>ERZ837487.292-NODE-292-length-76246-cov-16.287331_pt1 | contig 76246 bp, 85 predicted proteins | sample MGYA00519911_ERZ837487 | MGnify/ENA primary metagenome ERZ837487 (study PRJEB31850, sample SAMEA3708818) | human gut metagenome | biome: human gut; feature: human-associated habitat; material: faeces | place: China | collected 2014 ... | reverse complement strand
TTTTTTTGCAGTGTTCGAATATTATTTTGACAGATCTGTGAAAACGTTTTACAATAGAACCAGTATGCAAACAGAAATGCCAGGATCACACTGGATTCATATCCATGTGACAGAGACATTCTGGGATGGAGGAAAAGATGGAAAACGCAAAAATCAGCAATTTATATGATTTAGATGAAACAATCGCAAAAGAATATTTAGAACAGTTTACATATCCATGGGAGGCTTTAAAAGGGATCAGTGAGTTCATAAAAAAACTTGGACCAACATTAGATCCGGAAAAGTTTGAAAAAAGAGGCGAGGATATCTGGGTTGCAAAGAGTGCAAAAGTGGCACCGACAGCATGTTTAAACGGTCCGCTGATCATTGATGAGGATGCAGAAATCCGTCACTGCGCATTTGTCCGCGGCAGTGCGATCGTAGGAAAGGGTTCTGTTGTCGGCAATTCCACAGAACTGAAAAATGATATTATTTTCAATTCCGTTCAGGTGCCGCATTATAATTATGTTGGCGATTCCATTCTTGGCTATAAATCGCATATGGGTGCAGGTTCGATCACGTCAAATGTGAAATCCGACAAGACACTGGTTGTGGTAAAAGACGGTGATGAGAAGATCGAGACTGGATTGAAAAAATTCGGTGCCATGCTTGGGGATTTTGTGGAGATTGGATGTAACTCTGTATTAAATCCTGGAACGGTGATCGGCAGACATACAAATGTATATCCGCTTTCAAGTGTCAGGGGAGTGATCCCGGCAAACTCAATTTTTAAGAAACCGGGCGAGGTTGTACAGAAAAAAGAAGCATGATATTCTTAAACTTAAGATCCGGACAGGTCGGATAAGTTATGGCAGAAAATATTGATTATATTTTAAGTACAGGGAGATAAAATATATGGAAGAAGAAAAGAAATATATTTATAATGATAAAGCGGAACGGATCAAAAAGATGAACCGGTTCTATATAGGTGCAACCATATTTCTTGGAATATTGTTTTTACTGTATCTGTGGCTCCGCATGGCAAATCAGAATCTGGTAAATGCAACAGTATATGGGAATACTGTATTAATAATAGGCGCATCAGTTTTGAACACGATTATTTATCATAAAGATCATGCAACAGCAAAATTAAAAGTGATTGCTACGCTTGAGATGGGATTAGAGTATCTGTTAGTCGGAGTACAGACAGATGCACATTTTATTACGTATGTACTGATCGTTTTAGTTGCGTTACAGATTCCGTACTATGATGAAGGTGGATTAAAAAGAACCTGTGTGGGAGTGAGTATTCTCTACGTGATCGTTACGATTGTTCAGGGAATAAAGGGTATTACTGTATTGAACGTGGATACAATATGTTCTGTGGTCGGCGTGCTTGGCGTTTTATTTATGGTTTCAAGAATTGGAAAGATCACATTATTGTTTAACGCAGATGCACTTGGATCCATAGATGAGGAACACAAAAAGCAGAATGAAATTTTACAGGGAGTGCTTGAGATTTCCAAAACTGTTCAGGAAGAATCAGTTAAGAGCAGCAGCCTGATCGGAAAACTGGTCGAGACGACCAATTCTGTAACTGGCAGTATGCAGGAGATTACAACGGCTTCCGGAATGAATGCAAACAGCATCGAAGAACAGAATACCATGACTGCAACGATCCAGGATGCGATCGAGGAAACAAGTGAGCGATCAAAACAGATGGTGGATATCGCAATGAATTCAAATGACAGCATTCAGGAAAATATGCGTGTGATGGATGAGTTGAAAGATCAGGCAGAGCAGATCACAAATACAAATCATGATGTTACTGAGGCAATGACCAAACTTCAGGATAAGACAAAAGAAGTAGAAGAGATTGCAGGTATGATCTTAAATATTTCAAGCCAGACAAACCTGCTGGCGTTAAATGCATCTATTGAGAGTGCACGTGCCGGAGAAGCCGGAAGAGGTTTTGCGGTTGTAGCAGAGCAGATCAGACAGCTTGCGGAACAGACAAAAAATTCGACGGAAGAGATCACGAGAATTACAAACGAACTGAATGCAAATGCAAATGATGTGGTTGTATCAGTAGAAGGTTCTGTACAGGCAACGGAAGATCAGAAAGAAAAGATTCTTGCTGCGTCAGAAACATTTAATCTGCTTAATAAAAATATAGGTGAGCTGGTTGCCCATATTGAAGAGGTCAATAAAAAGGTAAGCGGACTTTCAGATTCCAACAATAAGATTGTGGTAAACTGCTCGCAGCTTTCGGCAGCGACTGAGGAAGTTACGGCGAGTGCAGAACAGGTACATACACTCAGTGAAGAAAACCTTGATGTTGCAAAACAGGTTCAGAATGCGGTAGAGAAAATTCACAGTACGGCAGATGATATAAAAAAGTTTTTGCACTGACAGAAAGGAGTGCATAATTATATGAAAAATAAAGTGTGGTTGTTTACAGCCGCACTTTTGCTTTTTACAGCAGGGTGTGGTGAGCCAGATATGGCACAAAATAAAATAAACAGCAATGAGCAGAAAACAGCAGGAATTTCAGATACAGATGAAACAGAATCCGAAATAGACAGCAGTGCGTCTGAAAAAATGGAAGCAGCCGAAGAAAAATATATCTGGAAAGAGATCACGCTGCAGTTCCCGGAGAGCTGGGAAGATAAGTATGTAATTTTAGAAGATGATACCGGTTTTTCTGTTTTTCAGAAAAAATCCTATGAGAAAGAAAGTGGGACGGGGTTTCTTTTTGGAATTACCAAAGACACGGAATGGTATCCGGATGCTGCCGGTGTAAGTATTTTAGGATATACCGATGATGGAGTGTTATATGAGGTTGTGAGGCCTACGGATGTGAGCTGCGATGTGGAAAATGAGGATACTTTAAATGAATATCAAGGGATGATGCAGCAGTCAGATACGGTAGTACAGAATGCGGTCATTGATACACAGAACCTGCACAAAGATGCTGACCAGTATATCATTCCGGTCAGTATGACACAGACAATTTCGGCAGACAGTCTTATCAATATGTCGGACAATGATTTATGGTTAGCACGCAATGAAATCTATGCAAGACATGGACGGGGTTTTACCAATGAATATCTGCAGAGTTATTTTAATGCATGTTCCTGGTATGAAAAAACGGCGGAGACAGATGCATTTGACGAGTCTGTGTTAAGCCAGACAGAGAAAGATAATCTGAAAGTGATACAGGAAGCAGAAAAAACATATGCAGACGAACATCCATATCCGAAAGAGTATAAAACAGGACAGAAAGTTATGGAAGATATTGATGGAGACGGCAGGGAAGAAGAAATACGTTATGATGTGAAAGAGAGTGGCGATTATGCAGGGTATTCCTGTATCCTTACCGTGAATGGAACTTCATATGAACTGTGCGAATATGCGGCGATGGTGACACCGGAAACAGATTGCTTTTATGTCACTGATATTAATGCTTATGATGATTCGTTAGAGATTGCTGTCTTAGATGATGGGCCGAGTGGTGATTATGTGACATATTTTTACCGGTATGATGGAAACACACTCGAATTTGCCGGAGAAGTTACTGGTTTTCCTTTTAAAGAAAAAAATGGCGGTATCAACGGCTTTACCGGACAAAGCGGAATCTATGGAACAATTCGTACAGATATTCTTGAGACAGCATACTTAAATGGCTACTGGTGGTATGACAGTGATGCGGGGAAATTAGAGTATATGGATACCGGAATGCACAGGTATCAGTATTTCACACCGCACAGATTATATGTGGATCTCCCACTGTGGGAGGCTATGGATCAGACATCAGACCAGGTGACGGTTTCATCCGGTCAGGATGTATTCTTTATCAGTTCCGATGCAAAGGAATGGATCTATGTTCGTGCCAAAGACGGAACAAAAGGATATATTCATGTGGATGGGGAAAATATCAGCAACGCCGGCAGACTGGGGTCGGAAGTTTTTTCAGAATTGAATTATTTTGATTAGTGTATAAAAACAAATACACGGAATAAAGATAATTTTTTTCGATTAGGACTTGTAGATTTCAACAAAATGTGCGAAAATAGGTAAGGTATGTTAAATGTATAACAAAGTCTGATACATACAGTTCTATTAAGTGAAAGGAGTCTTAAAATGATTTACACTAAGGAAGTCGAAAACATGTGTCCTGTAGCAAAGGGCGCAAAACATGAACCAGCTCCAATTCCGGAAGAAGGCAAATGGGTTCATTCTAAAAAAATTGAAGATATTTCAGGTTTTACACACGGTGTTGGCTGGTGTGCTCCTCAGCAGGGTGCCTGCAAGCTTTCATTAAATGTAAAAAATGGTGTAATCGAAGAAGCTTTAGTTGAGACAATCGGATGCTCTGGTATGACACATTCCGCAGCTATGGCAGCAGAGGTATTACAGGGCAAAACTATTCTTGAAGCATTAAACACAGACCTTGTTTGTGATGCAATCAATACAGCAATGAGAGAGTTATTCTTACAGATCGTTTACGGTCGTACACAGAGTGCATTCTCTGATGACGGTCTTGCAATCGGTGCTGGTCTTGAGGATTTAGGTAAAGGACTTCGTTCCCAGGTTGGTACAATGTACGCTACCAAAGAGAAAGGTGTTCGTTACTTAGAGATGGCAGAAGGTTATGTAACCGGTATTGCTCTTGACGAGAATAACGAAGTTATCGGATATCAGTTCGTTTCTCTTGGAAAAATGACTGACTTCATCAAAAAAGGCGATGATCCTAACACTGCATGGGAAAAAGCAAAAGGACAGTACGGTCGTGTGGCAGATGCTGTTAAAATCATCGACCCGAGAGAAGAGTAGGAAAGGAGACGGACGAAAATGGCATTATTTGAAGGATATGAAAGAAGAATTGACCAGATCAACGCTGTGTTAAACAGCTATGGTATCAGCTCTATCGAAGAAGCTGAAAAAATTACAAAAGATGCTGGACTTGATGTTTACGATCAGGTAAAGAAAATCCAGCCAATCTGTTTCGAGAACGCTTGCTGGGCTTACACTGTAGGTGCTGCAATCGCAATCAAAAAAGGATGCACAAGAGCTGCTGATGCTGCTGCAGCAATCGGTGAGGGACTTCAGGCATTCTGTATTCCGGGTTCTGTTGCAGACCACAGAAAAGTAGGTTTAGGACATGGTAACCTTGGTAAAATGTTATTAGAGGAAGAGACAGAGTGCTTCTGCTTCTTAGCAGGACATGAGTCATTCGCAGCAGCTGAGGGTGCAATCGGTATCGCTGAGAAAGCAAACAAAGTACGTCAGAAACCATTACGTGTTATCTTAAACGGACTTGGAAAAGATGCTGCACAGATTATCTCCCGTATCAACGGATTCACATTTGTTGAGACACAGTATGATTACAAAGCTGCAAAATTAAATGTTGTATATGAGAAAGCATATTCCAACGGACTTCGCGCAACTGTAAAATGCTACGGTGCAGATGACGTTCAGGAAGGTGTTGCAATCATGCATCATGAGAACGTAGGTGTTTCCATCACTGGTAACTCTACAAACCCAACACGTTTCCAGCATCCGGTTGCAGGTACATACAAAAAAGAATGTATCGAGCAGGGTAAGAAATATTTCTCAGTTGCTTCCGGCGGTGGTACAGGACGTACACTTCACCCGGACAACATGGCAGCAGGTCCTGCTTCCTACGGTATGACAGATACCATGGGACGTATGCACTCTGATGCACAGTTCGCAGGTTCTTCTTCCGTACCGGCTCACGTTGAGATGATGGGTCTGATCGGAATGGGTAACAACCCTATGGTTGGTGCTACAGTTGCTGTTGCAGTTTCTGTAGAGGAAGCTCATAAGGCTGGTAAGTTCTAAGATAAATTTAAAGCATAGAAAGAAACGGGATTTTTGTATTTGCAAGAATCCCGTTTCTTTTTTTGTATAAATTTATTTGAAATTCGAAATCAGTACCTTTTGGAGGATATTGCAAAGTATGGAAAACAAATATATTAGCAGAAGAGTATTTTGAAAAGGGAATACAGGAAGAAAATATTTTTATTTTTCAAAAACAGGGTGATAATCGAACATATTTTCTGCTATAATAATATCTATACCAGAAAAACAGAAAGCGAGGCATCATCCGGTCATGAGTGATTCATCCCATATCTATATTGCAATCGATCTCAAATCTTTTTATGCATCAGTAGAATGTGTCGAACGGGAATGCGATCCGCTGACGACAAATCTTGTCGTCGCAGATGAGAGCAGAACAGAGAAAACAATCTGTCTTGCAGTATCACCGTCACTGAAAGCATATGGAATTCCGGGGCGTGCGAGGTTATTTGAGGTCGTGCAGAAAGTAAAGCAGATTAATAAAGAACGGAGAAGCAGGATCGCCGGAGGTGTGTTTACCGGAAAATCAGCAAATGCGGAAGAACTGAAAAAAGATCCGACACTGGAACTGACCTATATTGCAGCGCCGCCGCGTATGGCTCTTTATATGGAGAAAAGTAACCAAATCTATGACATCTATTTAAAATATGTGGCACCGGAAGATATGCATGTGTATTCGGTGGATGAAGTATTTATGGATGTAATACATTATCTGAAAACATATCAGATGAGTGCGAGAGAACTGGCAGAGAAAATGATCCGGGATGTTTTAAAAGAAACAGGGGTTACAGCAACCGCCGGCATCGGCACGAATCTGTACCTGTGTAAGGTTGCAATGGATATCGTTGCCAAACATGTAACGCCGGATGCAAACGGCGTGCGGATCGCAGAACTTGACGAAATGAGTTATCGCAGACTGCTGTGGGATCACAGACCACTGACGGATTTCTGGAGAGTCGGTGGTGGTTATCGGAAAAAACTAGAGGCGGCAGGACTGTATACGATGGGGGATATTGCACGCTGTTCCTTAGGCGGTGAACAGGATTTTTATAATGAAGATTTTCTTTATAAAATGTTTGGTATTAATGCAGAACTTTTGATTGACCACGCGTGGGGATATGAACCGACCACGATTGACCTGATCAAAGCGTACAAGCCGGAGACAAACAGCATCAGTTCCGGGCAGGTGCTGCAGTGTCCTTATGAGTTTGAAAAAGGAAAACTGATCGTCCGGGAAATGACAGATCTGCTTGTGCTGGATCTGGTGGAAAAGCACTTAGTCACAGATCAGATGGTGCTTACGATCGGCTATGATATTGATAACCTGACGGATCCAAAGCGGAGAAATGCGTATCACGGGGAAGTGACCATTGACCGTTATGGAAGAAGGGTGCCAAAACACGCACACGGAACGATCAATCTGAAAAACCAGACATCCTCCACGAAACAGATCATGGATGCAGTGATGGAGTTGTATGACCGTATTGTAGATCCGAATCTTCTGATCCGCCGGATCTATGTGGTAGCCTGCAGGTTATCGGATGAATCATCGGCAAAACAGGAAGATACGTTTGAACAGCTTGATCTGTTTACAGATTATGCGGCATTAGAACAGAAAAAGCAGGCAGAAAAGGTAAAGAAGGAAAAAGAGAGAAAACTGCAGGAGGCAGTCCTCAGTGTGAAAAAGAAATATGGGAAAAATGCCATGCTAAAGGGGATGAATCTGCAGGAGGGGGCTACCAGTGTGGAGCGTAACCGGCAGATCGGAGGGCATAAAGCATGAAAGGGAAAAATATATTTCAGGAAAAAGAAACACATCAATATGATGATATCATCCATCTGCCACATCATGTCTCAACAAAACATCCGCAGATGGCGTTATCAGACAGGGCTGCACAGTTTTCGCCTTTCGCAGCACTTACAGGGCATGAGGACTCTATCCGTGAGACGGCAAGACGAACAGAAGCATTCTTAGAACTCGATGAGGACAAAAAAGAACAGCTTGATGAAAAAATGCATGTTTTACAGGAATATTTTTCGGAAAAGCCGGAGATTATGGTTACTTATTTTGTGCCGGATGAAAAGAAAGCCGGTGGGGCTTATGTTACGCATCGTGGCAGGATACGGAAAATAGATACTTATCTGCGCAGACTTTTATTTGAGGATGGAACGGAAGTTCACATGCAGTATATTTTTGAGATGGATGGCGAAATATTTGGGGATACAGAGTGAAAAAGGACAGATGGGTAAATTTGACAATCAATATTTCGGATGGTATAATCTCCCCGATAATAGGGACTTTTGCTCTATGAAAGAATATGGATGAGTTAAGGAGCTTGTGAGGCATGAAAAATATATGGCGTATTTTTAGCGGAGATATGAAGAGACTGGTGCGGAATCCTTTTGCGCTGGTGATCGCGATCGGTCTTTGTATCATACCTTCGTTGTATGCGTGGTTTAATATATACTCAAACTGGGATCCGTATGCAAATACCAAAAATATCAAGATTGCAGTAGCCACAGAGGATACAGGTTACCAGATGGATGACGGAACTACTGTTAATATGGGCGATTCGGTCATTGAGAGTTTGAAGGAAAATGATAAGATCGGATGGGTATTTACAGATACAAAAGATGCGGCTTTAGAGGGTGTATACAGCGGCGAATATTATGCAGCGGTCATCATCAGCTCTGACTTTACATACAGTATGTATAATGTATTTCGTGAAGATTTTAAGGGACCGACCATCTCTTATTATGAAAATGAAAAAAAGAATGCCGTGGCGACAAAGATTACGGATTCTGCGGTGTCCACCTTAAAACAGAGCATCAATGAGCAGTTCATAGAAGTACTTACAAGCAATATATTTGAGCAGACAAATCATATTTCCGAACAGATGGAAGAGAACGATAAGTTTGCTTATTTTCAGAATAAACTGGAAAATCTGAATGAAAATCTGATCGGTTACAGTAAAATGATCGATACGTTCATTGCCGGAAATGCGGAACTTTCCCAGGCGGTTGCAGAGGCGAAAGGCAGCATCCCGGGACTCAGTGACAAGGTATCCGACGGTGCAAAGAGTTTTGGTACGGCGAGAAGCAGCCTGGATGATACAAAGACATCCTTAAAATCATTCAGTGAAAATGTGAACCAGACCATGACAAGCATCAATGATTCTATGAATAAAATTCAGGGGAGTATCAATGCGACGAATCTTGCCGGGGATGCACAGCAGACGGCAGACAGTCTGAATCAGGCAGCACTGGATGCAGTGGAACTGCAGCGGGAACTGAACCGTTTGCAGGAACATTTAAAAAAAGTGGTCGTTGAAGATAGCGTGTCGGATGCAGACCGTACCGTCATTCAGAAAATCATTGAGACGATTGAATCGATCAATGGCGGGGCAACAGATATTGAAAAAGCGATCAGCAGCATTAATCAGATCGCAATGGGATTCTCCGGAGATTCCCAGACGGATACAATCAATACACAGGTATCGGGCAGTATGGTTGCGGATGCAATCAACAAATCGTTGTCGGATATGACGCAGGTTCTCACCACCTGTTCACAGGCAATCACAAATATGCAGGAAATGTATACGACAAGCCTGGTTCCACAGTTAGATAATGTGATCGACAGCATGAGTCAGATGTTGAACAATGTATCAGATATTCTGACAAGACTAGATGACACGTTAGGAGATATGAGTTCTGTATTTTCCGGCATTGAGACGACCGTTACAGGAGCAAATGACAGTTTAGAACAGATTCAGACGGTTATCGATGGTGTGAGTGAAAAATTAACGAAGCTGTTAGACCGGTTAAATTCGGTTGAGGATGATGAAAAAGTACAGGCATTTATGGAGTTCATGAAGGGCGATCCGGAAGGATATGGTGAGTTTTTCTCCCAGCCGGTGCTGGTTACGACAGAGGAGGTTTATCCGATTCCAAACTATGGCTCGGCAATGACTCCGTTTTACACGATTCTTGCAATCTGGGTTGGAGGAACGATTCTCGTCGCGCTGATTAAGGTAAAAGCAGAACCGAAAAATCTGAAAAATGTAAAATCCTATCAGCTCTTTTTTGGAAGATATCTGCTGTTTTTTGTGATGGGACAGTTACAGGCACTGATCATTGTATTAGGAGATATCTATATCCTGCATTGTCAGATTTTATATCCGGGGTGGTTCTGGCTGGTGGCATCGCTTGCCAGCGTTACATTTACACTATTGATCTATTCACTTGCCCTTTCATTCGGTGATGTGGGTAAGGCACTTGCGGTTGTGATCATGGTAATTCAGATTGCGGGATCCGGCGGAACGTTCCCAATTGAACTTTTACCGGCAGTTTACCGGAATATCTACATATTTTTCCCGTTCCCATATGCGATCAATGCCATGCGTGAGACAATCGGCGGTATGTATGGAAGCGATTATATGAAGAATCTGGCGGAGCTGATGATCTTTGCGGTAGTTGGACTTCTGATCGGACTTGTAATCCGTATTCCGTTTGTGAAACTGAATCACTTTGTGGAAAAACGAATGGAAGATACAAAAATGATGTAGCGGAAGCAAAGCGTGAAAAGCAAGTCTTTTTTATAGATAGCAGAATTGGAGAGAGAAGAATGGAAGAAAAAAGCAGATACGAGGAAATGTATGGAAAACTCGTTGCATATGAACAGAATATCCATTTGCAGAATCAGAAACGGATCAAGATCGGACTCAAATGTATTGCGATCATTCCGCCTATATTTTTGATCCTGTTATTCTGGACAGACAGTAACAAGGTGGTTTTCCTGATTTTATGGATCGTATCATTATTTGCACTTGCAACTTATCTGATCCTTGTAGAGTATGTAGATTATAACCTGCAGGAGAAGCTAAACGAACTGCGGGATGAAGAGGATAAAGCTGTGGATGTTCTTATGGGAAAACAGCTTGACGAAGTAGAGGAAAATATTAAGAATGCCATTCAGAAATTAGATGAAAAGTTTAATTCCGAGGCAGAGATACCCAAAATAACAGAGAGTGATACAAAGGAGAAAACAGAATGAAAAATATATTTAAAATCTTTATCTCCGATGTGAAACGGATTTTCCAGAACGTGGTTGCGGTTGTGGTTATCATGGGACTTTGTGTGATTCCATGCCTCTATGCATGGTTTAATATATTTTCAAACTGGGATCCGTATGGTGAAAGTTCGACTTCAAACCTGAAGGTTGCAGTGGTATCAGAAGATGAAGGTGTAACGGTGGCGGGTATTTCTGTCAATATCGGTTCATCCGTTGTTGAAGCGTTACAGGAAAACAAGGTTATGGGATGGGTATTTACTGAGACATCCGACGAGGCGGTGGATGGTGTATACAGCGGTGAATATTATGCGGCTCTTGTGATTCCAGATGATTTTACGGAGGAGATGATCAGCTTCCTTGGCGGACAGATAGAACACCCGGATATTATTTATTATGAAAATGAAAAGAAAAATGCGATAGCGCCGAAGATTACCTCAAAAGCCAAAACGTCTGTTCAGGAACAGGTGAATGCAAGCTTCGTGAGCACACTTGCGGAGGCAATGATGCAGGTCGGGGATGCAGTTGCGGGAAACGATGTTGACGGAGGTTCACTTGCGGATACAATTACGCAGCGGTTAAACGATGTAAGCGGTGATCTGCAGAGCTACATCAACATCTTAAATTCATTTGCAAGTATTTTAAATTCTGCACAGAGTATCGTCGCAACAAGCCAGGTCATGCTTCCGGGACTTGATTCCATGGTTTCTACAGGTCAGGACACGGTAAACAGCATGGAAAGTCTGATACTTGCCGGAAATGCAACGACGGATACGGTTACCCAGATGGTTACATACAGTTTTGATCTGGTTGAGAACAGCCTGAATAATGTGTCCATGGTGATACAAAATGACATGGAAAAACTGGGAAAATACGAAGATGCGGCAGGAAACGGACTGAATGCGACAATATCCGTAGTGCCTTATCTGGAAAAAATGTTTAATGACTCGGTTTCAAGCTGGGAGGGCACAGCAGATGACGAGACAAGAATGCAGATCCAGGGTGTGCGTGACCAGTTAAAGATGATTGAACTTGAACTGAACGGACTTGCAGAAAACGGAACTGCCACAGCGGAGGATATCAATACCTTAAAAGGACAGATTACAACCGAGATTGAAAATTGTAAGACGGCTCTGGATGCGCTGCAGCATACGTTTGAGTATACCGTAAAACCACAGCTTGATTCCACGATGAATGCAATGCAGAATTCCATGATCGCAACGACATCGATTTTAAACGGAATCAATGCGGATTTTGGCGATGTGGAAAAGGTGCTGTCAAAATACGAGGACACGCTCTCAAGGGGAAGTGCAGATTTATATGATTCTTTAGAAATGGCGCAGGAGTTATATAATAAACTGACGCAGATCATCGCGGATTTCACCACATTGAGACAGGATGAACAGTATCAACAGTTTATGGAGATATTAGAGACAGATCCACAGCAGCTGGGCAGTTTCATCTCTTCTCCGGTAAATCTTGACACTGTCGGAATTTATGAGATTGAAAATTATGGCTCTGCCATGGCTCCGTTTTATACGATTCTGGCATTGTGGGTAGGTGCGCTGATACTGGTTGCGATTATTCATGTGAAAGTAGAACCGGAAGAGGGCATCACGGATATAAAGCCATATCAGGCATATTTCGGGCGCTATATCCTGTTTTTCCTGATAGGGCAGACACAGACACTGATCACGGTGCTTGGAGATTTGTTTTATGTGCGGATACAGTGTCATAATCCATTCCTGTTCTGGCTTGCCGGAGCAGTCAGCAGTTTTGTATTTACGCTGTTTATTTACTCGCTTACCGTTGCATTTGGAAATGTCGGTGAGGCACTTGCAATCGTTGTTATGGTTATCCAGGTTGCCGGTGCGGGCGGAACATTCCCGATTGAGACATTACCGCAGGTATACCAGTCACTTTATAAATATCTGCCATTCCCGTATGGAATGAATGCCATGAGAGAGACAATCGGTGGAATTTATCAGATGAACTACTGGATCTATGTTGGAAAACTTGCAATTTATCTGGTCGTTTCGCTGGTCATTGGACTTCTTATTGCGATACCGTTCCGTAAACTGAACCATGTCATTGAAAAGAGCAAGGAAAACACGGAGATCATGATCTGATCCCACACGAAGGAGCTTAAAATGTTACTGATTCGAATGGTATTACTTTTGACAGGACTTCTTATGACAGTTGTGCCGGGGGCGTGCACGAGAAAAGACCAGAGAGGTGATCTGAATGCAGAAAAAAGGATACGGCAGATTGGCATCTGGTTTGTGGCAGCAGCGGTCATATGGATTATTACCGCAAAATTTTTCTGAAAATCGACTATGATTTCGGGCAGATGAAAAAATGTTTATTGACAAAATATTTCGATGTGATATCATAGCTTTAGTGTGATGTGTGATTAAAGTATTAAACTATTGGAGATGCAGAATGAGAAAACAGGTATTATCTCTATTAGTGGAGAATAACCCGGGCGTGACAAGTCATATTTCAGGACTTTTCAGCAGAAGAGGTTACAACATTGACAGTTTTTCTTCCGGCGTGACCGCAGATCCGAGATATACAAGGATTACGATTGTCGCGACCGGCGATGAACAGATCTTAGAGCAGATTGAAAAACAGCTTGCGAAGCTGGAAGATGTTGTAGACATCAAAAAACTTGAAAATGGTTCATCCGTGACGAGAGAGCTGATCTTAGTAAAGATTCGTGCGAAAGATACAGAACGTCAGCCAATCTTAAATGTAACCGAGATCTTTCATGGAAAAGTTGTGGATGTAACCCACGATTCGATGGTGATCGAATTGACAGGCCATCAGGACAAGCTGGATGCATTTTTAGATCTTCTGTCCGGATATGAGATTTTAGAACTTGCGCGAACCGGACTGACCGGATTGTCGAGAGGCATTTCCGATGTCGTTATGTTAGACGAAGACGGCAAAAGAGTATCATTATAACAAAATAAGCAGATAAGAATATGCAAATACATATTTTTTATTAAGAAACCAAAACTGGAGGAAATTAATTATGGCAGCAAAAATATTTTATCAGGAAGACTGTAACCTTTCACTGTTAGACGGAAAGACGATCGCAATCATCGGCTACGGCAGTCAGGGACATGCACATGCATTAAACTTAAAAGATTCAGGATGCCATGTTATCATTGGTCTTTATGAGGGAAGCAAATCCTGGGCAAAAGCTGAGAAACAGGGATTTGAAGTATATACAACAGCAGAGGCAGCAAAGAAAGCCGACATCATCATGATCTTAATCAACGATGAGAAACAGGCAGATATGTACAAAAAAGATATCGAGCCAAACCTTGAGGCAGGCAACATGTTAATGTTCGCACATGGTTTCAATATTCATTTCGGATGTATCGTACCTCCAAAGGATGTAGATGTTACCATGATCGCTCCAAAAGCTCCGGGACATACCGTACGTTCTGAGTATCAGGTTGGAAAAGGAACACCTTGTCTGATCGCTGTTGAGCAGGATGCAACAGGAAAAGCGCAGGATCTTGCATTAGCATATGCACTTGGTATCGGCGGAGCAAGAGCTGGTGTTCTTGAGACAACATTCCGTACCGAGACAGAGACAGACCTTTTCGGAGAGCAGGCAGTTCTCTGCGGTGGTGTTTGTGCATTAATGCAGGCTGGTTTTGAGACATTATGCGAAGCTGGTTATGACCCAAGAAATGCATACTTCGAGTGTATCCATGAGATGAAACTGATTGTAGACTTAATCTACCAGTCAGGTTTCGAGGGAATGAGATATTCTATCTCCAACACAGCAGAGTATGGTGATTACATCACAGGACCGAAGATCATCACAGAGGATACAAAGAAAGCGATGAAACAGATCCTTTCCGATATCCAGGATGGTACATTTGCAAAAGATTTCTTACTTGATATGTCTCCTGCAGGACGTCAGGTTCACTTCAAGGCTATGAGAAAGAAAGCTGCAGAGCATCCATCAGAGCAGGTTGGTAAAGAGATCCGTAAACTGTACAGCTGGAACAACGAAGAGGACAAACTGATCAACAACTAATTTTTAGCTGAGTAATGAGACAATGGATATTATACTTTAGAGTATAGATTTATTGTTGGAAAGATAAAAGAAAGAATCATCATGTGGTACATTTCATATGATGGTTCTTTTTTTACCTTAAGAACTTGTGAACCGGTATCAGAAAAACTTTTATGACAGTTGGAGGAAACGTTTCCGGCAGGGCGGTTGGTACTTGACAAAACCATGGTATATGATAAAATAAATCATGTTGTGAATAAAATACATCAGACTTTGATAAGGAATAGTAAGAATTTTTTATTTTTCAGAGAGCTGCCGGATGCTGCGAGACAGTAAAGAAAAATTCCCAACTCGCCTTTGAGTCCTTTTGCCCAAGCTATCAGTTAGGTTTATAGTGTGTAAGCAAAAGCGTGTTGTCCGCGTTAAGGATCATAAGAGCGTATTGTCTTGTTTTCATGTTAAAATTGATCTGACAGATGAGCAGATGGATTTTAAATATTGACAGATGGGAAATGAAATCAAAAGAATACGAATTAGAGTGGTACCACGGAGTAAGATAGACTTCGTCTCTAAGAGGATGTGCAATTTTAAAAGCATATCTTCGGAGACGGAGTTTTTTTTCGCAAAAACAAGGAGGAAAATCCTCTCCTCGCCATAGGGCTCGGATTTTTCTTCGAAAAACAAGGAGGAAAATCCTCTCCTCGTCAAAGGACTCGGATTTTGCTCCGCAAAACAAGGAGGATTATATGTCAGAACTTTACAATCACAAAGTCGTTGAGAAAAAATGGCAGAAAGTCTGGGATGACAATAAGGCTTTTGCTGCGACAGACGACTACAGCAAACCAAAATATTATGCACTGGTAGAATTCCCATATCCGTCAGGACAGGGACTTCATGTAGGTCATCCGAGACCTTATACAGCACTTGATATCGTAGCAAGAAAGCGCAGAATGCAGGGCTATAACGTACTGTATCCGATGGGATGGGATGCATTCGGACTTCCGACTGAGAACTATGCGATCAAAAATAAGATCCATCCGAAGATTGTAACCGAGAATAACGTAAAGCGTTTCAAAGAGCAGCTTCATTCTTTGGGCTATTCTTTCGACTGGGACAGAGAGATCAACACTACAGATCCGAGTTATTACAAATGGACACAGTGGATTTTCTTAAAACTGTTTAAAGCAGGACTTGCTTACAAAAAAGAGATGCCGATCAACTGGTGTACTTCCTGTAAAGTAGGCCTGGCAAACGAGGAAGTTGTAAACGGTGTCTGCGAGCGCTGTGGTGCTCCGGTTGTCCGCAAGGTAAAGAGCGAGTGGATGTTAAAGATCACCGATTATGCTGAGAAGCTGTTAGAGGGATTAAATGATGTAGATTATATCGAACGTGTCAAGGTTTCCCAGAAAAACTGGATCGGTAAATCACAGGGTGCAGAGGTAGACTTTGCGATCGCCGGAAAAGAGGACAAACTCCGTGTTTACACGACACGTTGCGATACATTATTTGGTGCTACTTATATGGTAGTTTCCCCGGAACATCCGATTATTGACAAATACAAAGACGAGTTAAAGAACTGGGATGCGATTGCTGCATACCGTGAGGAAGCTGCAAAGAAATCCGATTTTGAACGTTCAGAACTTGCAAAAGATAAGACGGGTGTGGAGATTGACGGTCTTATGGCAGTCAATCCGGTAACCGGAAAAGAAATCCCGATCTGGATTTCCGATTATGTATTAATGTCTTACGGAACAGGCGCGATCATGGCAGTACCGGCACATGATGAGAGGGACTGGGAATTTGCCAAAAAGTTCAATATTCCAATGGTACAGGTTGTTGCAAAAAATGGTGAGGAAGTTGACATCAACGAAGCGGCATTTACAGATGTTGCAACCGGTGTTCTGATCAATTCTGAGTTCTTAAACGGACTGGAAGTAAAAGATGCAAAGGCAAAAATGATTGCATTTTTAGAGGAAAAAGGCATTGGTACAGCAAAGACTAACTATAAATTAAGAGACTGGGTATTCTCCCGTCAGCGTTACTGGGGTGAGCCGATCCCGATCGTTCACTGCGATAAATGCGGCTATGTGCCGATTGATGAGAGCGAGCTGCCACTGATGCTTCCTGAGGTAGAGAGCTACATGCCGACTGACAATGGAGAGTCACCGCTTGCTGCCATGACAGACTGGGTAAATACGACCTGTCCTTGTTGTGGAGGTCCTGCAAAGAGAGAGACAGATACAATGCCGCAGTGGGCTGGATCTTCCTGGTATTTCTTAAGATATACCGATCCGCACAATGATGAGGCACTTGCAAGTCCGGAGGCATTAAAATACTGGATGCCGGTAGACTGGTACAACGGCGGTATGGAGCATACAACACTCCATCTGTTATATTCCAGATTCTGGCATAAATTCCTCTATGACGAGAAAGTAGTTCCATGTCCGGAGCCTTACCAGAAACGTACTTCCCACGGAATGATCCTTGGTGAGAACGGAGAGAAGATGTCAAAATCCAGAGGAAATGTCGTAAATCCGGATGATATCGTAAGAGAGTATGGTGCAGATACCTTAAGAACTTATGAGATGTTCATTGGAGCATTTGATTTAAGTGCATCCTGGTCTGAGGATGGCGTCAAGGGCTGCCGTCGTTTCTTAGAGCGTGTATGGAAATTACAGGACATCATGACAGAAGAAACCGGATATTCCAAAGAACTTGAGACAAAGATGCATCAGACCATCAAGAAAGTCAGCAGCGATTATGAAAATCTGAAATACAATACCGCGATCGCTGCAATGATGGCTTTGATTAACGAGTTCTATAAGAAAAATGCTGTGACTAAGGGCGAGTATGAGACACTCTTAATTCTGTTAAACCCTGTTGCTCCGCATATCACAGAGGAACTCTGGCAGATCATTGGCGGAACAGGTTATGTATACCAGCAGAAATGGCCGGAATTTGACGAGGCAAAAACAGTTGAAAATACGGTTGAGATCGCAGTACAGATCAATGGAAAAACGAAAGGAACATTGGCAATCGGCAGAAATGACGCAAAAGATGATGTTATTGCAAAAGCAAAAGAATCAATTGCAGATAAGCTGACTGGAAACATTGTAAAAGAGATTTACGTTCCGGGAAGAATTGTCAATATTGTAATGAAATAAGATGAAAAAAGGAACAAACTTATTAGAGGGTTCCATCTGGAAGGGGATTGTGTCATTTGCAATCCCCCTCTTTTTAGGGAACCTGTTTCAGCAGTTATATAATACCGCCGATTCTCTGATCGTCGGTAATTTTCTTGGCAGTGATGCTCTTGCAGCTGTCAGTTCTTCCGGCAGTCTGATATTTCTGATGGTCGGCTTTTTTAATGGAATTGCAGTTGGTGCCGGCGTTGTCATTTCGAAATATTTTGGAGCAGCAGATTATGAAGGATTGAAAAAAGCAGTACATACCAATATTGCATTTGGTCTGGTGTCCGGCTGTATCCTGACAGCGGTCGGAATGATATTGGCACCCCAGATTCTTGTATTGATGGGAACGCCGGAGTCGGTGCTGCCAAACTCCATTGTATATTTCAGGGTATATTTTGCGGGATCGGTCGCATTTGTCATGTATAATATCGTGATGGGAATCTTGCAGGCGGTCGGGGACAGCAGACATCCGCTTTATTATCTGATCTTCTCATCGATTGTAAATATTGTACTGGATTTATTGTTTGTAGGTTTACTGGGATTTGGCGTTGGTGCTGCGGCACTTGCGACGATCATCTCGCAGTTTTCCAGCGCATTTTTATGTATGCTCCGTCTGATGCGCACCAAAGATGTCTATCAGGTACAGATCTCACAGATCCGTTTTCATAGGGGAATGTTGGGACAGATCATCGGAATCGGACTGCCGTCCGGTATGCAGAACTCCATCATTTCATTTGCCAATATCATCGTGCAGACGAATATTAACAAATTTGGTGTGATGGCAGTTGCGGGATGTGGTGTTTATTCGAAAATAGAAGGATTTGCATTTTTGCCGATCACCTGTTTTGCAATGTCGCTCACAACGTTCATCGGGCAGAATCTCGGCGCAAAACAGTATGACAGGGCAAAAAAAGGTGCGTATTTTGGCATTACCTGTTCGACACTGCTTGCAGAAGTTGTCGGTGTGATCGTATTTTTTGCGATCCCGCAGCTTGCAGCGGCATTTAACAATGAAGCGCAGGTTGTTGAATTTGCGACCAGACAGGCTCACATAGAAGCATTTTTCTATTGCTTTCTGGCATTTTCGCACTGTATCGCCGGTATCATGCGCGGTGCGGGAAAATCTACCGTGCCAATGTTTGTCATGCTTGCATCCTGGTGCATCATAAGAATTACATACATCACGGTTACCGTGCATTTTATCCCGAAAATCCAGGTCATCTTCTGGGCGTACCCGCTGACCTGGTCAATCAGTTCAGTCATCTTTTTAATTTACTTCTTAAAAGCGAATTGGCTATATAGTTTTGAAAAGAAATAAAGTTTATTGAGCCAATTCGCTTTGCCAACCTGGCTGTATAGTTCATGATAATAGAATGTTCGCGGAGCGTGCATTCTATTATATTGTATCTGTTAAAAGTTTTTATAAAACCGGATAAATTCCCCAAGTGTTTTGGAAGGTTTTGTCGTTGTTTTATAGGCAAAACCGACCTCACGCTTATGGATTGGGATGCCAAGCGGAATCTCCACTAAGGCGCCGGAGGCGAGATCCTCTTTTACAAAACTTTTGATGACGCAGGCAACGCCGACACCGATACGGGCAAAGTCGATCAGAAGATCCATGCTGGAGATGTCGATGGATTCCTTGACCTGAATCTGGTTGTCAGAAAGATAGTCGTCGATATATTGGCGTGTCATATTGTTTTTATCGAGCAGCATCAGTGTTGAGTTTGTAAGGATCTGATCCTTGTGGACGCCGCGCGCGCGCAAATTCCGCAGATAGTCTTTGGTGCAGACAAAGATATCTTCGATCTCTTCGAGAAAATCAAAATGGATATTTTTTAAATTATCCGGTTTTCCTACCAGACCGATATCGATCTTATTGTCCTCGAGCAGTTCAAGTGTCTCGTTGGTCGACTGGCAGGTGATGGAGATAGAGACATGCGGGTTCTGTCTTATAAATTCCTGCAAATAAGGAAGCAGCAGATATTTACAGAGGGTTGCGCTGACACCGATCTTTAAGTGTCCGACACCGAGCTCAATGGAACGTTTTAATTTTTCCTCACCGAGGGTTAAAGTCTCAAAGGCACTGCTCACATGGTCGTAGAGCAGTTTTCCCTCATCGGTTAAGACAACGCCGCGCGAACTTCGGGAAAACAGCTTGCAGCCGACACCTTCCTCTAATTTCTGGATGGATTTACTGATGGCAGGCTGGCTGATGTAGAGTTCTTTGGCAGCCTTTGAAATGTTGCCGGTATTTGCAACGGTATAAAAAATCCGGTAAGATGATAAATTCTGGTTCATGATAAAATTCCTTTCTGATACTGGATACATCGATAATTTTTCTCATTATACCATGAAGTTTAGTTATGGTAAATATATTTAATATGTATTTTTATTATAGTAACACCTGTGTTAGAATAACATACAGATAGGACAGCGAATGTTGTTCTACACACACATCACACAAAAAACGGGAACGGGCACACACCATTCCTGACACAGATTTTAATTTTTTAGGAGGATATACCCATGGGGATGACGATGACACAGAAAATCCTTGCAGCTCATGCAGGACTTCCATCAGTCAGTGCCGGACAGCTTATAGAGGCAGATTTGGATCTGGTTTTAGGCAACGACATTACTTCACCGGTAGCGATTCATGAAATGGATAAAATGAAGGTGGACGGTGTCTTTGATAAGGATAAGATCGCACTTGTATTAGATCACTTCGTGCCGAATAAGGATATCAAATCTGCACAGCATTGTAAATGCGTCAGAGAGTTTGCATGCCGGCATGATATTACAAATTATTTTGATGTAGGAGAGATGGGAATAGAGCATGCACTGCTGCCGGAGAAAGGTCTTACCGTGGCAGGCGATGTCATTATCGGTGCGGATTCCCACACCTGTACCTACGGTGCGCTGGGTGCATTTTCCACCGGAGTCGGCAGTACGGATATGGCGGCTGGTATGGCAACCGGAAAAGCATGGTTTAAAGTCCCGGCAGCGATCAAATTTGTCCTGACCGGCAAACCGGCAAAATGGATCAGCGGAAAAGACATCATTTTACATATCATCGGAATGATTGGTGTGGACGGTGCGCTCTACAAATCAATGGAATTTGTTGGGGACGGCATTTCCTGCCTTTCTATGGATGACCGTTTTACAATCGCAAACATGGCAATCGAAGCAGGCGGAAAAAATGGTATTTTTCCGGTAGATAATCTTGCAAAGGAATATATGGAAGCACATTCCAAACGTCCATATGTTGTCTATGAGGCAGATGAGGATGCAGAGTACGAGGAGACTTATACGATCGACCTTAGTACTTTAAAGCCAACCGTTGCATTCCCACACCTTCCGGAGAACACAAAGACGATCGACGAGGTCGGTGACATCAAGATCGACCAGGTAGTGATCGGCTCCTGTACAAATGGAAGAATGGATGACCTGCGTGTGGCAGCATCTATTTTAAAAGGCAAAAAAGTAGCAAAAGGATTGCGTGTGATCGTGATCCCGGCAACACAGAAGATCTACCTCGATGCGATGGAAGAGGGACTGCTTAAGACCTTTATCGAGGCTGGTGCAGTCGTGAGCACACCGACCTGTGGACCTTGCCTTGGCGGTTATATGGGAATCCTTGCAGAGCATGAGCGCTGCGTTTCCACCACAAACCGTAACTTCGTAGGAAGAATGGGACATGTGGAGTCTGAGATTTATCTTGCCAGTCCGGCAGTAGCGGCAGCAAGTGCGATTACCGGAAAACTTTCCGGACCGGATGAAGTAGCATAGGTTTAAGAAAAAGGAGAGTAAACATGAAAGCAGCAAAAGGTCATGTATTCAAATACGGAGACAACGTAGATACCGATGTCATCATTCCGGCAAGATACTTAAATTCTTCTGATCCGAAGGAACTGGCATTGCATTGCATGGAAGATATCGATAAAGATTTCGTAAAGAATGTCAAAGCAGGAGATATCATGGTGGCAAATAAAAACTTTGGATGCGGTTCATCCAGAGAGCATGCACCGATCGCCATCAAGGCAGCCGGTGTGAGCTGTGTTATCGCAGAGACATTTGCACGCATTTTTTACCGCAATTCGATCAACATCGGACTTCCGATCATCGAATGTCCGCAGGCGGCAAAAGAGATCGAGACCGGGGACGAAGTAGAAGTCGACTTTGATACCGGAGTGATCACGGATGTGACAAAGGGTACCTCATATCAGGGACAGGCGTTCCCGCCGTTCATGCAGAAAATTATTGACTGTGAGGGACTTGTTAATTATATTAACCAGAAATAAAATGAAAATGAATGAATAAGAAAATCCGTCAAAGACTGGGACTGCATTTCTATGCAGTAGGTCTTTGGCGGATTTTTTTGTTTTGTCGTAATAAAGAAAATGTGTATCATTTTGTGCATGAAATGATCAATTAAGTCTATATGTTTCTATAAAATTTTCAAATATAATAGGAATCATCCTGCATGGTTTTCGAATCTGTTTGTTTCAGTTTACGGTATTGCAGGGGTGACATACCTGTATTCTTTCGGAAAATCTGCGAAAAATACGACTGTGATGAAAAACCTGTGCTGGATGCAACTTCTGCAATCGAGCGACTGGAGCTGAGCAATAGTTCTTTGCTTGCAGCGAGTCTGGTTTCCATCAGGTAATTGATGGGGGATGTTCCAACATACTCCGTAAAAGAATGTGATAAATAAAATTTGTTGATGTGGGTGATTTCAGCGAGCAGATCTAAAGTAATATTTTTTGCATAATTAGCATCAATATATTTTTTCGCAACAAAACATTCCTTTGATATTTGCAAAGTGGTATCAGATATGACAGAAAGATGCTGTTCGCGTGTAATATAAACAAGCAAAACCTGTAGGAGACCATGACAGATTGCTTCAAAACCTGGCTTTCTTGCATTAAACTCTTTTATCATAATCTGGGAAAAATTAATAAAGTGTGTTTTGGCGGAACCATAATTATAGTAGCTGTATCCTTTTGGGTTAGCAGCGTTTTGGGAATTAAAATAGAAAGCGAGCCCTTCTACACCAAATACAATATAGGTCATAGGATCGTTTGACATCGTTTTTTCCGTATGTTCAATATGTGGATTTATGATTATCAGATCGTCTGCACATACAGAAACCGTATCATTTTCAATGTAAAATACACCTTTTCCACTGATAACATAGAAAAGTTCAGAAAACTGATGGGTGTGAGGGTGGCTTTGCCAATCCCCTTCGTATTTAGAAATAGAAATATAACGAAGTTTAAAATCCGGATCGGGTACTCCTTTGTACTCAAAATTAATTAATTCATTACTCATTTGTATTATCTTCCTGTTGTATCAAATTTTATATCTTATAGATTAAAACCGCAATATTACTAAAATAATGTTGTGAAACTGATGAATAAAATAGCAATTAAATAGGGTTTCTTATTGCAAGTATACAGTAATTTATGATAAATGCAAATATTTTATTGAGTATAAAGCAAGATATATAAAAATTAGAGCAACATAAAAATTGAAGCAGTTGATGCAGACAGATATACTTAAAAACATCAGGTGATGAGACAAGAAAGGAGAAGACAGGAATGACAAAACAAACAGGCAGACTGACATTGCCGACCGATGCAGACATTGTCGAGGAAACCATACGATTGAAAAATCTTCTTGGAGCAGATGCATTGCGTGACTGTGACGGAACGGAGATGCCGGATGCGTTATTGAATGAGCCGGTAAAGAAATATGCAACGTATTATACGACCAGAAAGGATAATGCCTGGGCCGAGCAAAATCCGGAAGAGATTCAACAGGAATACCTGATCAGCAATCGTGTAACTGCAAGAAGTGAAAAACTATGTATAAGATTGATGGAAGGATTTCATACACAGCAGTTAAAAGTCAATACGTTGGATGATCCCAAAAGATGGTGGGAAGTAATTGATCGCACAACGGGTGAAGTGGTTTCTGTCGATGACTGGGAATTTAAAAAAGAACTGGAAGAAGTTGAAATAAAAACCATTCCTTATCATGAATATACGGTAAGTTTTCTGGCGTTTTTAATATGGGATCCTGTACATATGTATAACTTTATTACAAATGATTGGAAAGATACACCACATCAACTGACATATGATGTGCGGCAGCCGAAAACCCAGAAGTACGTAAAAGAAAAATTAAAACGCTGGTGTGAAGAAAACCCGCAGATCGACGTGGTAAGATTTACGACTTTTTTTCACCAGTTTACACTTACCTTTGATGATAAAAAACGTGAAAAATTTGTAGAATGGTTTGGATATAGTGCAAGTGTAAGTCCATACATATTAGAGAAATTTGAAAAGTGGGCAGGGTATAAATTCAGACCGGAATTTATTGTGGATCAGGGATATCACAACAGCATGTTCCGTGTGCCAAGTCGTGAGTTTAAGGATTTTATTGAATTCCAGCAGCAGGAAGTTTGTGCGCTTGCCAAGGAACTTGTAGATATTGTTCATTCCTATGGAAAAGAAGCGATGATGTTTTTGGGAGATCATTGGATAGGGACGGAACCATACGGAAAATATTTTGCAGAAATTGGTCTGGATGCAGTAGTTGGTTCTGTTGGCAGTGGTGTGACACTCCGTATGATTTCAGATATAAAAGGGGTTAAATATACAGAAGGAAGGCTTTTGCCATATTTTTTTCCCGACGTGTTTGGAGAAGGCGGAGATCCCATAGGGGAAGCAAAGGACAACTGGATGAAAGCGAGAAGGGCAATTTTACGTTCTCCGCTTGACCGCATCGGATATGGCGGATATTTAAAATTGGCCAGTGAATGGCCGGGATTTATAGAAGAGATTCAAAGTGTTGTCGGGGAATTCAGACAGATACATGAAAATATGAACGGGACGAAATCTTATGTTGCACCATTTAAAGTAGCAGTTTTAAACTGTTGGGGAGGTTTGCGGAAATGGATGTCAAACCAGGTGCATCATGCAATATGGCACAGAGAAACTTATTCTGCAGAGGGAGTGCTGGAATGTCTGAGTGGAATGCCGTTTGATGTGGAATTTATCTCTTTTGATGATGTGAAAAAAGGAATCCCAAAAGATATCAGGGTGATCATCAATGTTGGAGATGCATATACGTCATTCAGTGGAGCTGAAAATTGGATTGATGAAGCAGTTGTAACAACGTTAAGACAGTTTGTGGATGAAGGTGGTGGATTTATCGGAGTAGGAGAACCGACAGCATATCAGCATCAGGGAAGATTTTTCCAGCTGGCGGATGTGCTTGGTGTAGATCGTGAGATGGGTTTTTCACTAAGTACAGATAAATATAACGAGAAAAATCCGCAGCATTTTATCTTGGAAGATATTGAAGGGGATATTGATTTCGGAGAAGGTACGACCCGCATTTATGCGCAGGGAGATCATTATCAGATTCTTGCAATGGATGGAGAATACAGCCAGCTGGTTGTTAATCAATACGGAAAAGGTCACGGTGTTTACTTTGCAGGATTGCCGTATTCCCCTCAGAACTGCCGTATTCTGCTTCGTGCAATTTATTATGCAGCGGGAATGGAACAGGAGATGAAACGATATTACGTAACAAATGTAGATACTGAGGTCACTGTTTTTCAGAAAACGCAAAAAATAGCTGTCATAAATAATTCAGGAAAAGAATGTCAGACAGATCTGTATATCAATGGCGATTTTATCGTAAGGTTGACACTAGAACCAGGAGAAATGCGGTGGTTGAATGAGACAATGTAACTATTGATAATTTATGAGTGGTATCATACCGTCATATTTTATAAAATAAAAAAATAATAATTTTTGCAGGGAGGTATTTTTTATGAAGAAAAAAGCATTGGGATTCATGTTGGCAGCAACTATGACAGTATCTGTGCTTGCCGGATGTGGTGGGAACCAAAATGAAGGAAACACGAACGAAAAAGAAAATGTTACGAACAGTAATGAGGATACGCAGAGTGTTTCCGCAGAAACAAATGAAAATGGAGATGAAACACTTACGGTATGGTGCTGGGATCCCACTTTTAATATTTATGCCATGGAACAGGCAGAAAAGATTTATCAGAAAGACCATCCAGATTTTAAACTGGATATTCAGGAAAATATTTATAATGATATTGAGACAAAGCTGATTACAGCTGCAACGTCAGGAGATTACAGTACTTTACCGGATATTTTTCTGATGCAGGATTATTCATTCCATAAAAATATTGCCAATTTTCCTGGAATTTTTACAGAATTAACAGATTCCGGAATTGATTTTTCACAGTTTACAGAGGGAAAACTTGCAGATTCCACGGCAGAGGGAAAAAATTATGGACTTCCTTTTGATAATGGTGCAACGATTATGGCAATTCGTTCGGATATGGTAGAGGCGGCAGGTCTTACGGTTGACGATTTTAAGGATACTACATGGTCACAGTTTGAGGAACTTGCAAAAAAAGTAGTAGAGGCGAATGGAGTGCCAATGATCGCTTCCTCCGGGGGATCCGAATTACTTATGGAAATGCTGCAGTCGGCAGGAGCCTCACCAATTGTTGACGGAAAGGTTCATATTGCAGACAATGAAGCGTTAAAAAAGACAATGGAAGTTTATAAAAAATTAGTTGATGAGGGTATTATTGCCGAGTATACGGACTGGGATCAGTATATTGCCTCTATGAATGACGGAAAAACAGCAGGAGTGATCAATGGATGCTGGATCATGTCATCCATTCAGGCGGCAGAGGATCAGTCAGGAAAATGGGCAATTGTAAACATGCCAAAACTGGATGGAGTTGATGGAGCCACAAATTATGCAAATTGTGGTGGTGCAAGCTGGGCAGTATCTTCTAACTGTAAGAATACAGAACTTGCATTTGATTTCTTAAAATCTACATTTGGAAGCAGTGTGGAATTATATGATGATCTGTTGCCGAATGCAGGTGCGATTGCAAGCTACATTCCGGCTGCACAGTCTGATGTATATAATCAGGCATCAGATTTTTATGGTGGACAGGCAGTATATAAAGATATCGTTGGATATGCAGGTTCGGTTCCAGCATTTGACTGTGGTGCATACTATTCGGACATAAGAAGTGCATTGACAGATGCAATCACAAATGTTGTTCAGAATAATGCTGATATTGACGGTGAAATGAATAATGCACAGGAAACATTAGAATTTAATATTGAAAATTAAATATGTAAAGTGGTTTGTACCGGGAACAAATTTTATGTTCCCGGTATTACATTAGGAGAAAATATATGGAGAAAAAAAGAAAATTAAGTCTGGAAAGAAAACATAACCTCACTGGTTGGGCGTTTTTGCTTCCGGCAGCTATATTGATTTTTGTATTTTGTTTTTATCCCATGATACAGGCGCTTATGCTGTCATTTAAGAATGGTATGGGAGATTCTGTAAGGTGGGTTGGCTTTGCAAACTATGTCAGGATACTGAAGGACAAAACATTTTTGCAGTGCCTTTTCAATACAGTATTTTATTTTATCATACAGGTTCCAGTCATGTTGATCATTGCCCTTGTTCTTGCTCAATTACTGAACAATCCGAATATAAAGGGAAAAGGAATCTATCGAACTATGATTTTCCTGCCATGTGCAACATCACTGGTATCGTATTCTATGATTTTTAAGTCACTGTTTGCGCAGGATGGTCTGGTAAATCACGTTATTTCTGCGATTGGACTTCCGACCGTAGACTGGTTTCAGAATGCATGGGCTGCAAGATTTGTAATTATAATCGCGTTGGTCTGGAGATGGACCGGTTACAATATGGTGTTTTATCTTGCAGGGCTGCAGAATATTGATTATTCCGTCTATGAGGCGAGTCGTATTGATGGGGCATCACCGTTTCAACAGTTTACAAAGATCACCATTCCACTGTTAAAGCCTACCATATTACTGACGGCTATTATGTCAACGTCTGGAACACTGCAGTTGTTTGACGAGTCTGTAAATTTAACGGCTGGTGGACCGGGAAAGTCAACAATGACATTGACGCATTATATTTATAACATTTCTTTTGTGGAGACACCAAAATTTAATTATGCGGCAGCACTTTCAGTGTTTATCCTTATTATAGTGGCAATTTTGTCTGCAATTCAAATGAAAGTAGGTGACAAACGTGAGTAAAGGAAAATTATGTATATCACATATTGTATTGATTTTTGCAAGTTTTTTGTCTGTATTTCCACTATATTACATGGTTTGTGGTGCAACCAATCAAAGTATTGATGTGGTCAGGGGAAAACTGTTTCCTGGAACATATTTAGTCGAAAATTTTAAGGCATTGATTGCCAATCAGAATCTGGGGCTGGCAATGATCAATTCATTTCGAAATGCGATTCTTATGACGATTATCACATTATTGGTCTGTTCAATTGCAGGTTATGGATTTGAAATTTATCATGATAAGGGAAAAGACATATTGATGAGTGTATTGTTGTTAGCTATGATGCTGCCATTTGTTGCAATCATGATCCCGCTTTTTAAAATGATCTCTTCCTGGAATCTGGTCAATAGCTGGATTGCATTTGTTTTGCCGTCTATTTCAACGCCATTTATGATTATGATGTTCCGTCAGGCGGCGCGGTCTTTCCCTCATGATATTATAGAGGCGGCTCGTCTGGAGGGGCTAAGTGAAATACAGATTTTTTTCCGGATGTTTGTGCCTGTTATGAAATCAACATATGGAGCTGCAATGACGGTTACTTTTATGAACGCATGGAATAGTTATCTGTGGCCAAAGATTGTCTTTCAAAATAATGATTCCATCACAATGCCAATGCTTGTGGCAAACTTAAAAAGCGGCTACAGTGTTGATTATGGGATGTTGATGCTCGGTGTACTGATCTGTACACTTCCGACGGCGATTATTTTCTTATGTCTGCAGAAAAGTTTTGCAAATGGAATTACGGGGGCTGTTAAATGATAGAAAAAAGATACTGCCTTACACCAGAAGAGTGGGCATATGCGAAAGCCGAACTTGTTCTTGCAGAAAAGCTGGGGTTGATTGAAAACGCAGGTATAGAGGCGTTGGAAAAAAGATGTGCAGAAAAAAATGAAGAGAATGCCAGGCTTGAAATGGAGAAAACGGTATTTTACGGACCGCGCAGATATTCATTGCCGATGTATCTACAGTATGAATTGACGCGTTTCCGGTTGGATTTTGTACAGCCGACAGAAAATATTAGAAAATCAGGAATCAGTCCGGAGATTACAGAAAATCAGAAAAAAGCTTTCTATGAACGGAATAAAGATTTATTTGGAAGATATTTTGGAGATCTTTTTTCTTATGAAGAGGTAGAGCAGATCATTGAAAAAAGATTGCGGGAGGAAGTGTATGACAGACTTGTGCAGGAAATATTATGTCGATTCGATAAACGGAAGTGATACCAATGACGGTTTGAGTGAAAACAGTGCATTCGCAAGTCTTTTTGCCGTCAATAGGCTTGCACTAAAACCGGGGGATCACATATTGCTTGCGTGTGGAAGTGTTTTTGAAAAACAGTTTTTACAGATTCGTGACAGCGGAACAAAGCAGATGCCGATTGTAATTGGAAGTTATGGATGTGGTGAAGATCCTCTGATAAAGACAGACGGACAGGGAATCTGGTATCAGGATTATGGAAAGGAACTGGATTCGCCGACGCATGTTTACCATGGTTATGTTTCCTCGGCAGTACTTCTATTTGATGCCGAGTATATTATCATACAGGATATTGAGATTACAAACAGTGCGGATAAAGTGATCGGCGAAAATTATTCACAGGCAGATAAAATGGAGCGTACAGGTGTTGCAGTCGTTGCAAAAGAGAAAGGTTTAAGATGTGGAATCACACTTCGAAATCTTAAAATCCATGATGTTCATGGAAATGTTTATGACAAGCATATGAATAATGGCGGCATCTATATGACAGCATTACAGCCAGCGGAAGAAGCAATGACAGGAGTGGCAAGATTTTCAGATATCCTGGTGGAGGGATGCTATGTATATCGTGTGAGCCGTTGGGGGATCGCAGTCGGGTATAGTTATGCACATGAGAAATTTGCGGGTGCAGAACTGGATAAAAAAAGGTTTTTGAAATATGGTCATGAGAATATTGTGATACGGGATAATTATGTGAAAATGGCAGGTGGAGATGGAATAACGGTCATGTATGCACTGCGCCCGTTTGTGGAACATAATATGACCGATTCTGTGGCATGTGAGATCAATGACCGTATTTATTGCAATCCGGGCAACCGTGGTGGAAAGGTTGCTGCGGCAATCTGGCCATGGAAATGTAAAGATGCGTTGTTTCGTTATAATGAAGTGGCAGACACACGGCTGAATCAGGACGGGATGGCTTACGATGCAGATTCCGGGGATGGAACGGTGTATGAGTATAATTACAGCAGGCAAAATGAAGGCGGTTGTGTGATGTTTTGTATGCAGGAGGCCATTCATAACACATTTCGTAATAACGTCAGTTATGATGATTTAGGTGGAATCATCAGTCCGTCCGAAAACCCGGATGCACTGCTTACAGATAATATATTTTATGTTCGCAAGGGAGTTCCTTTTGTGAGAAAGAATATGGATGGTGGAAACTTTACGGAAGAAAATAATCAGATCATACAGTTATAAAATCCATACCATGGCAGATCATCACTCCATCACCTGATACGGAATTTTAGTCCCCATCCCCGAACTAAAATGCAATTCATAATCCTCCGTAATAAAAACGGCTTCTGTATTATCCAGACTTTCCACAAGCGCCATCCCGTCAGCTAAACCCAGTGCAAAACAGGTGGTGGAGAGTCCATCACCGTCCACGGATTCGTCCGTGATGATCGAAACACCCAGCAGTCCGTTATCATAGGGATATCCGGTAGCAGTATCTAAAATGTGATGATAGCGTTTGCCGTCCACCTCAAAATAGCGCTCATAAACACCGGAAGACACAACGGTCTGGTCGGTCACGGATACAGCGAGCATTGCAGCGCCCTCATCGTCAAACGGACGCTGGATGCCAATATTATAGGAAGAACCGTCCGGTTTTGCACCAAGACAGAGCACATTGCCGCCGAGGTTGATATAGCCGCAGGCGGCTCCTTTATGATTCAGGTAATCTTTCATGCGGTCTGCAATATATCCTTTGGCAATTCCGCCGAGATCAATTTTAGCGGACGGATATTTTAAGGTGACGGTATTGCCATCTACAACTACATTCTGATAGTCTACTGTCGATAAAGCCTTTTTGATCTCATCATCAGATGGAATCATAGAGGCATCTGTTTTCTCTAATAAAGCCTTGGTAGAAATATCCCACAGATCCGATAATTTTCCAATCGTAATATCAAATTTTCCATTGCTCAGATCTCCATAATAAAGACCTTTTTTGATCAGTTCTGCGGTCTCTTCATGCACGGTGACAGGTGCACCGCCTGCTGCATTGATTTTTGACACATCGCTGTCTGCAATCGTGTTGGAAAAATAATTTTCATAAGTGTCTGCCAGAGAAAAACAGTCATCGAGCAGGGTTTCGTCTTTTGTTCCATATAAGGTGACGGTAATGACGGTATTAAAATAAAAACCCGATTTGGAGATTGATTCGCCGGAGCCGGAAGTTTTGCCAAAATTGAGCCGGGATGGCAGATCACAGCCGGATAGCAGTAAAACTGGCATAGACAGCAGTATACATAAAAATAATCGATAGTTTCGTTTCATAAAATTCTCCATTTTTACCTGATTTTCAAGGAAAACAACTTGAGTTGTCCGAACAACACTTTAGCATAAAAATAAAAATGCCACAAGTATACCGTAATATATTATTTTTACTGCAAATCGTTGTAGATGTGCCAATGCAGAACAGATATTCTCTTTTTTTCCTTTGATATTTTGAATCAGATATGATAGAGTATAATACAGTGCATATGTTCGAAAAAGCATAATCAGGAATAAAGGGGATTCGTTGGGAAAATGGACCAGAAAAGTTTTTGTTTTCATGAGAAAAAAAGAGTTGTAGTTAAAATCGGTTCTTCTTCATTAAATTATGAGGAGACCGGCAGTCTGAATTTTACAAAACTAGAGCACCTGGTGCGCGAGCTTTGCAATTTAAGAAACCGTGGCATGGACGTATGTCTCGTCAGCTCCGGTGCGATCGCAGTCGGCAGACAATCGCTTGGCATGACAGAGCGGCCGCGGGAACTTTCCACAAAACAGGCATGTGCAGCGGTCGGACAGGCGAGACTGATGATGATCTACCAGAAGCTGTTTGCTGAATATAATCAGGTGGCAGGTCAGGTACTTATGACCAAAAATACCATGGTCAACCCGGTTTCGAGGGAAAATGCCAAGAATACATTTGATGAACTGTTCCGTTTGGGTGCGATCCCGATCGTCAATGAAAATGACACGGTATCTACTTATGAGATGCAGTTTGGCGACAATGATACGCTTTCTGCAATCGTTGCTTCCCTGATCGGAGCAGATCTTTTGATTTTGTTATCAGATATTGATGGATTATTTACGGATGATCCGCATAAGAATCCGGATGCAAAACTGATTGAAGTGGTCGAAAAAATGGATTCAGACATTCTTGGAATGGCAAAGAGTACGACCGGAAGTGATGTCGGAACCGGCGGCATGGCGACCAAGCTGACAGCGGCAAAGATCGCGACACTTTCCGGAACAGATATGATCATTGCAAACGGAGCGGACGTCTGCGTACTGCATCATATTTTTGATGACAGCTTTAGGGGAACCATTTTTAAAGCACAGAAAAAGGAAACATTCCGTATTCAGGATTTTATATTAGAAACAATCGGATAGAAAAAATTTATGTGAATAATAAATTTTTCACACGCAGGAATGGAGATTTTTATGAAACAGGAACAGATCGACAGAATCAACGCACTTTACCGCAAATCACAGGCGGAAGGACTTACCGAGGCGGAAAAAGAAGAACAGGCAATGCTGCGCAAAGCCTATGTTGCAGATGTAAAAAGGAATCTTGTAGCACAGTTAAACAATATTGACATGCAGAATCCGGACGGTACCGTCACAAACCTTGGGGAAGAATATGGAAACAAGAAAAAGCTTTCCTGATAAAAAAGAGATCCGGAAAAAACATCTTGCCATCCGAAATGCAATGTCAGAACCGGAAACGGCAGAAAAGAGCAGAGCCATCTGCGAAAAATTGCTGACCTCAGACTGGTATGCCATAACAGACTGGATCTTCGGATACTATCCGCTTGGGAAAGAGGCAGACTGCCTGGAATTTCTTAAAAAAGCACTGTCCGATGGCAGACATGTCGCCTTGCCCCGTACAGGAGCAGACTGTACCATGGAATTTTATGAGATCACCTCCTTGGAACAGACCGCAGAAGGCGCATTTCACGTCATGGAACCGACCGCAGAATGCCGCCGTATAAATCCCATGGATCTATCCAACACGCAGATCACAGTGTTAGTCCCGGGCGTCGTCTTTACTCCCACCGGCAGCCGCTATGGCTACGGCAAAGGCTTTTACGACCGCTACTTTGCGAGATATGCAAAGCTAAACCGCTTTGCATTAGCTTACGAGAACCAGCTTGAACCAGAGCTGGAAGTACTTGATACAGATATAAAAATGCATCGCATTTACACGGAAACTGGCGAATATGATATAATTTGAGGCTACCCAAAGCGAAACTCTCCCAAAACCTTCGACTGTTGTGAACCGGGCACCTTCTTTTAAACAGGTGCCCGGTTCACGACAACCACAGCCCGTTGCAGAGTTTCGCCTCAAGTATCGCCACAATACACATAGACTACTGCAGAGTTTCGCCCAGGTATTGCTGCAACACCGTATAAACATTTCACAGAAAGGAAAGGTATCACCATGGAACTTGAACAAATATGCCAGGGAGCCAAAGCCGCATCCCAAAAACTTGCCACATTAGGCACCAATGAAAAAAATCGGGCTCTCACTGCAGTCGCATCCGCCCTTGTCGCCGCATCCGCCGACATCATCGCCGCAAACAAAGAAGACCTTGAAAATGGCAAAAAAAACCATATGCCGGAAGGACTGTTAGACCGCCTGATGCTAAACAAAGCAAGAATCGCCCAGATCGCTGAAGGTTTGCAGCAGGTAGCCGCTTTAGATGATCCGATCGGGGAAGTCCTTTCCATGAAAAAACGTCCGAACGGCCTGATGATCGGAAAAAAACGTGTACCGCTTGGCGTGGTCGGCATGATCTACGAGGCAAGACCGAACGTGACTGTCGATGCTTTTGGACTCTGCTTTAAGACCGGAAATGCTGTGATCTTAAAGGGCGGAAGTGATGCCATTCATTCAAATATTGCGATCGTTTCCGTCATTCAAAAGACGCTAGAACAGCTTGGCATTCCAAAAGAAGCGGCATCTTTGATCGAAGATACGTCGAGAGATACTGCTGCGGCATTTATGAAAATGAACCAGTATGTCGATGTGCTGATCCCACGTGGTGGGGCAGGACTGATCCGTGCGGTCGTGAATCAGGCGACGATCCCTGTGATCGAAACCGGAACCGGAAACTGCCATATTTTTGTGGATGAGACCGCTGATTTTGATATGGCGGTAAACATTATCATGAACGCAAAAACGCAGCGTATCGGTGTCTGCAATGCCTGTGAGTCGCTTGTCATCCATGAAAAGATCGTGGATACATTTATGCCGAAACTGACAGAGGCGCTGCAGAAAAAGAACGTGGAATTACATGCGGATGAGAGAAGTTTTGCTGCGGCAGAGTCGGATACAGCACTGAACAGAGCGCTGATCAAGCCTGCGGTGGAGGAAGACTGGGGAAAAGAATATTTAGATTATATGATCTCCGCAAAAACAGTTGCATCTGTAGATGAAGCAATCGAGCATATCAACCGCTATAATACCGGACATTCAGAGGCAATCATTACCGAAAATTATACCAATGCCCAAAAGTTTTTGGACGAGGTGGATGCCGCCTGTGTCTATGTCAATGCATCGACACGTTTTTCTGATGGATTCGAGTTTGGCTTTGGTGCGGAGATCGGTATCAGTACGCAGAAGCTTCATGCGAGAGGTCCGATGGGCTTAGAGGCATTGACAAGCACGAAATATATCATTTATGGAAATGGTCAGGTAAGACCATAAGAAAAAGTAATAGAAATAGTGAGGAATTAACAGTTTTATGAGTCAGAAAGTTACAACAGGAGTGCGCCCGACACTGCGCATCGCAGATAAAAACCAGATCCCGGCAACTGAGCCGGAGCGTCAGTATTACTTTATGGATATCGCAAAAGAGTACTTAAGACAGCTTTCCGAAGAAAAGGGAAGTCCGCTGACTTTCCATGTTTCCACATTCGGATGTCCTATTGTATGAGTAAAACAGATGTTGTAATCTTTTAGAAAAATCAAGTGATTTTGTGAAATAAAAATTTTGTAGAAAGCCGGAGCAAAGAAGTTTGTGCCGGCTTTTTGAAAAGAAAATTGACAAATATATTAGCATGTTTGTTGACAAATTAATCGAAAAAGAAATATAATTGCGTATATAATATATATTGTAGAGGTCTTATGTTTGAATACAACTATAATAGAAAAAATAAAGGAATGTACGTTAACTTACCATTACAATTAACATTTGATTATGAATTTCATGATGCAGTATCGGAAATGATAGATAAATGTTTGCTAAATAATGAAAACGATGTAAAGTGTGTTTATGTAACATGTGATCATGATTCTAAATATGATAAAATGAGTATGGCGTATTTATTAAATGTTTTAAGGTATATCATGATTTTTAAGGATGTTAAATGGCATTTTCATGTGGCGAACATAATAGCACCTACGGTTCATGTACAGGATGGGGCAAAATTTAGAGAAGTAAATTTTGATGAAGAACTCCAAAAGAATAAACTCATATACTATGATTTTCATGGGGATAAAAATGTTCAAAAACCTGTAGATGAAATGGCAAAATTGTTAGTTGAAAAAAATTTGACAATAAACTCAGAAACTGTAAAAGAGTTTTTGTCTACAACAATAGGAGAAATTTTTTCAAATTCTATTAATCATAGTGAACAGGATGAAATTTTTTTTATGTATGATATTAGTTTCGAAGATGGAGACTTTTATTTATGTATTAATGTAATTGATTATGGCAGTACAATAGTTGCAAATGTCAAAAAATATTTAGCAATGGAATATATGGGGTTAAATGGCACAGACTGTATTAGGTGGGCGATAAAATCTGGAAATACAACTAGATTGGGATCAGGTGGTTATGGTTTGCCTACACTCATATCATATATTAAAAGTACAGGAGGAGAATTGTACATTCTATCAGGGGAGGCAAATTATAAGCTGTCTGCAGGAATAGAAGAAGTATTATTGTCGAAAGGCGTATTTTGTGGAACGAGTATAACATTTAAAGTAAAATTATATGATACTGGCAGAATTATCAAATATGATAAGAAAAGTGAAAAAATAGAAAGTATAAGTTTGGATTCAATATAAAAATATGAGGTGATAAGAATGACATTGTTAGTTAAAAATTACATTGATGGGGATACAGCAGTATCATATGATGATGGGAAAAAGTGCTATAGAGATATTTTAAAGATTTTAGACAATGGGGACAATGTAATTTTGGATTTTGATGGGATTGATTATGTTATTACCGCATTTCTAAACCCGATAATTGGTGATCTGATTTTGCAAAAGGGTATTAGCGTTATGAAATCTATAAATATAATAAATGCAAATCAAAAAACCATTGACAAAATCAAGATGGTTAAAGATGGTGCACTTCTAAAGAGAGAGGATATTGAGTAATGGTATTTTTGGACACATGTATATGGATAGAATTATGTGGTGTGAAGGCACCTGTAACGCCAAATGAAATCAGACAAACACAGTTAGCCAGTACATTGTTACAAAAATTAATGCAGCAGAATGAACAAATAGTAACATGTAATGAACAACTAATTGAGATTATATCTGCAGTAGAAAAAATAAAACTTAAAGAATATAATCGGGTTGCAAAAGGAAATGGTCAACCAGGATGTGGAGATTTAAAATCTTTTCGTAGTAAAGTAGAATTTTCTAATGCAAAACAATTATGCAATGCAGTTGTTTCAGATGTTAAACATTTTGCGGACGTGCACGATTGTGCATATTCGGTAGATGAAATTTTGAGTAAAATAGATCTTGCAGATATTAATGATTGTATATATTATGATTATTGTAAAGACAAGGGAATAGAGTTTTATTCATTTGATATGGATATTAGCAAACTAGGACAATTGGGAACAGTACATATTTTAAGATGATACGGTAATCCTTAAATGAAAAATAGTCGTTCGCTGGGGACGGCTATTTTTCATTTAATAAAATTTTATTCTTTCCCATTTGCCCCATGTTCACACGTTTGAATTGGCTTACCACAGATCGGGCATAGTTCGATTCCACACAGCCAGTGGTGCCAGCGACCTTCCTTTGCATAACATTCCGGGCAGACTGGATTTTTCTGACCGTAGAGAGCATCGCGTGGATCGCCGACTTTTATTCTCTGATAACGTTTACCATTAAAAGAAAATGTTCTTGTACGGCAGCCACAGGTAGATCCGATACGACCGCCGCATTTTTTGCAGACAGGAAGTTCTGCAGGTCTGCTATAAAAAAATTCATGTGTTAATCCATTCACGAAGGTTATTGACTGAATGCGTCCATCTTTAATGACAATCCGATCCACGATTTGATCAACAAAGTTTTTTAAAATTTCGTTATCCAGTTCCTGCGCCATTTGAACATAATCTATAAATGATTTTGAAACAATTCTTTGAGTTACCAGGAAAGCGGAAGCCTTTTTGATAAATGACAGATCTGTCAGATCGTTATCTTCAGAATTATCAAGGAGTTCCGCAAGTTGATGTTCCATTTCTTCAATTTTCTTTATCAGTTCCTTTTTCTTTGCTGCAAATTCCTCTTTGGTCATAGAAGCAGGATCATATAAATATACGTCTGTTAATCTTGTGATAGCATTTTTAGATTTCTCGATTTCTGTATTTAACAGGTCTATTTGATTATGATCCTGAACCTCATCAAATTTGCTTAGAAGAGCAATGTCAGGGACATATGTTCCATTTCCCAGGTTGCTATATAAAAGTGCCTGAAATGTTGAATTTAAGCTGTCATGGATGATTCCGGAAACAGCCTCGAATGCTTCTCCTTTTAAAAGCTCGGATTCAAGCTTTTCGGTAGATGTTATCTTTGTAAAGTTTTTCTGAACTCTGGCAAGATTGGCAATATAGTTAAAGACAAAGGTTCCAAGATATGTTTCATTTACTGTCTTGGAATTGTCACAGGTCATCATCCGGGAGCGTTTTGCGCAGCGATAAATGGAAGGGCGCCACCCGTTTGCTCTGGCATGGTCTTTACACGCAATCATGTTTGAGCCGCAATTACTGCAGACTAAGCGTCCGGAGAATGTGTGTACGAATTTCCTGGCGCGCATTTCAGAGGTGTCACGACGGGATGCATTTTCATCCATGATTTTATTGCAGCGATCAAATTGATCTTTGGAGATAATCCCAGGATGGTTATTTTCACGGACGATCCATTCACTTTCCGGTTTTAAAGGACCACGGCCGCTTTCGCGCATATTATAACGATAAGTGCCAACATAAAAGGGATTTCGGATAATATCATAAATGAGTCTTGAGGTCCATTCACCGCCGCGCTTGGATTTGAAATTTTTATTGTTAAGGAATCTTGCGACTTTTATACTGGATCGCCATTCTTCATATCGGTCGAAAATGAGTTGGACAATTTTAACTTCTTCCGGATCTGGTTCAGGAAACTTGGTTTGTTCGTTCCAACGATATCCTACTGGCATCCGGGCTCCGTTCCATAGTCCCTGCTCTGCGCGATCTAACATAATGCCGGTGACACGTTCAGATGTCATGTTACGTTCAAGCTCTGCAAAGATCAGGATAATCTTCAGCATAGCCTCACCGATCGCAGTAGAAGTATCAAATTGTTCATTCATAGAGATGAAAGTAACTTTGTGATCTTTCAGTTCCTGATACATTGCAGCAAAATCTAAAAGATTTCTGGAAACACGGTCAACCTTCCAGACAATGACATGGGAAAATTCCCCGGTGCGGATGCGTGACATCATTTCCTGAAAATGTGGACGGTCAGTATTTTTGGCTGAATACCCGTCATCCTCAAAGATTACATATTTGTCGATCTCCAAAAATTTACAGTATTCCTTTAATTTTTTTCGTTGAAAAGGAAGACTGTCCTTGTCAACCTGGTACCGGGTAGATACGCGGACATAAAGGGCAGCTTTTTTTTGAGTCCATAATTTGACAACTTTGTTCTTTGCGTAAGCCATAAAGAAGTCCTTTCCCCAGGATCGAAAAAAGGGTACAAAAAGAAAGCCGATTGATTTCTGCGGCTTTCAATGGTATAATAAATTTTGCTTATTTCTAATACTGGAAAGCCGTTTTCGGATGCCTGGTATTAAGCCGGTTAGTGATTGCAGTCATTGACCGGCTATTTTTTGTTTAGTTGAAAATCAAATTAAAAGTGTCATGTTAAATAATACAATCTCTTTACTTACAGTTATAATATCACTACACCCGTCCTTTGCTGGAAAGGTGTGGTATAAGTGAAAACAAAATACATAATTTACGATGAAAGTAGTATTTATGCACTGTATTATGTAAAGGGGAAGATTCTGTATTACAATTTAAACTTTAACGGAAGGACAAAAATTTATCTACTAATCTGATAAAACTGTAAAGGTCGGGTGCATTTAAAAGCAGCTAACCTGTATTAGTGTTGGATCTAGGTTCTATTGGTGGAAACCTTTTTTCTAATTCTTCAGGAGTTTTTGGAACATTTTGCCGAATGGTTTCAATGAGTGAATCCTGTGAAAAATTAGGAAATTGGTTTTCTGGTATAGCAGGAGTGCTTGTGTCAATATCACTTTCTTCGAGTACTTTTGCAATTTCAAGAAAGAGATCTAATAATTCTTTCCTTTTTTCCGGTTTCAAGGTTACAAATTTTTCAATGATTTTAGAAGCAGCATTTGACAAGTTATAGTCTTTTGCTAATTGCTCCAGTGCACTGGATGGTGCAGGTCTGAACATTTCTCCTTCGCCGTTGCGAAGCCATTCTTCTGAAACATTATATTCACGGATAATTAAGGAAACAACAGAATCAACAGGATTACTTCGACCTAATTCATATTGAGCAACCGTATTTCCCTTTATACCGATTCGTCTGCCAAATTCTTTTTGCGTTAAATCCAAAGTCTTTCTGAGTTTCCTGATTCTATATCCCATATTCAAATTTCATCACCTCACTTATTATGCTGATTATACTATTAAAAAAATGTAAAGTCAATTTTAAAAAATCATAAATACAAAAAATGTCATATATACAAAATATAATATGATTATTTGAGATAGAGAAACAAATAAAAAAGACCCATTCTGTTATTACCAGAAATAGGTCCTCTGTTTAAAACGAATCAATTATTTTTATTAGCTTCTTTGATCTCCGATATCATTTCATCTTCATCACCATGATAAAAGCGAGAGATCAGCAAATTGTACGACGCTTTTACATACTCCTGTCGGCTTATAAGCGGTGTATAGAAGTGATATCTTCCTTTTTTGGCCGAGCTAGCGAATCCTTTTTTACACAAACGAGTCAAAAAAGTAGAAACTGTTTGTGGTTTCCAGTCTTTCTCATATGCCGCATTGGCTTTTGTACGGATTTCGTCCAAAGCCATAGGTTCTTCATTGCTCCATATGACCGACATTATAATTTCTTCTGCATCTGATACTTTTTTCAATTTATGTTCCTGCCTTATCCTTATAATTAATATTGAAATGGTACTTGGAAAATCATAGTCACTTTTTTACTTTATCGTACAAATATAGTATAACATAAAGAATGTTGCTGTTCAAATAAAAAAGGAATCCCGCAGCATGTGTATCATGTGGATTACCCAGATGATACTTCTTTTTTAATACTTTTGGAGTATTGGTTTTCTTGGCATATTTCTATGGTTGACCAACGTATAATATAATGGTAATATATATAATATTTAGGTTTTAAATCTTTTAACATAATTTTTTTTGTTGAAATATTTAACCTGATTTTCAGAAAGAAAGGAGAGTCTGTATGGATAAAATTATTGATGTGGCTGCTTATATTGTTGCAAAATATAAAGAAATGACACATGAGACTCTGGACGAAATGAAACTCCATAAACTCCTTTATTTTACTCAAAGAGAATCATTTGCAATTTTAGGAAAACCAGCTTTTGAGGGTGATTTTGAAGGATGGAAATATGGTCCTGTATCAAGAGAAGTAAGACAAGATTATGAGCAAGGCGAATTTCTTGTCGAAACAAAGAAGATTTCTGATGATATTAAATATATTGTAAATAATGTATTACTTGAATATGGAGCATTGGCATCATGGAAACTAAGTGATTTGTCACATCGGGAGATTTCATGGCTTAATTCCAGAGCAGGTTTGAAGGATGGTGAGAACGGAAGCAATATTATTCAGCTTGCAGATATACAAAAAGATTCTGAAAAAGTACGCCCATATGACCATGTATGGGATATGTATTATGATGAATTTGAAGATCTGGACACTGTAGAATAGGGGGGATAACATATGATCGGAAAGATTTGTAAAGCTATTACTCCTTTCTATGACTTTAAAAGCCATAAAATGAAAAACAAAAGCAGACCTGCTTTAGTACTTGCAAAAGCTGATAATGAGGATTATGTCGTTATTCCTATATCTAAGGTTTCTCATAGTGAAAATATTGATTCATATTATGATGTAAAAATTGATCCCTTAAATTATCCTAATACAAAGTTGACACAAATATCATATGCAAGGACACACAAACAAACAGTGATTCATACCGCGGAGCTTATAGATCCTTTTTGTGATTTAAAAAGTGAATACCCTGATTTGTACCAGAAAATTTTAAAGAAGAGAGCAGAATTCAGTAAGGAAATTGACAAACAGGCTGCCGGAAAATAGATTATTGTCTATAGGCTTATAGCAAACAAGCACCAATGGAAAGAGGCAAATCTTTCTGAAGGTGCTTGTTTTTTTTATCCCGTAGCTTGATTATCAAATACATTTACCCTATTGTTTAGTTTGGTTAGAAAAATATTATTATCAAGATAAGTGAAGTTTTTTCATCATAAGGTTCAAACTACAGTATGCTTACATCCAGATCAACCGAAGGAACATATTTTATGAAAAATACAATATTATTCTATTATGGGTTCATATATCTTTTTGCAATATCTAACACGTTCTGTCGCGGTTTCCAATTTTGATAATTAATCAGATTACCAAAATGATACGAATCTACGCTGACGGAAAATCGATCTACAGGAACATATAAGAGAGTATCTGTCACAGTGTCATCTGGACGTATAATCGAAAAATCCAACCATTCGTTAAGATTATCGTTTCCATCTACAACATATCTGTAATTCGTGGCTGTGAGCACATAACCTTCACCATTTTCTACATAAGCATGTCCTTTGACTTTACTATCTTTTAGATCTAAACCAAGCTGGCGAAGATGTCTATATAATGTGGTGTTTTTCCTTATTATCATGTGGTACAACGGGAAACCATTGTAACTGTAGATTAAAAACCACGGAATATTATAAATCGTTGCATCAATATAATTATATGCTCGCATGATTGCATAGTTTTCCGCGAGAGCTTTAGCCATTCTGAGAGTTACATAAATACCTGTTTCCTTTTGCAGCAAATAAACAGCTTTATCATAATGTTTTTTTGTAATCCTGTATAATTCATGTCTTTGCGGTTCTTCTGTTTCAGGAACATATTCTTTTATATAATCAGCTCTTTTTTTGTGATAAGGGCAATTCTGAAACTTGTATTCATCATATTGAGCTACGTAAGGAATATTAATTCCTTTAGCATGTCTTGCATGGGGAGCAACATCAATTTTCTTGTAAATACCAAGAATAGCGACGGGATTATTACATCTCGGACATAACGCTAAGTGTTTTGTCTCTCCACTAACTACCTGTATATAGCCTGGATTATTCCCAACCCGCTCTTCATATTTTGTTTTAAAATCCTTATCAGAAAAGGATAAAACCGGTTCATAGTTAGTGGTAAATTTAATTTCTTTCATGATATTGTCTCCTATGATAGACTTTATTCTGTTTTCCTAAATTCTACCATAAGGATATCATTTCCGTAAAGTGCAGCCATCCGCAGCCACCATTTATTGCTGATTTCAGGAATTTCCTCCATCTTTTCAAGCAGTCTCAAACATGTCAGTAAATCCTTAAAACCAACCAAAAAGACATTGCCGCCTTGCTGCATCTGAAAATAATATTGGTCTCTCTCGGGAATAAAGCCACCCTCTGACTTAAATGTTTCATCATCTTGTATCGCTATACCTGTAAGCATAGCTATTTTATTGCCATCTAACTTTTCTGCCATATTATGAACTCCTTTTCGTTTAATCTTATATTTGCTTAAAAGTTTCCCATGATACATATGAAGGCTCTCATACATTCATTACTTTAGTATAAAAAAAACCCCTGCATTTTCGACGGAATAAAAGAAAACATTTTACTATTTTTGTTTCCTTTAGGAAAATCCGGATAAAAAAGGAAGAATAAGATGTTCTATAAATCAGACGATTTTTAAAATGTTCCATTATCATTTCTGAAAGTAGAAGGTTGATCATATATAGGTTCGTTAAATTAACGATAGACGTATGATTTGACAATTATTGTTAAAAAGTTTTAGTAAATATTTAAGATTAAATTACAACAAGACAGGAAACATTATTAGCCCTGCCTTGTAAAAAATGCATATATATTATAAAAACTAAGCAGATCATTTATCTGCTAGACATTTTGGAAGCCCGTTGCATACTTCGGCTACGCATTGCATCATTTGCGCTAATTTGAGAGGAAATTTCTCTTTCCAGTTTTCTAAGTGATGCTGCAGTTGGTCGTCTGTTTGCAGGTACTTTTAAAAATTCTGCTTCGCCGTTACTTTTTGACATCTCTTTTGCTAAAATATTTCTTAAATCCATAGTTATTCACCTTATTTCCCCTTTGTAAAAATAAAGAGCCTTGCATTTGCAAGACTCTTGAAAAGCGTTTTCATTCAGTTCTGAAGAACCTATTCGGTTTGAGGTTATCGCATAACCCAAGATCAAGCTCCACAATCAGCTGCTTGCCGACACAGTCAATTGCTTCAACGCCACGATAGCTGGTCAACGCCGCTATCCTCTGATTTCATTATAACACAAAAATACTCACAGTTAATAAAAAATGAGTATTTGAGGAACACTAGCAAATGAGTAGTTACTGTTCACTCGTACCTCGTTCCAGTAACGGATTTTGCCGATGCTTCGCATTCCAAATCGGCAAAATCTGCTGCCACCACTGTATCATACGGCATTTTCAGTTCAGAAAATGCCTGCCTGTGAACAGTAACAATGAGTATTCTTATATATTATATGCAGAAAAAATGATTTTGACAATAGAAATAATTGGAAAGGAGCTATCCGGCAGCATGCTTATCATCCGGATCAACCGGAGGAAAGCGTTTTTCCAGTTCTTCCGGAGTATCCGGAACGTCGTCAAATAAATCATGTTTTGGAGCTGCTAGAAGATTTTTAAAATGATCCATCAGTTTTTTTCGCACATCCGGATCTAAGTCAAAATATGATTTCATGATTTCCAATTCCAAATCACTTGCACCGCGACTTTTTACAAATTCATCAAGGTTAAAAGTAGTGGATGAAATATATATAGGTTCAATGCCATTACGAAGCCAATTTTCATTTACACCAAATTCTCTGCAAATAAGTTTTATCATCGGTTCTTTAATTTCTACACGTCCACGTTCTAAGTTATTTATAACATCTCCGCTTACACCTAATTTCTGACCAAAAGCTACACGTGAAAGCCCAAGTTTTTCACGCAACAAACGTATTCTGTCATTCATTATGTCACCGCCTTTTTATTTATAAGCATAGCATATCATTATTATAATGGTTGGTCAACCAATAAAAATACATATAATTGGTCGAAAAGGTTGACATACCAAATATATATTGATATATTGGTAATACAACCAATGCTAATTAAGAGAAAGGAGATAATACATATGGATGAAAGAAAAGGCACAGAAACGATGATTGCAGTGGAAAATAAGCAGGAAACAATAGAACTGGAAAATCTTTTGAAGCAGCTTAGCCCGGATGAACAAAAATCTTTCCAGATATTTATGCAGGGTGTTCGATTCGCGAAAAATATGGCTAAAACAGGAAGGTAGAGGAAAGAAAAGGGCATGGTGATATCACTATGAAACTATCTTTATAATAAGATATGCGCTAAGATGGGTTCACAACGATATCAGAAAGGAAGTGATTTTACGGATAAAGAAAAGGAATTAACGCCCGATCAGCTTTCAGATGCGAAACACTTATCTGAAATCATTAACAGTGTTTCATCTGGAAAATGTTCGATATTCGAGAGTGTGATGCTGGCATATCTGAATGGAATGGAAGCCGGTATGGCATATGGCAAAGATGATATTTCATAAGCTGACTGCAATCAGCGGTATTAGAAATAAGCACAAAATGAGTTACTGGATGCAATGACAATCGGAATCATGACGGATGTGATCACAGCTCCGGCACATTCGACATAAAAATAAAACGGTTTTCCAGTATTAGAAATTAGCAATGAAAGACAGGGAAAAATGGAGAAGTCAATATGAATAAGGAAGAGACATTAAAAGATGTTTCAAGAGAACTTGGCAAAGTATATTCCACACAAGCCTATATGGAAGATAAACGTAAAGAAATAAAAAATGACTTAATAAATAAAGTGGATCGTATGCAGCTTGTTGATTTGATTCTGGTGCAGAATGCAGTAGATATCCTGATTGCGCGGGATAAGATGGAAACATCAAAAAGATAGGATAGAGGTTTTTCCGTGTGGTTCATATCACTTCTGTCGGATTTGAATGTTCTTTGCAAGCTGCTGACAGAAATTACGAAACACGATCTGTGAATCCGGCTGCAGTTGCTGGTAGGTGCGGATAATGTCAAGAACCAATGTATAAAATTCATCGTCCGTATTTTCAAGAAGATTGGAAACGAGAACAGCAGTTTCATCATCTGGCTGCACGAACATGTCACCGATTCCATCCCGAAGCCATTGCTCAGATACATGGAATTCGCGGCAGATAGCTTTTAACATCTGTTCGGTGACATTATTTTCACCTTTTTCAATTTTGTTAATTGCTGATTTGCCTACACCGAGAGATTTTCCAAATTTCTCCATAGTTAAACCGAGAGTTTTTCGTAATTCTTTAATACGTTCATTCATAAAAATGCCTCCTGTTGTTCATAGAATAACATCAGGGTAAATTAGACTTTTGGGCTAATGAATCAATCATTTTTTTTACCAACTCACGGTCTGAATCATTGAGCAGACCATACTGTTGAGCAAGTTGTTTCACTTCATCATCAATATCTAAGTTACTGGTTACATCTTCAAACATAGGTTCAGTCCCGTGGACGAGCCAATCAAAATTGACATTATATTCGCGGCAAATATCTCGAATAGTACGTTCGGTTATATTACGTGTACCTTTTTCCATATTTGTAATGGCACCGCCTGACATATTTATAGCAGCACCAAAAGCACGAGTAGTAAGATTTAATTCATTTCTTAACAGCTTTAAGCGTTCATGGATATTCATGATTTCACCTCCATGAAAGCACTATACCATAAATTGTTTTCAAAGTAAACATAAAAATATTGACAATGATTTCAAAGAATGTTATATTGATTTCAAAGAAATCAGCGAAAGGGGGAATACAAGTGACTACACAAAAAGCAGAGGATGTAAAGGATACTGCACTGAAGTTGGATGAAATTCGGGCACAGCATCCAGAAGATTACTTTTATCTGAAAGGGTGGATTCATTGCCTTTTGCAGAAAACGGAATTAGATGATAGTCATCAGCGTAACCAGGCAAAGTAACTCGCATAAACATACACAAAAAGTTGTTCCAATATACAACGGGAAGTGTCAAGGAAATAGGTTAAAAAGAGAGGATGACACAAATGGGTGAAGAAAAGGAATTAACGCCCGATCAGCTTTCAGATGCGAAACACTTATCTGAAATCATTAACAGTGTTTCATCTGGAAAATGTTCGATATTCGAGAGTGTGATGCTGGCATATCTGAATGGAATGGAAGCCGGTATGGCATATGGCAAAGATGATATTTCATAAGCTGACTGCAATCAGCGGTATTAGAAATAAGCACAAAAAGAGAAGAAAGGATGGGAACCTTATGAAGAAAACAGATCAGGATAACAGAGATAAGAACCAGGCAGAACGACTGAGAAAAACCTTAAAAAGTTTCGGAATCAACACCAGTGAAGAACTTGATCAGGCACTTGCTGCGTCACTGGATGCAATGACAATCGGAATCATGACGGATGTGATCACAGCTCCGGCACATTCAGCATAAAAAGGAAAACGGTTTTCCAGTATTAGAAATTAGCAAATAAAGAAAAGAGAGGATTTTTTATGGGTTATCTAATTTTAGGATATGATTTTGATTGTAGAGAATTTCAATATCAGGGTCGAACGGTACAAGGACTTGTATTTGAAGTGAAAACAAACGAAAAAATTTCCAGAAGAAACAGAGAGAATATAACCGTTGAATTGTCCCAAAAGAACGGATTTTGGGTCCGTCTCCATCAAAACGCAAAAGGCATTAAAGTGGAACCTTACAAGAGTTATGCTGCAGTGCCTTGTAAAGATGCTCCGTGGCAATTAGAACAAATAGAAATTTCACACAAGGCACTTATGAAACATGCTGACTGCTTTTATGATCAACTCAATGGCTTTCCAGGCTCAGAATATTACATAGAATGAGTATCCATATATACTTCTATGTCTTTTGAATCCTCAATATTGGGAGTAAATACAAGTGTTTGGGTTTTTCCGCAAAATTTTAGAATTTTTGCTGCCAGCACTTTATCGTATTTTTCACATATTTTGTTTTTCATATCTTTGGACATAGAAACTCGTCGGGTCGTTTTGAAATACGGATAGCTATGCTCTAATTTATAAGTGTATGTCGGATGACGACGTAATTCTTCCCGGTGTTGGGTTGCAATCGGACGATGCGTCATTATGTAGTCAGACATTGCCTCAAAATAGGGATTAACGGCACAATGTTTATTAACATATAAAAGAGAAAATTGGATTTCTGTATATAGTTCGTTTGGAAGATAGAACATCATATAGTAATCATTTTTTGCTTTGTGAAAATTCAAAGTTGTAATATATGCAACACCATCAACCATAATTGACAGTAGTAATTGATTTTCCAAGCCATCTTTTACTGTATAAAAAACATCCGTATCGTATCCATTGTAGGAAAAACGATATTTTAATGCTGAATTTATCAACAGGTCAGTATTTTCGTAGTCAGATAATATTTTGGTTATCATGTTGGTTACAAGTGCCATATTTATCTCCTTTGTATGTAGTTTTTAATTATGACACCAATATTATATCAAAATGACATCGGAAGTTCAATGGTATGAATGATAAGCTGACTGCAATCAGCGGTATTAGAAATAAGCACAAAAAGAGAAGAAAGGATGGGAACCTTATGAAGAAAACAGATCAGGATAACAGAGATAAGAACCAGGCAGAACGACTGAGAAAAACCTTAAAAAGTTTCGGAATCAACACCAGTGAAGAACTTGATCAGGCACTTGCTGCGTCACTGGATGCAATGACAATCGGAATCATGACGGATGTGATCACAGCTCAGGCACATTCGGCATAAAAGGAAAACGGTTTTCCAGTATTAGAAAGTGGCAATGGAAGACAGGGAAAAATAATATAAAGCGTTAATGATGGAATGGCTTCAACTGCTCATTAAAAACAGAACAACATTTTATAATGGGCAGTTATGCCGCTCTATGTGAAAAGATAAAGATTTAAAAGCAATTATTTTATATGCCAGGGATTATAGAAAGTATCTTCTTCCTTTGCGATATGCGTCCATAGGGAACTTATATTGTTGACCCTGCAATAATCTGCAACTTCTTTTCCAAAATAAAATTCTGTTTTTTCAAAATTATGAGCTTTATTATGATCTTTTGTATGGTCATTCCATCCTTTAAAATATATTTTCTGTGCTTCGTCAATTGGCTTACATTTTAAAAAAGGAATCATATCTTTATAAGAATATTTATACCCAGAGTAGTGATCTGGAATTTTAGATGAAAGGAGTTTTAAGAAAACATTAGAAGTAAAGCCATCGTTTCTAAAAGACAGGTTTAAATATTTGCATAAATTATAATAATCGTCTTCTTTTAATTCTGCTACAAAATTTTGATTTACTTTAACAACAAAGCCATAGTTCACAGTGTGTAAACCGACTAAAAGTTCATAACCTTCATGAACAATAGCGACGATGACATCAAATTTTACTTTATATACAAATGAGAATTTGTCTTTGTCAACATTATTTTCTTTCATTTGGTTGACTAAATTTTTTAAGGTAGTGAATGTTAATTTACTCATAATGTTTTCTCCTAATGTAGTAAATATATGTTTATAAGCAAAGGTGATTATATAAAAATATTATGTGGGAACAACCATACACTTGATGGAAAAATCGAAGATATTTGTTTAACTAATGATAATGGAGTGTTAGATGCCAATATTTTTTTGGTTCAACAGAAAGATTCAGAAGTTGAACCTTTTGGATCTGCAGTAGTTCCATTATCATACATAAAATCTATTTTATTATAACACCATCAAAATTATACCAAAATGACATCAGAAGTTCAATAGCATAAATGATCGTCTGACAGGAAGCAGCGGTATTAGAAATAAACGTAAACAGATAAAAAGAGTATGGAGAAGGTAATTATGACTAGAGAAGAGCAGGCAAAGATTATTTTAAGAGAAATTGATGAGGTATATTCTGTATCAACCTACATGGAAAAATATGTTATCAATGCGATTATGGCGGGGTTGGATGAGATTTACAGCAAGGAAGAAAAAGACCGGATCGATGAGAAATGAAAAATTGTGTCCGTACTGCCAGTGGTATTAGAAGTAACGGGACGCAATATAAGCCAAAAGAAAAGGGAGGATAAGCATGTTAAATCAAATGACAGTAAGAGCACCGGAAGAACTGCAGGAAGAATTAAAAATCAGAGCGGGCAAGCAGGGACTGACAAGAAATGCGCTGATCCTGAATATTTTATGGGATTGGATCAGAAAAGAAAAGGAGAGGGAGAAGAATGAGATACAGAGTAAATAAAACCGATCCGGTACGTTGGAATTGTCCATTGGATGGAGGGGAGTAGAGGAAGATTAAGGGGTAGGGCAATTTCAAAAGATGTAACCAGGTAATGGAATTTTCCTTACATAATATATCACATAATACATGATAAGGTTAGAAACTCCGGGCGTTTGTCCCGGAGAGAAGGGAGTTTAGATGTTGTTGTCGTTCGGAATGATGTTGAAGATTATAAATATTATTTTGATAATTGAGATCTTTGCATTGTTTTCATTTCTTTTTTATCTGCGTTATAAGGCATATAAAGCAAAAGAAGAAACAGACAGATGGATAAAGAAAGTTGAGGAAGAGAGGAAAAGGAATGGAGAAAACAGAAAAGTTTGATTGGGAGAATGATGCCAGGGAAAAACAAAAACAGGAAATTGCATCTATAAAGGGGAGAGAGCTTGTGTTACGACTTTCAGATCAGGATGTAGAAGAGATCTGTGAGTTGACAGGACGCTATGGAACAACAGTAGAAGAACTTCTGGAAAACTTTGTCGGTGATTTAATAGATGGTACATATTGCAATGGCAGCGATGAACATGAATATGCACGACGCTGGTTTGAAAGATGTGACCTTGGAATGTTTCCGGAGACAGATTTTGTGTCGTACATGTTAAATTCCTATGGCTCAGATCGGGTGGATGTGCTTATAGGATGCCAGGAAGAATTACAGGAAGTAGAAAATGAAATTTCAAAAAGCAAAGAGCAGTTATTGGAATATCAGAATAAGTTAAATGATTCCTCGTATGACTGGGAAAGAGAAGTGGCAGAAAGAGAACTGCCATGCCGGACAAGAGAAGAATGGGCCGAGATGATACAAGAAGACATTGATTATATGATCCAGGAAGAACTACCGCAAAATAAGCAGTATAGAGATCAGCTTCGGAAAGCAGTTCGTGAGGAATGGGAAGAATATAGGCAGTCACAACAGAATCGGGGAAAAAGTGTTGGGATATTTGAGGAGGACATGCAAAAATTGCAGCAATGGTATCTGAAAAAAGAACAGCTGCAGGAGGGAAAAGAAAAAGAGGAAGAACATCAGGAGGGAGCGGATAAAGAGGAGCAGCTGGATGAGAATGTTTGTGTGCGTCGTAATGGAAGGAAGAGATAGCTATGTTATGCCAGCAGAAAAGAATTAATATAGATTCTCTTATCTATGATGATCAGAAAATGGATCAGCGGATGGAAAAAATCGCACAAAACATAAGAAGAGAACGTCAGAGAAGAGAAGTGTCATTATCGGAGCTGGCTGCAGCTGCAAATCTTTCTGTAAGCTGTGTTTCAAAAGCGGAATCAGCAAGAAGCACTGTCAGTTTGAAAACGATACTAAAGATAGCGACAGCATTGGAAATTCCAGTATCTAAGCTGCTGGAGTCAGAAGAAAATATAGATGATGTATGGAACAAAAGCTGTATCAGGATTGAAATTGAACATGGAAACAGGGAAGTGTTTGAGCGGATTGTAGAAAATGCTTCTGAGGAAACAACAGAAATGATTTTGAATATGGCTGAAGAAATGATGAAATTGCTGAGAAAAAGTCAGAAACAGCAGATAAAGAACAGGGAAGGAGAGGAAATGGATGTCTGAATATTTTTCAGAAGAATTGATTGCGCAGGCAAAAGAAACAAGCCTGACACAATTAGCAGAATATTATGGATATCATCCCAGGCATGTAGGCAACCGGCTATATACACTAACGGAGCATGATTCAGTAAGGATTTATAATGACAGAACATGGTATCGCTGGTCAAGGGCGGGAAATGGAAAAGAGAGCGGAGGATCACAAATTGATTTTCTGATGCAGTTCTGTGGGGTGGAATCGGTGCATGCGGCAATTCAGACTCTGTTGGAATTTCAGGGAATTTCCGTAGAGGACAGGCAATGGAAAAATACATTGAATGAAAAGGCTGCAATTCATCAGGCAGGAGAAATAAAGCCAAGGGAACACGCAGAGTTTGTTCTTCCGGAAGCAATGCCCGGAACCTATCGTAGAGCATATGCATATCTGATAAAGACAAGGGGATTGTCACAGCAGATCGTAGACTATTTTGTGCGTGATCTTAAAATTTTATATGAGGAAAAAGAACACCACAACCTTGTTTTCCTGGGAAAGGATAAAGATGGTATTGTCCGGTATGCCACCAAAAGAGGAACGGCGGATATTTATGGAAAGAAATACAGGGGAGATGTTGCCGGAAATGACAAGAATTACGGGATTAATATAGTAAATGAAAAAAGTACGGAGTTAAAAGTCTTTGAGGCAAATATAGATCTGATGTCTTATATGGATATAAAAGGTGATTTTGAGAGTAATAAACTTGTACTTGGAATGACTGCAGATAATCCGTTAGTCCAGTTCTTAAAAGACCATCCCCACATAAAAAGGATAACATTTTGTCTGGACAATGATGACGCAGGTATGCTTGCCATGTTTGGGAATGAAGAAAAAGCCGGATTACTGAAAAAGTATGAGCTGCAGGGATATGAGACTGATACAGATACGGTTCCGCAGGGGATTGGCTGTAAAGACTGGAATGAATATCTTGTATATAAAAAGACTGGACAAGATATAGGACGTACAGAACCGATAGAAAATCATCAGGTGGAATATTCAAGAAAAAGGAAATGCAGATAAAAGAACAATAATATGAAAAAAAGAGGAGAGATTGTATGAGCAGAGTAATCGCAGTAGCAAATCAAAAAGGCGGAATAGGAAAAACAACAACAGCAGTAAATATAGCCTTTGATCTGGCAGAAATGGGGAAAAAGGTATTATTGATCGATACGGACGGACAGTGTAATTCTACAGATACCTGCAGAGCACAGGTAGAAGGTGTAGCAACTTTATATGATCTGTTGTTTGAAAATGAGAGAGCGAGTGACTGTATTCAGCACATGGAAAAACTGGATGTGATCGCGTCTGATAAATTATTGAAGAATCCGGAAACAAAGTTTCCTGATGATGCAACCAGGTTATTTACATTATGTGATGCATGTGAAGAAATCCGGGAACAGTATGATTTTATCATTATTGATACACCGCCTACGCTGGGATGTATGCTGTCAAATGCATTGACATTTGCAGATGAGGTTGTGATACCGGTAACCTGTGATCGTTATGGAATGGAAGGAATCAGTGATCTTTATGTTACTATTCATGCAACGCAAAAATACACAAACAGGAATCTGCGTGTTACAGGAGTGCTTTTGAATAAATATAAAGAAAAAACTACGCTTTGCCGTGAGATCAGTGAGGCTCTTCCAAGCGTGCTGGCTATGTTTGAAACCACTGTTTTTGAAACAAAAGTAAGAGAATGCGAAGATTGCAAGAAAGCTCAGTCGGCAAGAATGGGTGTTCAGGCATATAATGCAAAATGTACAACAGCGAAGGATTACTGGAATGTATGTGAGGAAATCGTTAGGAGGCGTGCATAATGGCAAAGAATGTGACCAGCGCAGATATATTTGGAGGTATGTTCCAAAATCTTCCGGATTATGCGACAAAAAGAGAAGAAATATCAGAAAACAAAGAAAAAAAAGATTCTTATGCGCGAGAGGAAAAAAAATCCGACGTGGTAATGATCAGACGGGAACAACTGATAACATTTCATGATCATCCGTATCGTGTGAATGAAGATCAGGCAATGGAAGATCTTGCGGAAAGTGTAAAGACATATGGTATCAGAGAACCGCTCCTGGTACGTCCTGTTTCCAATCAGAAAGATGAGTATGAAATTATTTCCGGACACAGAAGAAATCATGCTGCAGGAATGGCAGGTCTGAAAGAAGTCCCTGTTCATATTGAAGAATTAGATGATGATACAGCAGCAATTTTGATGGTTGATTCGAATAATAAAAGAGAAACGCTGCTGCCAAGTGAAAAGGCCTGGGCTTACCGGATAAAAGCGGAAGCAATGCGTCATCAGGGAAAACGGAATGATCTTATGACAGAAGCAGATATGGAGCTGGAAAAAGACACTGGCGGCATGAAAAAGGTTGGAGAAAAGAATGGTGACAGTGAGAGAACGGTGCGAAGATATATCCGGCTTACATATCTGCTGAAAGATCTACTAAATCTGGTAGATGAGGGAAAATTATCGGGCGGTTTGGGTTATACGTTATCTTTTTTTGATTGCGAGGAACAGCAGGGTATTTGGGAATATTATCAGGAGAGTCACAGACTTCCAAACAGTAAACAATTAGAGGAAATGATGCAGTGCCATAAAAATGGTTCACTGGATCGTTTAGAGATAAATAAGATCATGAATATGAAGCCGAAGAAAGAAAAGATGGTGAAAAAGGAAATTACAATTAAAAAAGAAAAGATTAAAAGTTTTTTCCCGAAAGATGCAACCGATGAATATGTAGAAAATGTGATTATGGAGCTGCTGGCAGGATGGGCCGAAAAGCAGGAGAAAGATACGAGGAGTGAATAATATATTATGAAAAGATTACCAGAAGCAGAAGAAATAATTATGTCAATAATTTGGAGAACAGAAACAGAACTGACTATGGCAGAGATTAGAGAGCAGGCAGAGGCAAAGTATAAAAAAGTATGGAAACCTCAGACGGTTTCTACACTTTTGGCAAGACTCAGAAATAAGCAGTATATATATATGTACCATAGAGGCAGACAGTGTTTTTATGGACCATTAATAAAGAAAGACGACTACAGCAGAAGCGTTTTTCAAACATTTATAGATTATCTTTATGATGGAAATGTACAGAAATTCAAAGAAGAGACTATGATAGGAAAATAATGGAAAAGGAGCAGCGTAAGTGCAGAAGTTAAGGAACAGTAATATTGCTAAGATGATTGCTGCTAAAATTACAAATAAAGAGATAGATTTTCTGATCTATATTTCCAGATTTCAGGACGACAATGGTAAAGTATATGGAATCCATTATAAAGAATTATGTGAAACGATGCATATGAGTTATCAGGAATTTTATAATGTAAAGCTGTCCCTGGAAGAGAAGGGATTTATAAAATGTGAAAAATCGCACCGGATTGATCATGATATAACGATTCTTGATAATTCAGATAGTGACTGCCGGCAGAATGGATATGTTAATACGAATCATAATATTTTCTTTCTGGAGAAATTTTTCCAGTGTAAGGCAGGAACAAAACTGCTGGCGTTAGAACTCATGAAGATCACATATTCCGGAAAAGGATATTTTGAAATAGGTGTGAAGAAATTTTATGAAAAATATATGGCATTATTTCAGGTTAGTCAGCGTGTGATCAGATCTTATCTGAAGGAATTACGGGAATTTTTTTCTATTGGGATAAAAAATAAAAAATATTACATAGAGCCACGAAAAATCATTTACAGAAAGACTGGGGAAAAGAGTGAGGCGGAACGGTTACGGGAACATTTGCTGGAAGCGGTGCTTCGGCGTAACCGTATTCATGAGACGGATGCCAGGAAAAAGCGAGACGTAAAAGAATTATTTCAGCAATATGGCGCAAAGGCCATAGAAGAGGGGAAAAATCTGTTTGGTCTTGTGAACCGTGCAGTGGAAAGAAGTATAGATGCACTGAATGCTGGAAATAAAAAACAGGAAAAACGAAACTTAAGTGTTGCACTCATTCATAAATTGCTTAAGGAAGAGTGGAAAGTTGTTGATCAGAAGAAAGATGACTGCATGAAAGAAGAAAGTGAGCCGTCATATCCGGAGATTGATGATTTTAATATAAGAAAATATGAATATGATAAGCTGGAAAAGTTTTTGTTGGAAACAATGCCAGCAAGAGGGTAATGGATAGGCTGTCTGGTTTGCGGATGGTCTTCTCGGCGTACAAAAAATAATTATAAAGCGTAGTAGTTATTCTGAAAATATCTGATGAAGGATCAAAAAAGTATCTAAAATCAGGTGTTTTTTTATGCAGTAAAAAATGTATTCAAAATTTATGGATATTTTTTGCGGAACGTTCTATTTTTGTGCAGGATACGGAAAAAACATTCTAAAACCACCGAAAAAACAGTTGAAAAATATTCAATTCAGGTGCATGTGGATAAGTCATGGAATGACCGGAATTGCAGTAAAAACAGAGAAGAAAAAATAGAGTATATTTATCCTGTTTTATGTATTTTATCTATTTATATATAATATCTTTTTCCTGCAGGAAAAATTCGAGATAAAACTTTTCCTGTAGGCAGATGAAAAAAATATCTGAATGCAATATGATAAAGCAAAGGAGGAACAATATGGAAAAGATAGATGTAAATGAAGAAAAGAAACCTATAGAGTTTTCAGTACAGGAATTAAGAGACTATATAAAAAAGAAAAATGATGATTTTTTTCTTCAGGTCGATTTTGGAGGGGAGGAAAAGCAGGATGGAAATAGAAAATCCGTATAAATTGGATATGGTATCTGTAAGGCTGGTACATGATCCTCCATTATTATCAGATCACAAAATTAAGACAGCAGAGGATGCAGTACAGGTTATTGGGGAACTTCTTGGAGAAATGGATCGGGAAGTGATTTGTATCATTAATTTGAAGAGTGATGGAACTCCGATCAACGGACATATAGCCAGTGTGGGAGCAATCAATCAGGCGATTACGACACCAAGGGAAATGCTGAAAGCGGCAATTCTTTCAAATGCAGCAAGCATGATCATGTTACATTGTCATCCATCAGGAAGTGTTGTGCCCTCGATGGAGGATGTTAAGCTCACAGCCAGGATGATTGAGATTGGAAGTCTTGTCGGGATACCGGTAGTGGATCATATCATTGTCGGAGGAGATACAAAAGATTATTTTAGTCTGCGGAGCAGAGAGATGCTGTCGTTTCCAGATAAAAATTATCAGACGGATTATCGTTTCCTGGAATTTGAAGGACAGAATGATGAAATGCATGTAGTAAATGAAAAAGAAAATACTGCAATGCGGAGAAAAAGGGGAATTCGATAAATGTCAGTTGTCAGAGAGGAGGCAGTGAAATGAGTCTATTGACTTTTGTGATAATTATGATAGCTATTCAATTAATTGTTAGAATAGTAGTTTTTCTTACAGAGGAAGAAGGCGTTGTTAGTGATGCAGGTCATATATGTCTAGTATCTGGAGTCCTGGTTAATTTTTTAATGCTGGGGTTGTATTTTTTTCTATAGACATGGGAGGAACTTCTTTATATGAGAGAATTTATTATTATTATTGCAGTAAGCATCGTGTTTGTAATTATCGTGTATCCAATAGTATTGCCTGGTTGGCCAGTTATTTTATCTGTACGTGGTTTGTCAGAGCAAAATGCAGGACAGAAATACAAATATCAGATATTGTTTAAATTGCGTAGCTACAAGGATGTTGAATTGATTTTGTATTCTGACCAGTTGTATAAATGTATGTCGGCAGTTTTCTTTGCAAGGTACATAGAAAAACATAGAGAATATTACAGATTTAGGTATCAGGATAAAGTATACACGATTCCAAAGGAAGAAGTCGAAACAATAGAATTTACAGGATCTTGGAATATTGGATGGTGGTAGGAAGAACGCTGGTTATTGCGGTGTGGTAACTGTAGCTGTGATCACATGGCTGTTGGAAAGGGGCGATGAAATGAGTATTTTAGATGTTGTAGTAATAGCAATAGCTGCTGATTTTGTTATCGGGATTATATGTTTTTGTTTAGAAGAAAGTGATGTTATTGAAGATGGAGATACGGTATCGAGAGTAGTACAAAATATTTTTAATTTGGTATTGGTTGGATGGTATGTATCTGTAGATATGGGATGGATATAAGCTGTGGGCGGTGATGATATGAGTGTTTTAATGATTATGATCATAGTAATAATTGTTAATTTTGTTCTTGGAATTATTGCTGGGTGGATTAGTAAAGATGGACGCGTGGCGATAGGAGCCGTAATTATTGCGGATTTGATCTTGATTGCATTGTATGCGCTTTTATAGGCAATGAGACGGATATAAAATTATGAGCAGTAATGATAGGGAACATCCTCTTTTTTTTCAGGGAATAATTTGTTATAATATATAAAGGAGCAGATGAAATGGAAAACAATACTATATTTGATGATGTGTTTCGAACCATGTTAGAAAAGATGCCGAGACTTGTCATACCGGTTATTAATGAAGTCTTTCATACAACTTATTCGGAAGATATAAAAATTAATCAGTATCGTAATGAACATCACACAAAATCTGGAGAGATTATTACGGACTCGTATCTTGGTATAGGTGATAAATTATATCATTTAGAATGTGAGAGTAGTACCAGAGGAAACATGGGAATACGGATGATTGAATATGATTTTGCAGTGGCACTGGAAGGTGCTGCTTTAGCAGAAGGTATGTTTGAGATGAATTTTCCACATTCCTGTGTGCTATATCTGAGACATAATCAGAATACACCGGATTATTTGCGGGTGAAGCTCAATATGCCAGATGGACAGCATATAATATATGCTATACCAACTGTTAAGTTGCAGGAATATACGAAAGATGATATTTTTAAGAAGAAGCTTCTGTTTTTTCTGCCATTCTACATCATGCGGTATGAGAAAGAGATTGCTGTGATTGGATCGGATCCGGAAAAGTCGGCTGGTCTTGTGCGTGAATTTGAATCTATTGTCGTGGATTTAAAACGTGAACTTTTATCGGATGAAGAAGTTGAATTATGTACACGTCTTGCAGAACTGATGGAACGGGTTTCAGATTATGTATTAGATTCAGAGCAGAATTTAAAAGAAAGGATTGGTGCTGTTATGGGTGGAAAGGTTTTAGAACTTGAAACTGACAGAATTTTAGAAAAAGCATTAAAACAAGGACTTGAGCAGGGAATCGAGCAGGGAATCGAGCAGGGAATCGAGCAGGGAATCGAACAGGGAATTGAACTGGAAAAACTTAAAACAATCAAAAATATGCTTAGAAACAGTGGACTTAGTACGGAAGAGATTGCGATGTTTACAGGATATGCACAGGAAGATGTTTTGTTAGTTCAAAAACAGTTACAGGAAAATCCGGAAGAAGATATGATGATTCGAAAAACTTCACAGAGAAGAAGATAAAGTAATATGAAATGAGAAGGTGTCAAATGTGGCATCTTCTTTTTTTATGTTTCATAAAACTACATATGACTTGTATATTCAGATAGCCTTAATACGTTATGCCATAGTATGTGGTAACTTCCGGTCACGTTGTCCGGAAGTAGAGATAGAATCATCATTTTCTTTTATTTGTTCGGGTGTTTATAAAACCATTGATTTTTAATCAATGGCAAGATACGCATTTGTACCACAGTACAAATGCTGCGTGCACAATGCGCACGTCTTGTTAGGGGACACCCCTAATACCCTTTTGAGAGATCTTGATTCGAAAAATATCAAACTTTTCCTAAAAGAAAAGAAAAAGGCAAAATCGTTTCTTTTAGTACGTCGAAATGAGAAAAAAAATTGTTCATAATAGAAGAACAATGGGAGGTGGGAAAATGCCGGATGGAAAATAAAACATTGAGCTGCGAAGGCAGAAAGATCCATAAGAATTTTCGTATACGGGAAGATCAGGTGTTACATATGGAGGGGCAGTGCAAAATATATGGAATTAATTCATCAGAATATATAAGACGCCTGATTGATACTGATATGGGAAAAGCTACGCCTGACCAGACAAAGGAAGCATTTCTTGTTCATAAGCAAATGGTTTATGAAATTAATCGGATTGGCAACAACATCAATCAGATTGTAAAAAATGTAAATATGCATTATTACACGGACTATGAAAAGAAGAAATTATTCGCTTTGATGAACAAAATAATTGAATTGTACGAGAGGAGAGAAAAAGATGGAGCCACAGATGGAAGCAATGCTTGAAAGATTAAAATCTGTTGAGAACATGGAACAGATGATAAATTTGGAAGATGAGATAGCGAAAGCATTGGGACATGGATTTTTAAAAGGGGATTTTAAATATGAGTATCTGATGCACATGAAAGAGAGTGTGGAACAGATCGAAACAGAGAGACGAGAGGTTTTAGAAATCGGAACGGCAGAAAAAGAAAAACGACCGTCCAGATTTAGGTAGAATGGCAGTCCTTCATTTCATTGATCCACCGATACATCCTGGAAGTGGCAGCAGAGGAACTTATTCACATTTAAAATCTGCAATCAATTATATTTTAAAACCGGAGAAGACATTAGGCGGGTTGTATACCGGAAGTTGTAACTGTAGATGTGAAACTGCGTTGAAGGAGATGATCGATACAAAAAAACAATATGGAAAGGAACCAGTTCCAGGGACAAGGGGATATGAAAATAATCGGCTGGCATATCATCTGATTATTTCCTGGAGTCCGAAAGAACATGTATCGCCGGAGTTGGCAATGGAGATTGCAGGCAGGTTTTGTGAGAAAGAATTATCTGATTACGAAGTCGTTTATAGTGCACATACAGATACTGAACATATGCATGCACATATTATATTCAATAGCGTGAATTTTCGAACTGGTTGCAAGTATCGTTATAACAAGAATGACTGGGAACGTAAATTGCAGCCGCTTGTTGATCAGTTGTGTAAAGAACAGGGACTGCATGAGTTAAAGGATGATACAGGAAAAACTTTTTCAGAATATGCAATGGAACGCAAAAGGACAAGACGTAATAAAAAACTTTCGGACAAAGTGACCGGAAGTAATAACTTTTCAAAAGATAAGAAGACTCATGGAAATCGCAAATATAGAAAAGAGGCATCAGAAGAATATTCTATGTCTGACTATCTGAGAGATGAGGTAGACAGGCTGATTATGTCAAGCAGTAACTTTGAAGAATTTGAACAACTTATGAGAGATGACGGATATGAAATTAAGTATGGAAACAGCGAACGGTACGGAATGTATATGGCAGTACGCAATTCAGAAATGCAACGTTTTCGAAGAACTCAGACGTTGGGAGGAGACTACACGCTTTCAATGATAAAGAAGCGGATTGAATTGTTCCATAGTGAACTTCCGCAATATGGAGAAGAAATACCAACAGAAAGATGGATATTAGTTTCAAAAAAATTATATTACTGCTCTGTTTCCTACGATACAAAAAATCCATATCTGAGAAGGCAATATGCGAGATTATATCGTCTTGGAATTTTTCCGAATTATGGGAAAAGACCATTATATAGTGAAACCAAAGAAAGAATAAAGCAGCTGCGCAAGACGGAATATCAGATTGATCTAATTATGAAGAATGACTGCACTACGGTAGAAGATCTGGAGGATGCTATCAATGAAAGTCTGGATAGTATAAAAAATTTGAAAGATCAAGAGAAAGAACATAGGACAGAAGTACGATCCTATCAAAAAGAGTGGTCTAAGTATGAAAAACTGGAAGAATTGGAAGGGGCGTTCCTGCTATTTCAGGAAGGAAATGAGTCTTTTAAAAAAGAAGCACTAGAGTATCAGAAGTTAAAGGATGTGGTAAAACAGTTTCCACATACAAAGGATGAACTTAGAAAATTTCTGGATCATGAAACTGCTTATGAAAAAAATTTGAAAGGAAATTTGTATGAAAAAAGGAAGCAGTTGGAGGCTATGCAGGAATTAAAAGAAGATTATCAGAGAGTTATGAAAGAATATGCACCAGCAGATGATGAAATGTTGAATCAGATGAGGGAGCATGGAGCGGAAACAGTACCAGAGAATATAAAAGGAAGAAAGAAGGGACGTTAGTTTATGTATGAAATGAAAGACACACATATTTTACAACTGGATGAGCTGAATGGTATGGAATGCAGGGATGAGGGAAAAAGGTCAGTTGAGCAGACATATGATACGGAAACGGGAGAACCCACACAAACATCTGAGGCACAGGAGATGCTGCTGAATCTTATTTTAAGTCTTGGAGGAATCAGAAAAGAAGTATGGGAGTATTTGCTTACACCAAGATTTCATGATACTCAGGCAGTGGCATCAGTTGGAAGATTATTATGTTATGCAGCTCCGCTTGAATGGATGGAACTTTCGGTGGAAGCTTTGAGTCGGATGGCAGGAACAATGTATGTTAATGAGATTACAGAAGCGTATCAGGCAGATATGCCATTTAATGAAGTAAAACGTATATTTGAGTCATCTGATACAGTTTTTGAAATGTGTCAGCGCCGTAGGGAGTATGGAATAGGACAGGATAAACATCAGAAGAAACATCCGGACAATGTGACCGGAAGTGAAGAATCAAAAGATGAGAACAGTTTAGAAAAAACAGTAGTAAATGCCGTGATGGAAGCTCTGCAGTTACATCAGAAAAAAACAAAAAAACTTTCGGACAACATGACCGGAAGTGAGGGAGCGGAACATCCGGACAACATGACCGGAAATGAGGAAGAAGAACTTTCAGATGACATGACCGGATATGAGAATGAGGATGGTTATGATTTGCTGGATCATCGAGTTCTTATGATGGATTTAAAAAAGGAACAGGAAAAATCAGAAAAACGGATTTCTTTTTTTCAGATTCTATTAAGACGTCATATGAAAAAAGAGTTTTCTAAACTGGAAAAGGATGATCAGGTAGGAAAAATTTTTGAAATTATGGTTAACAAGAAGTATGACAAAAATCAGATACTTTCTATCAGACGTCTCATGAATGGAGGAATGACGAACGAATTTATTTTTTCACTTCTTGAAAAAGATTTACCAGAAACAGAATTAACGAATTTATGTGAAACGCTTCTAAATGAAGAAAACGATTTATCCGGCTTATCAGAAAATATGAAAGCAGATGAAACAGGAGGAGATGAGGAATAAATGATGAATGGCGGAAGCGATGCAGTGCAGGTTATGTATATGGAAGTAGAGGGAATAAAACTTGCATACCAGGTGTCGAAAGATGCTGCCAGACTTGCAAAGCAATTAATGACGTTTCTGATCAGAGCAATGATGGATGCGCCATACAGAAAAGTGAGTGGAAAGACGAATATAAAAAATTTAAAATCCAGGTCAAATGGACAAGCTATGGTTGCCGTTACTGTTAATAAAAAGATTTACCGAAAATTACAGAAAGACGCGAAAAAGTATGGAATTTTATATCATGCATTTGAGCCTTTGAAATCAGGAAAAAAAGATTCGGTAGAGTTGATCATTGCAGAAAAAGACTTGTCTATGCTGCAGGAATTATTATCCAGGTATAAGAACGAACAGATAAAAGAAGATGTGAAGTGTGGTTTGTCAAAAGAGCAGTCTGAACGGAATTATGAGGAAAATAATCGTACAGAGACAATGGAAGAGTTCACAAATAATGTGGGAGCTGCAACATCAGAAGAAACATTTGATAAAGATATGAAAGAACGGTTTGGCGAAGATTATCAGGGGAAGGTGATTGATTATGTAAAAGCGTCAAAAAAAATTGACCCAAAAGCACATACCGCAGGAGTGGATCAAAAAAAAGTGGGGACTCTTGCGGAAGTGATTCAGTTTCGGGATCGTGCGGAGCGGCTAAAAAATGAGGCACAGGTAAAAATACCATTTGTATATGATCCTGGAAATAAAAAAAGCCAGATTATTGACGAAACAGAAACGCATATAAAAATTGCAGGTAAAGGACTTGGATCATCAAAAAAACAATGGGGAGGGGTATGGGTTCCAAAGGAGTCTGTCATGCCGCCGTTGGAACAGAAAAATCCTCATGTGTCATATACGGCAAACCTGAAAAATGATGATGAGATTATCGTAGAGGATTTATCTGGAAATGGAAGTCCTCACAAAATCAAAGCGGAAAATCTGGAATATGTGTCCGATATGAGTCAGAAATCACTGGTGGCGGAAGAACAAAGTTATAAGGCAATATCACCGGAAAAGGAACCGGAAAGGCTTGACATCACCATTGGGAAAACATATATGGAAGATGAAAAAGCGGATATGGCAGAACGCAAGTCAATTCCAATGATATGGGGGGAAAATGATAGAGCAATTAAAACCAGAGTACCGGGGACATATGGAGAAGAGATGAAGTTTCTGTGGCTGAAGAAGGAAAACATCCGGGACGCTTATAATGGAAAATCAATTTTAACGGCACTGGATAAAGAAAAAGATTACAAAATATATGATGTAAATAATAATATTCTGGGTTCAATGAAGGGTGAAGAACTTTATCTCAGATATTTTGATTCGGTAAAAGACCAGATGAATAAAAAGAAAATACAGCGAACCGGGAAGGAGAAAAAAATATAATGCGGCCAAAGAAAAAACCATATTCGACAATGATGATAATATTAGGAGCTGCTTTGGTCTGCGTTGCCGGATATTATTTTGCGGGAGGAATGCAGCAGGGAATTACTATATTTGAATGGGAAGAAAATATGAAGGCTGTTCTTGAAGATCCTTTTGCCGGATATTTTAATCAGTATACATGGAAAACAATATCGATACTTGGACTGATTTATCTATGGCTTGTTTTAATGTACATTACCAGCAGAAAAAATTATCTTCCTGGAAAAGAAATGGGATCTGCACAGTATGCAGATGTAAAAAAGGTCAATAAAAGACTGGCGGATTTATCAAAAGATCCGGATGATGAAAAAAATATAGTTGTTCTGAAGAAAAGATGGAAAGAAGGAAGGCGGATGTAATGGCAGGAATGAGTCGGGCACAAATTGTAAATACCAGGAATCGTATTTTGTCTCAGAATATTCAAATGACATTAGATACCAGGCATACAGATTTAAACAATAATATTCTGGTTATCGGAGGAAGTGGTTCTGGAAAAACATATCGTTTTGTAAAGCCGCAGTTAATGCAGATGTCCAGTTCTTTTATTATTACAGATCCCAAGGGTGAACTGTACAGAGATACTTCAGGTTTTTTAAAGCGAAATGGTTACGATGTTAAGGTGTTAAATCTTCTGAATGAAGAAGAAATGTTAAAGTCATCGCATTTTAATCCATTTCGTTATATTCAAAATGAAGTAGATATTTTAAAACTGATCACAAACCTGATTGCCAACACAACACCAAAAGGTTCTACTTCAAATGATCCGTTTTGGGAAAAAGCCGAGGGCATGTTATTGCAGGCGTTGTTTTATTATGTATGGTTAGAAGGCGTTCCGGAAAATATTTGGGAATGTAAGAAGGAAAATGGAGAGGATGATGTCAAAGAAATCCTTCGTAGAATCCATGATCCGGAAATTACAAAAATACATAATGTACGAGCCGTAATGGAGTTATTAAAGTTTGCGGAGGTAAGAGAAGATCCAAGAACAGGGGCAAAGCTGGATTCAACACTGGATCTAATCATGAAGGATTTGGAAAAAGAAAGTCCAAATCATAAAGCAATACTCAATTATAACAAATCCATGAGAGGCGCTGCAGATACGGTTCGTTCCATTATTATTTCTGCAAATGCAAGATTAGCTCCAGTGGAGACGGAGGCAGTGCTTTCTATTTTAGATGATGATGAGATAGATATTCCGTTGATTGGAACAAGAAAAACTGCAATTTACTGCGTTATTCCAGATAATGATACCACCTATAATTTCCTGGTTGGTATTCTCTATAAAATGATGTTTCAACGTTTATATTATGAAGCGGACTTTGTACATGGAGGACCATTGCCGGTACATGTAACTTTTTTGCTGGATGAGTTTGACAATGTTGCGCTTCCGGAAGATTTTCTTTCGCTGTTATCAACTATGCGAAGCCGTAATATTAGTTCAGTCATCATTATTCAGGATTTGAGTCAGATCAAGACCAGATACAAAGATGGAGAACACGAAAAAATTATGGCTAACTGTGACACAATGATCTATCTTGGCGGGAATGGACCTGGTACACAGAAAGAATTAAGTGAATTGATGGGAAAAGCGACGATTGATAAGCGTACAAATGGAGAAACACTTGGCAAACAGGGAAACTCAACCAGAAATTATGATGTACTTGGGAGAGAGCTGATGTTCCCGGATGAATTAAGAAAGATAGAAGGGAACAAATGCATTTTATTTATCCGTGGTTTTGATCCGGTTTTAGATAATAAGATTGAATCCAAAAAACATCCATTATGGAATCTTATGTGTGATGCTCAAAAAGGTGAATTGTTTGATGCAAGAATTGAGAGGCTGAGAAAAATGAAATCAAATAAGCAGAAAAACAGTATTGGATTTGTGGATGAAGCAGAACTGGCACATTTAGAACTTTTGGAAAAAAAGGAAAAGAAACATTATGAAGATGAAAAGCGAGTGGCAGAGCTTTTAGGAACAGAATTACCAGAAACACCACAGCAGTATATTTTCAGATTAGATTACGAGGAGCTTGATCAGCTTGCAGAACAATTAAAAGAAGCTCCTGCCGGAAAAATCGTTTTGGACCAGGAGCTGATTCAAAAAGCGAAAGAAGATGTAATGCAGCAGGTTGAGTTTGAGGCAGAAAAACAGGCATACATAAAACAGAATCAAATTGATGTGCGTGAATTTCAGACACCGGAAGAAGCATTGGCATTTTCTGCATTAAAGAGGAAAAACTTCTCTAATCCACAGATAAAAATTCTCCTGCAGTTAGTTCGTGAGGATACCGTGGGAATGGATCTGGATGCGATACTGGAAACTTTTGATTCAAAAATGGATATGGAAACTATTGAGATGATGACAGAAATGTTGTTATAAAAACAAAAAGAAAAGAGGAAAAGAATATGAAAAACAAAAATTTGAAAAAAGTAATGAAGATGATTGGTACAGGTGTTTATGTAAATGTTTGGATGATGTGTAGTAATACCATAGCAGTCATGGCTGATCCTGTTTCTACTGGGGTTGCAGAAGTTGATACTATTTTAACAACACTTAAAACATTATTTTTAGGACTTGTGGCAGGAATCGGATTAATTATTCTGATCAAGGGAATTGCGGATACTGCACAGGCATATCAGCAGCAGGATTCACATGGAATGTATGATGGTGCAAAAGGAATTGCGGCAGGGGCAATTATGACATTTGCGGGATCAATTTTAACTTTAATGGGAATTTCATAATATCACGAGGTTTAGGAGTAAGGACATGATTGATAATTTTATAAAATATGCCAGTGAAGGTGTGAGATCATTTTTGATATTTATTATGTCTGTTTATAATAGCCTGGTTGGAATCGCTGCAGGAATGTTAGGGCAGAATCCTGCAACGTGGAATAGTGACGGATGGTCTTTTGTAAAAAATGTTAATAACATTTTTCTTGGAATCGGTGGTGTTTTGGTAGCTATTTTTTTCTTGATGGGATTTTGTGCTGACAGCGTTGATATCAAACAGGATTTTAGGATTGAAAATATCCTTCGCATGTTTATTAAACTTTCGATTGCAGAGTTTTTTGTGGTAAATGCATTGACACTGGTTCAATCTCTGTTTGGACTGGCAACAGGTATTATAACGAAAATAAAGGGTAAAGGACTGACATTTGAGTATAGTGTGCCAAAGGAAGTAACTGACATTTTGAGTGATCCATTGAATCACAATGTTACTGGTGGAACAGGTGCGGTAATGCTGGTAGTTTTACTTATTTTAGAAATCGTTTTTTTACTTATAACGGTTGGATGTGGTGCAATGATTCTATTAGAGGCATATCAGCGTTTTTTTAAAATTCTGATGTTAGTTCCATATGGAACATTGGCAAGCAGCACGATTGCAGGAAATCATATGCTTGCGCATTCAGCGGAGTCCTTTTGGAAATATGCGTTATGTACGATCATGGATGCTGTGACCATGTATATGGCATTAGCACTAAGTGCAGTAGTAATATCCAGCGGCAGTCTTGGATTAACAAAAAATCAGACAGGAGCTATGTATGTTTTTGCGTGGATGTTAGAAAGTTCTTTTGTGTGTATGTTAACACTGGGAATGGTCAAAGGGGCAGAAACGGTTACACAGAAAGCACTGGGAGTGTAGATTTGGAGGAAACAATGTTATCAGTAAATATGAATCAGGATGTAGAAAAGTATCAGGAGTCTGTAGCTGCGGGATTAAATGCACAGCAGACCATTGCTGCTATATTGGCGTTGGCAGTCAGTACATGTGTGATCTGTATTTTGTATTTCGGTTTTGATTTACCGCTTGTGATTGACGTTTATATTGCAATTCCAGTGTGTATTCCAATCATACTGCCTGCACTTGGCAGGCAGTATGGATTATCGGTCACAGACCGGATTAAACAGAGTAATAAGAGAAAAAGGGTTATATTGTTTTATTCTTGGAAAGAGGAGACTATAAAAAAAAGAAATGAGAAAACACCTGAAAAGAAAAGAAGAGAGACAGATGACAAAAAACAGGACAAAAAAGACGAAAAGAACAATAAAACGGTCAGATCGATTTTTAAGAGTAAAAAATAAAAGCGAAGTGGTATACAGGGTACCTGTTTTTTTGAAAAAAAGTGTAGGTATGCTTTTTTTGTCAGAAAGTGGAACATTAGAAACAGATGGCAGATTATCCAGAGCATATGTCGTAGATAATAACAGAATTGGAGTGATAGAAGAAAAATTAAAATGCCTGCAGATAGATTATGCGTTTGTATTTCGTAAATCAAATCCAGTAAGTATGCTGCTTTCTGAAAAAATGGATTGTGGATACGATGAAATTACAAAAAAATTCTCTGATATAGAAAGTGAGCTGCAAATAAAAAGCATGTCTGCAGATGAAAGAATGGCATACTACTGTAACTTTTTGAAAAATTTTCTTGGAATTCAGACGGAAGTTAACAGTTACATATTGGATTCGGATTGTTGGAAACAGGTAGCAAATATGGAAGGACTGAAAATATCAGATAACAGGATACTTATACCAGAGAGCTGTTATTGTGTGCTGGCAGTCCGAAAAATTAAAAAAAATACTTCATGGAAGGATCTGGACAATCTTATGAATGATCCAGTGGTTAAAAGTATGTACATAGCTGTCTCTGGTGTGAGTGACCGGCAAATAAAAGAATCCCTTTGCAGTGAGTATATGGGAATAGAGGGAATGGCATCGCGGATGAAAAGAAATGCACCGGAGTTATATGAAATCTTACAGAAAGACGCAGATGCAGATACAGTATCGGGTAAGTATCGCAGGGTTAGTATTTATTTCCTGATGCAAACGGAAGTGGAGCAGGTAAATGAAAAAATTCTGAATTTTATAAAAAATGCATATAAAACGGGCATCAAAATGGAACGGATGGCATTATCAGAACAAAAGAACATACCGGAGTTAAAAAGAACACTGGCGATGTTTGGGATGACAGGAAATAGCCAGGAAAGATATCGCATGCTTGTAACAGAAGAACAGGTACAGGGACTATTGAATATCGTAACAGAAGAAAAAAAACAGGAGAAGTACGATATCGAGAAAATGAAAGCACTATTTTATGACGGGGTGAATGTATGAAGAAAAGTATTATGCCGGTAAAAAAGTCTGGTATTTCAAAACGAAAAATTTTTATGTCATTAAAGGAACCAGATAAAGTTAATGTGCCGCAACCGCAATGTACACAGGACATGATTGAAATAAAAAGAATCGCCCCCAATGGAATATTTCAGGTAACAGAAGAAAAATGGTCAAAGAGTTATCTGCTGGTAGATGTGAATTATACAACAAAGACGTATGATGAACAGCTTGCTTTTTTTTATGACTGGTGTAAGACATTAAATTCATTTGATGTCTCTGTAAAGATAACGGTATTTAATGAAAACAGGAATATGCAGGAAGTTCGGGAACGGATTTTGTATCGTCACAAAGAAGATGGGTACGACTGGCTTCGGGAAGCATATAACGATATTATTGAGAGCAGGATCGTTGAGGGAAGACAGGGAATCTGTCAGGAAAAGTTTATCACAATCACAGTTGTGCGAAAGGATTATGAGGCTGCAAGGGCATATTTATCTTCCCTGGAAAGTAGTTTTATCAATAATTTTGCTGCGCTGTCATCGGCTATGATTCCATTGGATGCAAATGAGCGCATTCGTATATTAGACAGTTTTTATCATTTGGGGAATGAATCAGAATATGACTATAAGATGGAAGAAGCATTGTTACAGGGACATGGATTTAAAGATGAGCTTGCCTGCTCTGTTATGGATTTTGACAGCTATATTGATCGTTTTTATATGGATGATAAAGTTGGCTCTATACTATATCTGGATCCGGAATCGTATCCGACATCATTATCCGACACATTTTTTAAAGAACTTACAGAATTGCCAATTCATTCTATATATTCCATTGATTATGAGCCTATTCCACAGGATGTTGCGTTAAAAACATTAGAGGATAAGCTGATGGGCGTTGAAAATACGATCGCAAAACAACAGGATAAAAGAAATAAGCGAGGAGCATTTTCAAGCGATATATCCTATAAGGTAAGAAGAGAAAAAAAAGAACTGGAACATATGCTTGATGAACTTAGGGACAATGATCAGAAGATGTTTTGGGTTGGAGTAACTATGGGGGTGATAGAAGAGAATGAGGATAAATTAGAAACGTAGCTCACCGCCATCAATCAGGTGGTAGAAAAGGCATCCATGAGAGTCATTCCATATTATATGCGTCAGCGCCAGGCATTAGATACAGTTCTTCCAATTGGTGGAAGATATGTAGATATGATGAGAGCATTGTTTACTTCATCAGCTGCAGCGTTTGTTCCGTTCAATGTTGTTGAGATGCAGATGATGGATCAGCCATTTTACTATGGCATTAATCAGGTGTCAAAAGAACCTATCTGGGCAAATAGAAAAAAGTTAATGAATGGAAATGGTTTTGTTTTCGCTGTACCTGGTGGTGGAAAAAGTTTTACCGGAGCGAAAATGGAGGCGGGTAGTGTTTTTCTGAATACGGAAGATGATATCATTTTTGTTGATCCTACGCTGGAATATTTTGATGTTGCGGAGGCATATGGTGGTGCAGTGATCAATCTGGCAACATATACGGACAAATATTTAAACCCGTTGGAGGTAGATCTTGATAATCTGGATATAGATGATACAAATGGACAAGTTCGTGATAAATGCAGTTTTATGTTGGGGATTTGTGAACAGGCAATGGATGGAGAAATACTGCCAGAATACAAATCTATTATCGATCGTTCTGTTCGAAAAATGTATAAAAGGATTGCTGCACTTCCAAGAGAAAAACGTTCACAGCCGATTATGTCGGATTTCCTTGAAGTATTAAAAGAACAGGAAGAGACAGAAGCACGAAAAATAAAGCTTGTACTTGAGATATTTGTGGAAGGATCTTTAAATATTTTTAACCATCAGACCAATATTGATATTGAAAACCGGGTTTTAGTGTATGGTTTAAGGGATTTGGCAGGTGACCTTTCTGGTATGGCAATGCTGATCATGCTTGAAAATATCAAACAGCGAATCATAAAAAATGCGAAAAAAGGGCGTGCAACGTGGCTGTATGTGGATGAATTTCATGTATTGCTTGGAAAGCCATTTTCCAGAGATTATTTAATTGCTTTATGGAAGCAGGTAAGAAAATTAGGAGGACTTTGTACCGGAATCACGCAGAATGTTATAGAGGTATTAAAAGATCCGATGACTTCCACGCTTGTTTCAAATAGTGAATATACAGTTCTGCTTAAACAGGCTGCACCGGATGCGGCAGTTTTGGGGAAAGCATTGGAAAATATTAGTGAAGCCCAAATAAAATATACTGCAAATCCGAAACCTGGAATGGGTTTGATCAGATTTGGAAACGTGATTATTCCATTTGATAATGTAGTGGACAAGCAGAATCCTGTTTATGATATATACAATACGAATATGCATGAGAAAGCAGCGAAAAAGCAGGCGATGGTGGGATTTGAATGAAATTAGTGCAAAGGCAGGATAGACAAAAGTTACATGTCGTTAAAACGGGTTTCAAAGTAACTGGTGTAAGTGCAATACGGTATAAAGGAAAAGACATTCTGGTAAAGGGAAAGATATTTCGAAGTTCAGATGATATGAGAACGGATATGAATGAAGAGAATGATCATGGTGTCCTATCATCTGTAATTAAAAATATTTCTGACAGTTGGGTAAATTCTAATATAAAAAATAACCGGAAAGACAAAAATACATGGATAAAAGAGTTTTCTTCCCAAAGTTATGTCAAATCAGGATTTAATATCGCTGAAAGAAAACTAGAAGAAACAAAAACAGAAGACAAAAAAGATGTGAGGGTGCAGATACAGCCTGATAAAGAGAAAAAAGAATTGGAGGTTTGGAAAGAAGAACAGCGCCAAAACATTAAAACGGTATTTTCGCAGAAGCATTTACATAAATCAGAAATATCGGTTGAACCTGTACAACAAAAGCAACAGAAAATACATTCGGAAGATTTGGGCACGTCAATTACCCTGTTAGCTACAGAACAAAGCAACAGAACGAAAAGTAAAATAACATTAAAAAATATGGCAAAATTTTGTAATGTTAATTTGCCGGGAGCGACATGTAAAGAAAAAGTTACACATAAAAAAGAAGATATTGTGAGAATGGAGGTGCTGGAGGAAGATATCATAGAACCATGGGTCTGTTCCGGAGAAGAAAGAGAACAAATCAGGAAAAAAAAGCAGTATAGGGGTGAATACATAAATGCAGTTGTAACGGAGAGTATACGGAGCCAAATAGCAGATAAAAAGGAAGAATATATAGATGGCGTAAAAAAAAGACTATTAAAAGAATATGTAATTCAGGAAATGATACATGATCAGAAAGGAAATGATCCAAATGCTCATTTTAAATTAATAGGGCAAATGATTACGCATGATGCTGCAAAAGCAATTGCAAAAATGATGAAGCTGGTTTTAACACTGATTTGTAAATTGTTATTCGTGATGTTACCTGTCATCCTGATTGCCTCTGTGGTAGCAATGGTATTCGTAGGACTTTATATGAAGGCAGAAAGTCCTACAACATATTTTGATGGATATTATGATTCTATACAAGAGGTAAGAGAAAATCCTAAGTACATAAAAAATGTAATACAGGAAATGGAGCGGAATTTTGCAGGTAATATAGACTATTTTTTAGGCGTAAATGAATTGAATGAGGCGGTTTATGCGTATGGAACATATTCTGAAGCAGACGACATAGCTGCAGCTTATCTTGCTCAGATCACAACGGATCCCAATTATTCGAAACTTATAAGTATGGAAGTTGAAGGATATCCGGCATATTTGTTTATAGATACAGATTGGGAAGAAAAACTTTTAAAAAAAGTATTTAAACAGTTTAATTATACAAAAAAAGAAACTGTTAAGAAGAAAGTTACAAATGAAAAAGGAAAAGAAGAGGAAAAAAATGCCGAAAAGATGACGGTATATTGCCTGACCATAGAAAAGTGGAAGGATGAGTATGAAAAAGAACTTCCTGAATCTGCTCAGACGATATTGGCCGATCTGATGAAAGAACAGACATATATGAAACCGGAGGAGAACGATAATTTTGTTGCCGGAGAGGCGGTACCGATTGAAGATCTGATTATACCGGAAGGTGTAGATGAAAATCTAATTTATTTGGCAGGGTTTATCAAAGCAGAAGCAGGAAATCAGTCTGATATTGGAAAAACAGCAGTGGCATATGTAATTTTGAATCGAGCCGGGGGTGCATCAGGAAATATAAAGGGGGTATTGACAGCACCATATCAGTTTTCCTGTTATATTCCATATCATACGGTAGAAAAATATCTTTATGCATATGCAAATATGTCTCAGGGGCAACGGGAGACAGATTCATGTTACAGAGCGGCGGCAGGTGCATATTATGGAACCGCAGAAAATCCCATAGGAAGTATGAAGTATTATTGTAATCCAAAGTATTGCAGTGTCGGAGAAGTACGGCAATGGGAAAAAATCAGGGCAAGAAACTCTGATGAACAGATAAAGATCATTGGTGATCATGTGTTTTGTCAGAATTGCTGGTAAAGGAGAAAGATGAATAGAAAGCGAATAAGTTACCGGGAATTTATAGAACAGATAAAAGTAAAAGGAAATCTGTATATGCCAGTGATCGAGGGGAAAAACAAAATGTATCCGCTGATTGTAACGGAAAATCATGGAGAAAAAATCCGAACATCCGATGGCAGAATGCATCTTTCAAAAATGCCGGAGCTGGATATGTGGGTAGTTTATGAACGATGTGGCCAGGCTTTTGATGAAGTGACTTTAAAAAATATGTTGGCAGAATATACAGAGGAATATACAAGACAGGCAGAACTTGATAAAAAAGAACAGGAACTTTTGATGTGCGTAATGTCAAAGGTTCCAAAAGAACAGATATGCTGTGTTTTGATTCCGGAAAAGATAGGGAAAGATGTTTTGAAAACATATGCAGGAAGAAAGATGGAGTCAGTTTATCTGGTATATGCAGTTATTTTGGAAGAAGAACCCAAACGGATAAAATTATCTGCTATTACCAATGAAATGCTTGAATATTGGAATATAAAAGAAGAAGAGCTGCATCGAATAAGTCTTTCAAACATGCCAAAACATTTACTTTATGAAATAAGTGAGCTGTATTCACAGACTGGAGTGGATGTTTATCTGGTAAAAGGTGAAAAAAATTATTTTGGATTAACGACGTTATTGTATGAGGACGGACCATTAAAGGATTTGGGAAATCAGTTGAACCAGGATTTATATATTTTACCTTTATCTGTGCATGAAGCAGTTATTTTTCCATATAAAGAATGGAAGGAGAATGAAATTTGTGAAATAGCAGAGCAGATGTCTGCATTCGGCGGATTTGTATGGCGTTACAGCCTGAAATTAAATAAAATAGCTTTTTCAGAGAAAACGTGGAAAGAATATACAGCAGCATTAAAATATGGAATTATGGATGCGGCAGATAGGAGATAAGAAGAATGGAACTTACAGATGATGTAATGAATCAGGTATTAAGAGATGTGAGCAAAAATATTAGCAAAGAAAGAAAAAAAAGGGGACTATCCATGGCAAAGTTGGCAGAAATGTCAAATTTGTCGGTAAGTCATATTTCTAAACTGGAACGTTCGAGATGTGATATAGGTTTAAAGGCATTGTTACGGATAGCTGCGGCAATGGAAATGGAAGCTGATGAACTTCTTCCAGGTGATTTTGAACCAAAAGAAACCGAAAGAAAACTGACTGCTGGAGAAAGATTCGAACAAATTATGCAAGGGGCAGATCCACAACTGGTAGAAATGTTTTTGCGGATGGCGTTATATATGCGAAATAATTCTTTACATAACTTTTCCTAAAAGAAAAAAATTACTTAATTCTTTTCTTCTATTCCATCGAAATAGGAAAAATAGATAATTATAATAAATGTGTACTGGTAAACAAATGCCAGATAAATGGATGGAAGGAGGTAGATTCCCATGGAAGAGTTTATGAAAGAATATGGTGGTGCAGTAAAAAGAGGTGCAGTGATTATTGCAATTACAGTATTGATCTTGTTCATTTGCAATCCAACGGAAGGCGGAATTGCTTTGGAGCAGTTCAAAACAGCATTCACGAATTTCTTTACAAAGATGAATGCATTAGGCTGATAAGTAAAGTGGCCGGAGTAAAAAACAGGCGGCGGCAAATGTTCGGTTGGTCTTTGACATTTACATGCTGCCTGTAACTTTTAAAAGGAGGGGAAATTAAATTTGAGTGAAATGTTTGAACCAAGCCCGGAACAGTTTGGTGTGTTCT
>ERZ837487.289-NODE-289-length-76307-cov-5.042123_pt1 | contig 76307 bp, 64 predicted proteins | sample MGYA00519911_ERZ837487 | MGnify/ENA primary metagenome ERZ837487 (study PRJEB31850, sample SAMEA3708818) | human gut metagenome | biome: human gut; feature: human-associated habitat; material: faeces | place: China | collected 2014 ... | reverse complement strand
GATCACGGCCATCTACCACGAAAACAAAGGAAGATACGGCTATCGCCGCATTACAGCAGAACTTCACAAGCGCAATTTCCTCCTGAACCACAAGACTGTCCAGCGGCTTATGAAGGAGCTGGGCTTAGTTTGCCGTGTCAGGATGAAGAAGTATCGTTCTTACAAGGGCGAAGTTGGCAAAATTGCGCCAAATCTGTTAAACCGGGACTTCCGCGCCGAAAAGCCAAACCAGAAGTGGGTCACCGATGTGACAGAATTCAGTTTGTTTGGCGAGAAACTGTATCTGTCTCCAATTCTCGATCTGTACAGCAGCGATCTGGTCAGCTATACCATATCGGATCGCCCTGTGCTCAGCATGGTGACAACTATGCTGAACGAGGCATTTGCAAAAATTCCGGACGGAACAAACCTCATTCTCCATTCTGATCAGGGCTGGCAGTACCAACATAAACAGTATCAACGGATGCTCCGAGAGAAAGGCATCCGGCAGAGCATGAGCCGGAAAGGGAACTGTCTGGACAATGCTGTGATAGAAAATTTCTTTGGGCTGCTCAAGAGCGAACTACTGTACTTGCAGGAATTTCAGTCCATGGAACACTTCAAGCAGGAACTCGTTGCATATCTGGATTACTACAACAACCGCAGGATCAAGGCAAAACTGAAGGGCTTGCCGCCTGCAATTCACAGACAACAAGCCCTTTCGGCTGCTTGAACAATTTTTACTTCAAAATATTGTCTAACTTTTCGGGGTCACTTCATTTTACCCGGTATTGGGGGCTTTTTACGCTTATTTTATTCCTTCACAAATGCAATGGCGTCCCGGTTGCCCACGGCGCAGAAGACGGCGCTGTCCTGGAAGGTGCGCAGCATTGTTACAAGCCCTTCCAGGTCTTCCCGGGTGGTGTGCAGAAGCTCGCGGCGGATGCGCAGAATGTCGGCATGGGAAACGCCCCGCAGGTAGCGGCTGCATTCCAGCGACAGGGCGGTGGAGGGACCTACCAGAGGATCGGTGGTGTTGACGGTGCCGATGACGGTGCTCTCCAGATCCTCGCCCTGCTTCAGCCAGTCCTCCAGGAAGTCTGCCATGGCGGCGAAGGCGGCCCTGGTCCCGGGCAGGTTGGGGTCACGGTAGGAGTAGCAGCAGACGTTGCCGTCAGACCCGGCCTTCATGCCCGTGCCGTAGGCGCCGCCCCGAACCCGGACGGCGTTCCACAGGTAGCCATAGGTCATCAGCGAGGCCAGTACGGAAACGCTGCCGGTGTAGCCGCTGCCGATGGCATAGAGGTTGGCGCCCAGGGCGCTGTAGCCCACATCGGAGGCGATCTCAATGGCGGCGGGCTTTTTCTCGAAGGCGGGAACCTGGGCGGGAGCCCCAACAGGGCTCTCCGGCAGGGCGGCGCGGAGGGTATCCACCAGGCCGCGGTCGAGCCTGCCCGTATAGGCGGTGAAGAGCCGGTTTCCGGCAAAGGCCTTTTTCGCCAGGGCAGACAGCGCATCGCACAGGGCGCTGTCCCGGAAGCGCTGGGACAGGGCCTCCAGCCAGGTTACATAACTCTCGCCCTCCAGGCACTCCCGCAGGGCGGCGTCCTTGGAGAAGGGGGCCATGGCCTTGTAGATGGCGAACATGTGGCCACTGCTGACCAGGGCCTGCTTGTAATAGTAGCTGCCCTGGCCGATGATCTCGGCAATGCGGTCTGCCTCGTCATAGCGTGTTTCGGTCAGCAGTTCGGTCAGCAGGGCCAGGGCCTTGGGAGCGTTCTCCTCCAGCATGGCGGCGGAGACCACCAGATAGGGCTTGCACACATCCAGCTGCTTCGGCGGGGCGATGCGCTCGATTCCTGCGGACAGGTGGCCCAGGTTGGCCTTGATGCGGGTTTGCAGGTCCTGGGCAGAGGTATGGGCCGTGTGCAGCTTGCCGAAGCTGTCGGAGAGCACATTCAGCAGCCGCAGCTGCTCCAAATCCAGATCGGATACATCGAAGAAGAGCTTCAGGTACGTAATGCCGTTGGATTCGGTCTGCACCTGCAAAAGCCCATCTTTTTCCAGCTTCACCGGGGTTTCGGGCACATCCTCGGCCACATCGGAAAGGGACAGCGTGGGCAGAGTGGCCAGGGCCTCGGGGGAATCCGGAGCTTTCTGCCAGTCGCCCATGGCCTTAAATGCCGCATAGGCATTCTCCCGGGCGGCAGCGTCCCAGTGGGCAATGTCGGCTTCCAGGCGGGCCTGCTCGGCGGCCTGGTCCTCCTGGGCCTTGGTCTCGGAGGGCAGCAGATAGACCTTGCAGAGCTTGGCCCCATCGCCCAGCAGCTCCGCCAGCAGGTCTGCAAAGCAGCTGCCGTCCACCTTCCGGCGCAGCGCGTCGTAAATTCCGGCGGTTTCGATATAGGTCAGGGGGTCGTCGCCGTAGAGCCAGCCGTCCAGGGCCGTCAGCCCCAGGATCAGGCCGTAGGGCTCCTCGATCTCCCGGCTGGAGAAGGCCATCCGCTCCAATTCCGCCAGCAGGGCTTCCTTGTCCAGACCCTTGGCGAGAATCTCCCGGACGGTGTCGCTGAGGCACTTCTCGGCCTCGGCGAATTGCTCCTGCCGGGTGTTGCGGATGCTCAGTGTGACAAAGGGCTGGAAAACGCCGTCGGTCACGGACAGGGAAACGTCCTGGCACAGGCCCTTTTCCAGGAAGGCCCGCTTCAGGGGGGCCTCGTTGGAGCCCGTCAGGTATTTTGCCAGCACCTTGGCGGCAATGACCTTTTCCGGCTCGTCGTGGCGGCACAGCACCTTGGAGAAGACCAAGTGGGCCTTGGCGTCCTCTCCGGGCTTGACGCAGTAGGAGACGGTTTTTTCCGCGGCTGTGGGCTGCTGGACCAGAAAATCAAAGTCCGGGGCGCGGTAGTCATATTTGCTCAGGTATTCTGCGTCTATGTAGTGCAGAATTTCGTCGATGTCCATTTTGCCGTCCAGGAAGATCCGGGAATTGGAGGGGTGGTAGAACCGCCTGTGGTTGGCTATGAACTGCTCGTAGGTCAGCTTGGGGATGCTCTCCGGGTGGCCGCCGCTGACGAAGCCATAGCAGTTGTTCGGGAACAGCAGCCGCATGGATTCCGTCTCCATCAGCTCATCCACGCTGGAAAACGCGCCCTTCATCTCGCTGTACACAACGCCGTTGTAGTAGGGCTGGGCCTCTGCACTGTCGAATTCGTAGTGCCAGCCCTCCTGCATGAAGATCTGGGGCTTTTCGTAGATGGCGGGGCAGAACACCGCGTCCAGGTAGACCTCCATCAGGTTGTGGAAATCCCGGTCGTTGCGGCTGCTTACGGGGTACACCGTCTTGTCCGGGTAGGTCATGGCATTCAGGAAGGTCTGCATGGAGCTTTGCAGCAGATTCACGAAGGGCTCCCGGACAGGGAAGCGCTTGGAGCCGTTGAGCACGCTGTGCTCGAGAATGTGGAAAACGCCGGTGTCGTCCTCCGGCAGGGTCTTGAAGGCAATGGCGAAGGTCTTGTTCTCGTCCGCCCGGTCAAAATACAGGAGCTCCGCCTGGGTCTTCTCGTGGCGCAGGGTGTAGAGATCGGCGTGCTTGGAGGGCACATATTCCTTTTTCACCAGCCGGAAGCCGGCGCAGGTCTGCCCGATGTTCGCGGTTCTCAGCCGCAGCAATTCTGTCTGCATGGGGTTCTCCTTTTCTTTGATTCTTTTTTTAGAATACTGGGGCTATTATAGCATGAAAGAGAAAAATAAGATAGAGAAAAAAACTTCCCTGAGGGGGAAAAGGGAAAAGGCTTCCTTCTATGCAAAAATACGCGAATACCGGCGAAATAATAACCACTTTTTTAGGATGAAAGCAAAGGATGTTTGTAGGAGTTGACAAACCCCTTTTTACACTATGAGACTGTAACGCGTAAAAATTGCGCATATATCAGCCCGCTTTTTCGACATTTTGAAGACGGTTGCCAGTTTTTGCTTCCCTTTGCCCAAGTGGGCGCAAGCTGTTGAAAAAATTTTCATTCTCGCTAGAATTAGTAATCGAACGGTAGATATCAAATGGAAAATGCTGTGTATGATGTATCCTATATCAAGGAGGGATGGTTCCATGACAGACCGTCAGCTGCGGCATCTGCGCAGGGAAGAGCTGATCGACATCATCTATACCCTGCAGCTCCGGCAGGAGCAGCTGCAAAAGGAGAACGCAGCGCTCCGGGCAGAGCTGGAAACCCGGCAGCTCCGGGTGGAGAAGGCCGGCTCCCTGGCAGAGGCGGCCCTGGCCGTCTCCGGCGTGCTGGAAGCGGCCCAGAGGGCGGCGGACATCTATCTGACCTCCCTGGGCATTTCCAAGGAATCGAAGGAGGAACCGTGATGCGGCAGAGAAACTGCAATGCCGAGGTACCCTCCCTGGACCAGGTGAAGGCCGAGCGGAAGCGCCTGCGCTACCGCCGCCGGTATCGGCGCACCCTGGCCAGTACCCTGACGGCCCTGCTGGCTGCGGCGGCCATCGGCGTCCTGGCGGCAACGCTGTGGTTCCCGGTGCTGGAGATCCACGGCAGCTCCATGTCCCCCACCCTGCGGGATGGGCAGATCGTGGTGGCCGTCAAGAGCAGCCGCTTTTCCGAGGGCGATGTCATCGCCTTTTACCATGGCAATAAGCTGCTGGTGAAGCGCTGCGTGGCGGGACCTTCCGACTGGGTGGACCTGGATGAGAGCGGCAACCTGTATGTCAATGGCACTTTGCTGGAGGAGCCCTACCTGACGGAAAAGGCCTTCGGCGATACCAATATCAGCCTGCCCTATCAGGTGGGCGACGGGCGGTGGTTCCTGGTGGGAGACAACCGGAAAATTTCCGTGGACTCCCGGAATACGGCGGTTGGCTGTGTGGCCGGGGAACAGATCGTGGGGCGCATCGCCTTTTGCATCTGGCCGCTGTCGGACTTTGGCCTGATCGGATAAACCATTCTTTTAGTTTCGCTTTTGGAAAAGAGGTGCGGCGACTTTGCGGGACTTGGGAACCTATTCTCAGAAACGAAAAGCGGCTCTTCGCCGCAGAAATATTGTATGCATCCTGTGCGCCCTCGTGACCCTGGGGGCCGGTTGGGTGCTCATGCGCCCGGCTATTACCCTGTCGGACCAGCCGGAATGCGGCCTGGAGGCCCATACCCATACCGAGGAATGCTACACCCAGCAGATCGGCCCGGCCCCGCTGGTGTGCACCCTGGAGGAGCACGCGCACAATGACGACTGCTACGATGCAGAGGGGAATCTCCTCTGCCAGACGCAGGAGCACATCCATTCGGAAGGCTGCTATGGGGAGCCGGTGAGTTACCCGGTTTTGACCTGTACAATCCCTGAGCACACCCACACGGACGACTGCTGCCCCATCCCGGAGCCGACCCCCGCCTATACCCTGGCGCCGGAGCTGTGCTGCGGCATGGCAGAGCACACCCATGGGGAGGGCTGCTACGATGGGGAGGACCTGATCTGCACCGTCCCGGAGCACATCCATACGGATATCTGCCGGGTGCAGCAGGAGCCCGGGCAGACGGAAGCGGCGGAGCAGGAACCCCTCACACCGCTGGAAGAGCTGCGGCAGCGGCTTGGCATCGAGACGGAGGAGAACGCAGCCGCCCTGGATGAACTGCTGGAGCGCTTCGGCTTGACCCCGGAGGAAATTCTGGCGGGGCTGGCGGAAATGGAGGCAGACCCGGAGGCGGAGAAAATCGATTCCCTGGAGACCCTGCAAGCCCTGCTGGAGGCAGCGGCGGCGGTGGAGACTCTGGAAACGGAGGACGGCACCTTGGCTCCAAAGACCGGCGGCGGCTACACAGGTACAGTGACAGTCGGGGATTTGACAGTGACGGTAGATACCACAACCTGGACAACCGGCATGGGGGGCTATAGGCTGCAAGTCACCGCCTCAGATACGGAGCCTGTGAAAATGGACCATGGCAGAGTTGTGGTAGATAAAGGTATCAAAGTCGAAATTCTGACTGCCGATGGTATGCCATATACTTGTGGAGAGCTTACCTTTACTGTGGACGCCGCATCGCCTATGACGGAAAGCGAGAACCCAAAGATCTATCACCATGTGGATGGTGCGTTGGCGGAATGGGACAGCTGGCAAAAAGTAAAGCTGTCCGAGGACAAAAAGACACTGACAACGGGGAACCAGATCACCGCCCCGGCAGAGTTCCTGATCGACCACTGGGAGCCGCTGACGGAGTCCTATCTGGACTGGCCGGGGGCCTCCTACTCCATCGGCTATATCCTCAGAAAGTACAATGTGTTTGTGCAGAATGATTACACCGGCAGCCATGTGGTTGGACCTGTCGTTGCAGGCGGAACCGTAACACTGAACGGCCTGGGCGGTCTGTCCTACGGAAACCAGTACGGAGCCCCCCACGGTGCACCAAGCTACATTGGAACTACGAATGTCAATACGATCATCACGGCCCAGCCGGACCTGCCCGTATATCTGGGCGTAGGGATGTATCCAACCGGTATCGGCGTGAATGACGGTAGCGGCCAGGATACCGGAAACTACTGGTATGCACAGCAGTATGTTGATTTCACTGCTGCGATGCGTCAAATCCGTGCGGAGATGGCCGGTATCACCGGAACAGCCGGGGTATTGGGGGAAGACAATATCGGCAAAACCCTCAATGCGGGAGGCTGCTATGAATTCCCGGCGGGAACGTTTGAGATGGGACAAAACCTGAACCTGCTGAACGCTGCAGCCGGTCAGGATACGACCATCATCCTTCGGGGGGAAACGGTAAATATCCCCAAGGTATGGTTGGACGGCAAGCAGCCGGACAGCATCGAATCCGGCCGGCAGAGCGGCATTGTCTTCCTGTGCCCGGATGCTGCCACCGTCAACGGAACGGCGGTGACGGGCCACATTGTAGCCCCCAATGCCCATGTGGACCTGGACGGCGGCTATTTCAACGGCTGCGTCATCGCCAAGAGCCTGAAAGCGGCAGCCGAGGGCCATATGTGGGCCTATAGCGGCCAGAGAATGCCCATGACCACCAACAATCTGCAGGCGGTCAAGCTCTTAAACGGCAAGCAGATCACAGACCAGACCCTGCCGAACGCGACCTTCACCTTTGACCTTTACGAAAAGAATGGGGAAGGCGGCTGGTCCGAGGCCCCTGTTCAGAGCGTAAACAATGCGCTCTCGGAGGTCAATTTCAAGGAAATCATCTATCAGTCACCCGGCGAGTATCTCTATAAGATTCAGGAACGGAACGAATCGGCAACCCACCCGGGAATCATGTTTGACAGCACCGTCTACTATGCCAAGGTAACGGTGAAGGCTTCGGGCGGAAGCCTTCTGGCCAAGGCAACCTATTATTCCGATGAAGCCTGCCAGGACCAATTGCCAAACGCCTATTCCGTGACCTTCAACAACCGCTATGGCGGCAAGCTCCCGGACACCGGCGGCCCCGGAATGACGGTATACATTCTCCCCGGCGTTTTCTTAATGGCTCTGGCCCTTGCCGGAGCGTGCTTCTCCCGGAAAAGGAGGGCAGCGTAGTTCCCCCAAAATCACGAAAAACAAAATTTACAAAGGAAAAGGAAGGAAAACACAATGAAACATACGAGACAGTTTTTTGCCCTGGTTCTGGCCCTGGTCCTGACCCTGGGACTGTGCGCGACGGCGTTTGCAGAGGATGCAAAGCCCGGCAGCATCACCATTTCCAACCCCGCCCAGGGGAAGACCTACGAGGTGTTCAAGCTCCTGGATGTCGTTGAGGACGAAAGCGACCTGGCAAACAAGGGCTTCATCTACAAGCTGACGGCCGATGCCTGGGCAGACTTTATTACCAATGTCAAGGACGGCAGCGATAATAACTACTTTAATCTCTTTGAGAATGGCGGTATGACCTATGTCCTGGCAAACGAAAACCTGAAGCCCGGTATTGCGGATTTCGCCGCCAAGGCCAAGGCCTATGCAGAAACCAATAAGCTCGCTCCACTCAAGACTGCTAAGGCTGAGGCAGAAGGCGCATTGGAAATCAGCGGCCTGGACCTGGGCTACTATCTGGTGCGGTCCGACCTGGGCATCCTCTGCTCTCTGGATACCACCGCTCCCAACGCGGAGGTGCTTGAGAAGAACGAAGCAACGGTCATTGTGAAGAATGTGGAGGATACCACCAAGAAGCAGAACGTGGCAGAGATCGGTACATATGTTAAGTTTACCATCCAAATCACGGTGAAGGACAAGGCCCCTGTGAACTACAAGCTCGTGGATGAGATGACGGAAGGCCTGACCTTTGTCAACGATGAAAATCATCCTCTAACCGTAACGGTGAATGGAAGTGCACTGGCTGCTGAGAACTACAATGTCGCTGAGACTACTGAGCCCAGAGGATTTACCCTTACTTTTAACAACAATGCCGAAGGCAACGCAAGCATCCTGAAAACCGGCGATGTGGTAACGGTCACCTATTACGCGCAGATCAATGAAAACGCTGTGATTGCTGACGAAGCCAATGTCAACAAGGCCAGGGTGGAATACGGTACGAATTCCCATACGGAGTACGACACGACCGAGACCTACGTCTGGAAGATGAACATTGTCAAGTACACCATGGAGCAGGAAACGGAAAAGAAACTGGCCGGTGCAACCTTTAAGCTGAGCAGAGATGAAGCAGGTGCGCAAGTTATCAAGCTTGTCAAGGTTGATGACACGACCTATCGCCTGGCACTGCCCACCGAAACCGAGGGCGTTGTCGATACCGTTACCACCGGTGAGACCGGTGAGCTGGTAATCAACGGCCTGGCGGACGGCACCTACTACCTGACCGAGACCAAGGCCCCGAGGGGCTACAACCTGCTCAGAGAGCCCGTCAAGGTGAAAATTGATCATACGACCGCGAACGGCAAGCTGACGGAAACCAGCTTCGTTGCCGATCAGACGGAAACGGATACGAGCGGCGTCGTCAAGGTCGAGAACAACGCCGGCGCCGAGCTGCCCTCCACCGGCGGCATCGGCACCACCGTCTTCTATGTCCTGGGCTCTGCCATGGCCCTGGGCGCTGTGATCCTGCTGGTCACCAAGAAGCGCATGGCCGCATAACAAAGACCCATTTCTTTCCCCCTTTCATTTCCCCACGCCCCCTGCGCAGGGGCGTGGGGAAACAAGGTAAAACCACAGCAGAAAGGAGAGCTCTGCATGAAAAAGAAAACGTCCGGGAAGCTGACCAATATTGTCCTGGTGCTGGTTTTTCTGGCAGGGCTGTCCTTGCTGCTGTACCCCACCGTCAGCGACTATTGGAATTCCCTCCACGCCAGCCGGGCCGTTTCGGAATACGCCGAGCAGGTCAACGCCCTGGATCAGGACCGGTATAAGGACCTGTGGAAGCAGGCGGTGGACTACAACCGCACCCTCTTAGACCGGGTGAACAGCTTCACCCTGACGGAAGAGCAGCAGGAGCAATATGAAGAGCTTCTGAACCTCAGCGGCACGGGCATTATGGGCTATATCGAGATCCCCAATATCAATGTGTCCCTGCCCATCTACCACGGCACCGCCGAATCCGTTTTGCAGATCGCCGTGGGCCATGTGGACTGGACCAGCCTGCCAGTAGGCGGCGAGGGCACCCACTGCGTGCTCTCCGGCCACAGGGGCCTGCCCAGCGCCAAGCTGTTTACCAATCTGGACAAGATCGTGGAGGGGGACACCTTCTCCATCCGGGTGCTGGACGAGGTGCTGACCTACGAGGTGGACCAGATCCTCATTGTAGAGCCCACCGAGGTGGACGCGCTGCAGATCGAGCCCGGGAAGGACCTGTGCACTCTGGTGACCTGCACCCCCTATGGCATCAATACCCATAGGCTTCTGGTCCGGGGCCACCGGGTGCCCAATACACCGGAGGCGGCCAATGTGCGCCTGACCTCCGATGCCATTCAGATCGAGCCTATGCTGGCGGCCCCCCTGATGGCGCTGCCGGTGCTGATCATCTTTTTCGCGGTGCTGCTGCACACCGGCAGAAAGCACCCCTCGGAAGGAGAATCCGATGAAGAAGAGAACCTGGATACGACGGATATTCTGTAGCCTCCTGCTGCTGGTGCTGCCCCTGGCGGCTGCTGCCGGGAGCCCCTACAGCCTGGCGGTGCACTGCCGGTATGAGCAGCGTGCCGTGGCGGGCATGGAGCTGGATTTATACCGGGCGGGCAGCCTGGATAACCGGGGCCGCTTCGTCCCGGCGGAGGGGTTTGGCTCCGACAGTGTGCTTCCGGAGTCCTGGGATGCCCTGGCGGATACCCTGGCCGAGCTTGCCAGGGACCGGGAGCCCCTGGACACCCGAAAGACGGACACCCAGGGGGATGCCCTGTTCTCTGGCCTGGAGGCAGGGGCCTACCTGGCAGTCCCCCGGGATGAGAAAACCGACTATACGGTCCAGCCCTTCCTGGCGGTCCTTCCGGGCCAAGACCCGGAGACCGGGGCAGCGCTGGAGGCGGTAGAGGTTTATCCCAAGCTGCAAAAGCGCCAGCCTCCGGCTCCGCCAACCACCGCTCCGTCCCGGGTTCCCGGCAAGCCATCCCGGCTGCCCCAGACGGGGCAGGACTGGCAGGGGGTCTGCGTACTGGGCCTGTTTGGCCTGGGCCTCGTCTGCGGGGCCGTCATGACCCGGAAGCGCATCCGCCGGGTCACTGCCATTGCGGGGGCTCTGTGCATTCTGGGAGCTCTGGGCTTTGTGGGCAGTAATCTGCACCGGTCCACCGAGAGCGGCCGGGAGGCCGGGGCGGTGCTGGAGGAGCTCTTGCCCGTGGTCTATGCCAACGCCCAGGAGGCGACGACCATGCCTCCGCAGCCCCTGGCCCCGGAGACGGAGCCCACCGCCCCGGTGCCGGAGATGCCTACCCAGACCGTCAATGGCTGGGACTATATTGGCTATCTCAGCATCCCCTCGCTGGAGCTGACCCTGCCCATTCAGAGCCAATGGAGCTATGAGGGCTTCCGGGTGGCCCCCGGCCGGTTTGCCGGCAGTACCTATTCAAAGGACCTGGTCCTGGCGGCCCACAATTACCCCCAGCACTTCGGCCGCATTGGCGATCTGCAGCCCGGGGACACCGTGTGCTTTACGGATATGGACGGCCACGTGACCCATTACCGGGTCGCCGCCCTGGAGACCCTGGCCCCGGAGGACGTGGAGGGCATGCTCTCCGGCGAGTATGATCTGACCCTCTTCACCTGCACCGTCGGCGGCAAAAGCCGGGTCACGGTGCGGTGCACGGAAGCATAAAACATCCCCGCATTTCGGAGCACAGCGCCGTGCCCGGAATGCGGGGATGCTTTTTTCGGTATGCTTACAGCAGATTCGTCATGCTCTTCATGCTGATGCCGAGGGTCGACATATTGTGCAGCAGGGCGCTGGTGGTGGGGGGCAGGATGCCGATGAGCCCCAGACCGATCAGGCTGCAATTGAAGCCGATGATGAACCGGTAGTTCCGGTGAATTCTCGCCATCAGTGCGCAGCTCAGCTGCCGCAGGGTGACCAGGGCCATCAGATCCTCCGAGGAGACGGTGATGTCCGCGATCTCCTGGGCTATGGCTGCGCCGGTGGAAATGGCAACGCCCACGTCCGCCTCGGAAAGGGCAGGGGAGTCGTTGACGCCGTCGCCTACCATGATGACCGTATGGCCTTTTTCCCGGGCCTGCCGGATGAAGGCGGCCTTGTCCTCCGGCAGCACCTCGGCATGGACCTCATCCACGCCTACGGCCTTCGCCACGGCCTGGGCTGTTCTGCGGTTGTCGCCGGTCATCATGACCACATTGGAAATGCCGCAGTCGTGAAGTGCCCGGACCGCTTGCGCCGCTTCCGCCCGGAGAGGGTCACAAATGCAGAGCACTGCGGCCAGAGTGCCGCCAATGCACAGGTACAGGTGGGAATAGCTGGGGTCAAGCTGCTCGTATTTTTCCTGCTCGCCATCGGGAATGACACACTTCTCGTCCTCAAAGACAAAGTGGGCGCTGCCGATGATGACCTTTTCCCCATCCACCATGCTGGAAATGCCGTGGGCCACGATGTACTGTACCTGGGAGTGGTACTCCTGGTGGTCCAGCCCCCGGCGCTTGGCCTCCTCCACCACGGCGTTGGCAATGGAGTGGGGGTAGTGCTCCTCCAGGCAGGCGGCCAGGCGCAGCATCTCCGTCTCGGAGTGCCCGCCGAAGGGGACGATCTGGGCAACCGTGGGGGTGGCGTGGGTCAGGGTGCCGGTCTTGTCAAAGACGACGGTATCCGCCTTGGCCATGTTCTCCAGGAATTTGCCGCCCTTGACGGAAATATGGTACTGGGCGCTTTCCCGCATGGCGGACAGCACCGCAATGGGCATAGCCAGCTTCAGGGCACAGGAGAAGTCCACCATGAGCACGGACAGGGTCTTGGTGATATTCCGGGTGATCAAATAGGTCAGGGCCGTACCGCCCAGGGTATAGGGCACCAGCTTGTCCGCCAGATGGGAGGCGCTGGCCTCTGCGGAGGACTTGAGCTTTTCGGAATCCTCAATCATTTTCACGATTCGGTCGTACCGTCCGCTGCCCTGGGCTTTCTCCACCCGGATGACGCATTCGCCCTCTTCGGCCACGGTGCCTGCATAGACGAAGCTGCCGGCCTTCTTGGGCACGGGCTGGGATTCGCCGGTCATGGAGGCCTGGTTTACCATGGCCTCGCCGGAGATCACCTTGCCGTCCAGGGGAATCAGGCTGCCGGTGCGGACGATGATCCGGTCTCCAACCTGCACCTGCCCCACGGGCACCAGCACCTCGGCTCCATCCGACTGCATCCACACGGATTCCACCTGCAAGGACATGGCCCCGGCCAGATCGGCTACGGATTTTTTGTGCGTCCACTCCTCCAGGATCTCGCCCAGCCGGAGCATGAACATGACAGACCCGGCGGTATTGAAATCCCCCCGGACCATGGAAACGGTCACGGCTGTGGCATCCAGCACGGCAACGCTGAGCTTGCCGTGGAGCAGGGCGGACAGGCCCTCTTTGATGTATTTCAGGGACTTCACCGCCGCAATGGCCGCCATCACCGGCAGGGGCAGGAAGAGCTTGGAAAAGGCCCGGCGGCAAACCGTCATGGTGAGCTTTTCCTCAAATTCCCGGTTCAGAGCCCGGGAGGTGTGGTCCGGTACCAGGTCCATGGCCTCAGCCCGGGCAAAGGCGAAGGCTGCCAGAGCGGCAACCACTGCGCTGCGGCTCCCTTTATAGCGGACCACCGCGTCCTGGGTGCGGTCGTAGACCGTCACGTCCAGAACATCCGGCACATTTTTCAGATAATATTCCAGCACATCCGCCTGATGCAGGCTCATCCGTCCGCAGTGGAGATGGACGCGCATCCGGCCTCTGGATTCATGTAAAATACTGCACTTCATATTCTGTTCTCCAAAAACCGTGCCATTGCGCTGGGCAATGACACGGCTGCTGTTTGGGCTTTATTCCGCTGCTTCGGCGGGAGCGGCCTCCATGGGAGCGTCCTCAATGACGGCATCCTTCTGTGCGCGGATTTCGTTGATGTCCTGGGCATCGGCGTAGACGTCCTGGGCGCCTTCCCGGACGGTGGTGACGGCCTTCATGACGCAGTCCTTGGCCCGCAGCACGGCGGCGGTGGTGTGGGCATAGACCTTTTTGGCATCCTCGCTGCCAAGAATCTTCAAACCGGCGGTGCCGAACAGAACACCGGCGGCAAAGGAACCGAGCTTCTTCATATTCATGGGAAATACCTCCAATATATTTCTAAGCAGTCAGCATATGCTAACTACTGTGCATATTCTAGCACCGGCCGCAGGAAATTTCAATATTCCCTTCGGAAGTTTGTGAAAACTGTCAAAATATGGGATTTTCGCCCTTCCTGAATTCGGCGCACAGCGGTGGAATCCCAGCCTTCCCCACCGGGGAAGGTGCAGACTGCCGAAAAAACCCTTACGGGCTTTTCCGACAGCCTGAGGGGCTGCTAGAAAAGTGTGTCGCTGCGAACCAGTGACCGACGTCACTGGTGTGGCAGCCCCCCGGTTGAATGGAAACAGCTTGGTTTTACCGCCAAGATGTTTGAAAATCCGGGAGATTGCCACACCAGCGTGCGCGCTGGTTCGCAATGACAGAGCGTTTTCTAACAGCCCCCTTTTTTACGCCTTTTCCACCAGTGCGCAGAAGGTATCGATCTGCTTTGCGATGATGTCCAGGGCGCCGCGCCAGAAGTTTTTATCTGTCAGGTCAATGCCCGCGACCTTGGCGGTGTCCTCGGCGGAGGCGACGGTGGTGGTGTAGAGCAGCTGCTTGTACTTGGGCACGAAGGCAGCGCCCTCCTTTTCGTACTGGGCATACAGGCCCCGGGCGAACAGCGCGCCGAAGGCATAGGGGAAGTTATAATAGGTGGAGCCATAGTAGTGGCTCTTGCAGACCCACATATAGGGGTGCAGGACGGTTTCGTCCAGGCCGTCGCCGTAGGAGGCCTTCTGGGCGCGGAGCATGATGTCGCACAGGGTATCGCTGTTCAGGAACTCCTGCTCCCGGCGCTGGAAGACCTCCCGCTCGAAGCGGAACCGGGAATAGATGTCGCAGATGACCTGGGTGGCATCGGACAGCTGGGATTCGATCAGCGCCAGCTTCTCCGCGTCATCTGCCGCGTCGCCAATGGCGGCAGCCATGACCACGCACTCATTGAAGGTGGAGGCGGTCTCCGCCACGGGCATGGAGTAGTCCTTGTTCAGGGGGCGGTGGGCGCGGATGTTCTCATTGTGGAAGGCGTGGCCCAGCTCATGGGCCAGGGTCACCACGTCGCCCATCTGGCCGTCGAAGTTGGTCAGAATCCGGCTTTCGCCTAAGGATTCCACACCGGCGCAGAAAGCGCCGCCGGCCTTGCCGTCTCTGGGGAAGAAATCGATCCAGGCGTTGTCGAAGGCTCGGGCGATCATCTGCGCTTCCGCTTCATCGAACCGGGAGAACAGTTCCACCAGATAGTCCTTGGCCTGCTGTGTTGTAAAGGTCCGGGAGGACTTGCCCACCGGGGCGAACAGGTCGTACCAGGGCAGGCCGTTCTCGTGGCCCAGGAGCTTTCCCTTGGCCTTGAGGTACTGCCAGAATTTGGGAAGATACGCGTCCATGGCGGCAAACATGGCGTCCAGGGTCTCCCGACGCATGTCGCAGTTTTCCAGAACCATGTCCAGCGGGGATGCATAGCCCCGGAGCTGGGACATGGTGATGGTTTTCAGCTTCAGAGAGTTCAGGGCGAAGGCCACGGGGTCTTTGATGGCGTCGTAGCAGGCAAGCTCTGCCTCGTAGGCGTCCTTCCGGACGGAAGGATCGTCGGAATAGGCCAGGTTCCGGATGGCGGAGAGATTGGTGGTCTCTCCCCGGTAGTGCACGGCCACGGTGCTGGTGAGGTGCTGGTGCATATCCGCCCAGGCGTCGCTCTGGGAGAGCTTGGCCACCACCTCTTCGCCAATGCCGGGCAGCTGATGGACCTTGTCCTTCTGAATCCGCTGCAGCAGGTAGGCATAGTCCTTCAGGACCGGGTCTTGTTCCGTCAGCGCGTCCAGGTCCTCCAGAGAGCCGATCCATTCTTTGATGGCGGCCAGAGGGGCGGCAGAAGCCGCATCCAGGGCGATGACTCTGCCCATGGCGGACATGGCGGCGCTGTTTCTCGTGTCTGCGGACTGCTCCAGGCTGGCATAGCCGGCCAGCTTGTTCACAAGCTTTACCAGCTGTTCCTCCAGGTCCAGAGCCTCCAGCAGGGCAGCCTTATGGTCCTGCCGGGGCAGCTTTTTTGCAAAGGCTTCCAGGGACTTTACGGTTTCGTCCAGCTTCTCCAGGTCGGCCGCAAACTCCGGGGCCTCCAGGCCTGTATAGATCGGGGTCAAATCCCAGCGTTCATTCATAAATCCATTCCTCCTGTATTCTGTGCTGCCCACGGCGGACAGCGGTTTCTCTCTGATAGAATACATCATTTCCGCTCTGGGTGCAACCTGTTTTTTAAACTGCCCTTTGCAGGGGAGCCTTTTCGGAAGCTTTTCAAAAAAATGGGGCTGTTAGAAAACGCTCTGTCATTGCGAACCAGCGCGCACGCTGGTGTGGCAATCCCCCGGATTTTCAAACATCTTGGTAGTAAAACCAGTCTGTTACCATTCAACCGGGGGGCTGCCACACCAGTGACATCGGTCACTGGTTCGCAGCGACATACTTTTCTAACAGCCCCAAGATCCTTGTGTTTATGCGTGCTGCTCGGCGGCGTCCATATCGGCCAGGTATTTCTTGACGCTGACCAGCTTGACCACACAGGTGAAGACCTTCATGGCCATTGCCAGGTCGTCGCAGTTGGGGAAGGAGGGGGCAATGCGGATGTTGCTGTCGTGGGGGTCTTTGCCGTAGGGATAGGTGGCACCGGCGCCGGTGAGCACCAGGCCTGCCTTCTTGCAGCGGGAGACGATCTCCTTGGCGCAGCCGCCCAGGGAGTCGAAGGACACGAAGTAGCCGCCCTTGGGGTTGGTCCAGGTGCCGATGCCCAGGCCGCCCAGCTCGGTTTCCAGGGCGTTGTGGACCAGCTCAAACTTGGGCCGCAGAATGTCGGCGTGCTTGCGCATGTGCTCCACCATGCCGTGGATGTCGCCGAAGAAGCGCACATGGCGCAGCTGGTTCACCTTGTCATGGCCGATGGTTTGGACCTTCATCTGGGCGCGGATGTCCACCAGGTTGTTCTGGGAGGCGGCCATGGCGGAGATGCCGGAGCCGGGGAAGCTGATCTTGGAGGTGGAGGCGAACTTGTAGGCCAGGTCCGGATTGCCTGCCCGCTTGCACTCCGCCAGGATCTCGATCAGGTGGTCCTGGTCGTGGTCGTACAGGTGGTGAATGGTGTAGGCATTGTCCCAGTAGATCCTAAAGTCCACGGCGGCGGGCTTCAGGCGGGCGAAGCGCCTTACGGTTTCATCGGAATAGGAGATGCCCTGGGGGTTAGAATACTTGGGCACACACCAGATGCCCTTGATGGAGTCGTCGGAGGACACCAGCTTCTCCACCAGGTCCATATCCGGGCCGGTGGGCAGCATGGGGATGTTGATCATCTCAATGCCGAAATACTGGGTGATGGCGAAGTGCCGGTCGTAGCCGGGAACGGGGCAGAGGAACTTCACCTTGTCCAGCTTGCACCAGGGGGTAGAGCCCATAACGCCGCTGATCATGGACCGGGCCACGGTGTCATACATGACGTTCAGGCTGGAGTTGCCGTAGATGATGACCTGGTCGGGCCGGACCTCCATCATGTCGGCCATAAGCTCCTTGGCCTCTTCAATGCCGTCCAGCACGCCGTAGTTCCGGCAGTCGGTGCCGTCCTCGCAGGTCAGGTCACTGTCGCTGCTGAGCACATCCATCATGCCCATGGAGAGGTTCAGCTGCTCCTGGCTGGGCTTGCCCCGGGCCATGTTTAAGGAGAGCTTCCGCTTCTGATAGTCGTTGTATTCCGCCTTCAGGCTTTCCTTCAGCTCCAGCAGCTCCTGGCGGTTCATTTCGCAGTAGGGTTTCATAGCTTCCTCCGGAATTCATAAAAATTTTGCAAGTTGAATCCTGCGTTCTTGCGTCTTACCTATATCATACTCCCTTTTAGCCAAAATATCAATGGGCAGTATCCACAGATTCCGAAGGAAAAGAAGGTAAATTATGCACGCACTGTTGCCTCCCCTGAAAGGCAAAGAGACGCACAAAGGCCGCGGCATGTACCGCGGCCTTTGCTATTTGTTGGAGGAGAAAATGAAAAAGAAACAAGTAATCAAGTTGATTAACTTTGTACCCTTAGTATACCCCAAGATTATTAAGAGAAAAAGTGGATAAATATTAAGTTCCTGTGAAGTTACGCAATTTCTCGCTTTTGGTATATGCGGATGGAAATCAGCCAGCTGCACGCGTACAGGGCCATGCAGACAAGAACAGCGGCGGCGATCCCGGAAGCAGTCCCAGCCCTACCCCAGGCGGCGATGGAGGAGGCATCCGCGGCGGAGATCCCCAGGCCGTCCGCCAGCGCGTAGCTCAGGGCAAAGAAGAGGCCGATGGAAACATAATAGGCCATGCGGCCCTTTTCCGTGCCGAACCGGAAGATAAAGGGCAGGCAGAACGCGGGCGTCACCAGCGACAGGCAGAGGGTTAGCCCCAGCAGAAACAGCTGAAAGGCGGGAGAATAGGTGCCTGCCGCCAGGAGTACGGCAGTAAGCCCCAGCAGCACAACGCCGCTGCAGCACAGCCCCACCAGATATTTGGCGGATACCAGCTGGGCGCGGGTGAAGGGCAGCGTCCCGGCGAAGCAGGCCCATTTTCCCCGCTCGTCATAGGTTTGCAGAGTCGCGGGAATCAGACTGCACAGCATGGCGGGATAGGTGATGAAAAACAGGTTGCCTTCCCCTGTCAGAGAAATGCCAAAAAATACGGCGCAGATCAGCAGATAGCTTTTGCAATAGGCCCGCAGCTGATAAAGGTCCTTTTGAAGCAGCGCTTTCATGTCACTTTGCCTCCTTGCTCATGAATACAAACAGCTCTTCCATGCTGATGGGGCTTAGGGCCGTTCCGGGCTTTACGGCGCCCCGGCGGACGATGGCCTCTACGCCGTAGGCGTTCTGCTTTTTGTGCAGCACGCCGTTTTCCGGCAACTCATAAGGCTTACAGTGGAGAATGCCGTATTCCGACAGCAGCAGATCCTTTTCTTCGCACAGCAGCAGCTTCCCCTTGTGCAGAAAGGCCACATAGTCGCAGAGTTTTTCCAGGTCGCTGACGATGTGGGAGGAGATCAGAATGGCGTGGGTTTCGTCCCGGGTGAATTCCGCGAGCATATCCACCACCTCGTCCCGTACCACCGGGTCTAAGCCGCCGGTGGCCTCGTCCAAAATCAGCAGCTTCGCCTCGTGGGACAGGGCCACGGCCAGTCCCAGCTTCATCTTCATGCCCTTGGAGAACTCCTTGAATTTTTTGTTCTCCGGCAGGGAAAATCTCGTCAGCAGCCTTTGATAGGTCTCCGCGTTCCAGTGAAGAAACACGTTTGCCATGACCTTTCCCACCTGTTTTGGGGTCATGCACTCTGGAATGCCCACCTCGTCCAGCACAACGCCGATGTCCTGCTTGGTAAGGACGGAATTCTCCCGGCTGTCCCGGCCCAGGACGGTCACGGTGCCGGAATCTGCGTGGAGCATCCCCAAAATCAGGCGGATGGTGGTGCTTTTGCCCGCGCCGTTTTCGCCGATGAGCCCCAGAATGCAGCCCCCGGGCAGGGTCAGATTCAGGTCGTCCAGCGTAAAATCAGCAAAATGTTTTGTTAAGCCCCGAATTTCCAGTGCGTTCATGTTTCTCCCTCCATTGCAAAACGAACCATTTCCAGAATATCAGCCTGACTTAAGCCGCAGGCGGCGGCCAGGCTGAGGATTTCATCGATATGCCCCTCAATTTTTTTCAGATTTTCTTCCCGCAGCAGCTCCTTGTTCCGGGGGGCCACATAGCACCCCTTGGCGGGGATGGTATAGAGAAAGCCGTCCTTTTCCAGCTCCTCATAGGCCCGCTTGGTGGTGATGAAGCTGATGCGCAGATCCTTGGCCAGTGCCCGGATACTGGGCAGCGCGGAATCCGGCTCCAGCTCTCCGCTGAGAATCTGATTTTTGATTTGCGTGTAGATTTGGTCGTAAATCGGGGTACCGTTTTTGTTGTCGATGAGAATATACATGGAATCACCTCGAACTGTATATATAGATTATATACAGTAGATACAGATTTGTCAAGAGGAAAGGGGCTGTTGGAAAAGTATGTCGCTGCGAACCAGTGACCGATGTCACTACTCCGCGCTAAGAGCCGGCTTCGCCGGTTGCGCTATGTACGTGACTGCGGTCACAGTGGTGTGGCAGCCCCCCGGTTGAATGGTAACAGACTGGTTTTACTACCAAGATGTTTGAAAATCCGGGGGATTGTGCCCGAAGGAAATACCCTTGGGGTACCACACCAGCGTGCGCGCTGGTTCGCAATGACAGAGCGTTTTCTAACAGCCCCTCAGGCATTATTTCTCTTCCAGGTACCATCCGGCGTTGTTGGGTGCGTGGGGATACTTGAAGGCTACGGCGGCCTGGGCGTACCAGTCCATCTTGGTTTCGTCGCTGACGTACCGCCAGCCTACGCCGTATTCCTGGGTACCCCGCCAGAGATTCTGGCAGTCGGGGTGGGCGGCTTCAAAGGCCTGCTGCTGCTCGGTGCCCAGACGGGTGCCGGTGCCGCCTACGGCTACCAGATGGGTCAGATCCAGTTCCTCCAGGGGGGACAGGTCCTCTGCCTTGGTGTAGCTGATGTTCAGCATTTCCAGGCTTTCGCACTGGGCCAGGGGGGTCAGGTCCGTAATATAGCCGCAGTTGGCAATTTCCAGAATTCGCAGGTTCTTGCAGTTTTCCAAGGGGGTCAGATCCTTGATGGGGGAGCCCGAGAGGATCAGTACCTCCAGGCTGGTCATGCCCTCCAGGAAGCTGGAATCGTTCAGGTATTCGTCATGGCCGAAGTCGGCGTAGACCGCATCCTCGCAGTAGCGCAGATCGGCGCAGTTGCTGTCCTTCAGGTCGTAGACGCTGCGGATGACCTGGGCATCCGTCAGGCTGCTGCCATTGCCGAAGGATACCCGCCAGACGACCTTGGTCCTGTCCCGGTAGTCCTCCCGCAGCTGGGCCATGATCTCATTGGACACGCCGCAGCCATCCAGCACAAAGCGCTTGCACTTGGACAGCAGATCCAGAGCATCCCGGATGGCCTTCTCTCCGTCATCGCCGATTTTGACATTTTTCAGGACGACCTCCTCCATATCCGTGGAAAGGGTCTGTCCATAAAAGTCAAAGGCGTAGTGGAAGACGGCATTGGGTGCGGCGGCGATCAGCAGCTTGGCCTCCTCCTCCGTGAGCTTGGAGGTACCGTCACTGCCGCAGAGCTCTACGGTTTCCAGCTGGGGCAGCAGGGAAAGCTTCCGGGCCACCTGGTCCAGGTCGCTCTCCTGCATGGCGGACAGGTCCAGCGCCGTTACGGTGCTGTCCTGCTCCCGGTCCAGAAGGTACACGGTATAGTGGAAGTTTATATTGGGGAAGGCCTCCTGCATGGCGGCAAATTGCTCCAGGGTCAGGTCCAGCTTGTGGATGGTCACGTCCGTCACCTCGTGCAGGTACAGCAGGGCTTCCTTCAGGGTGTCCAGGTCGTAATCCCCGGGCTCCAGGTCCAGCTCTGTCACCGTCGGGTCTACAAAGGAGCCGCCCAGGGCCACCTGGTAGAGAACCTTTACCTGGGGGAGCGCGCTTTGCAGCTGCTCCAGTGTTTCGTAGTTGTCGCAGCCCGCCCCATTGACGGTTTCCAGCTTGGGGAAATAGGTCCCCAGAATGGAGATGTCCTCTGGGCTGGGGTTGGTGATGGAGATTTCCGCCGCATCGCTGGAAACGGTCTTTCCCTGGAAGGGGACATTCCAGAGAATCTCACAGCCCGGCAGCGCCTCCTGCAGAGCATTGTAGTGGGCGAAGGAGATATCCTCCTCCCGCAGGTCCAGATAGGTGGCGTTCAGGGGATAGGCCTGACCCTCCACAAAGACGTGGGTGTTCTGATAATAGATATAGGCCAGTGTGCCCCCTGCTGCCGCAACGGAAAGCACGGCAATGACGATGAGAACGGCCACCAGCTTATTGCTTTTCTTCTTTTTCAAAGCGTTTTCCTCCGAATTTTCGAACTGCCCCCAATCATAATACAATTAAATCAAAATTGCAACCGGATTCTGTGAATTTGCATACGCGAAAAAAAGCCGCGCCCGGCTTCCCGGAATGCCGGACGAATGAAAATGGGAAGCAGACGGTGTTTTCAAACAGGCGCGGCGCAGGCCGCAAAGGAAGGCCGTGGATTTCTATTCATAATTTATTTACGGAAAAACCCAATTTGCCTCTTGCTTTTTTGGACCAACTGCGCTATGATATCTTAGCACTCAGGAAGAAAGAGTGCTAAGCAAGTAGATAAGAGCCGGGCAACTCCGGCGGTCTAAATATTGTACACATGGAGGAATTTGTTATGAAGCTGAAACCCATGGCTGACAATGTGCTGCTGAAGGCACACGAAGCGCAGGAAGCCACCGCTTCCGGTATTCTGCTGGCTACCAGCAACAAGGAAAAGCCCGCAATGTACGAGGTCGTTTCCGTAGGCCCCGGCACCAAGGACGTGACCATGACCGTGTCCGTTGGCGACAAGGTGGTTGTCGGCAAGTTCACCGGCACCGATCTGACCCTGGATAAGGTTGATTACAAGTTTGTCAAGCAGGACGACATTCTGGCTGTCGTCACTGACTGAGGAGGTAATGCATTATGGCAAAGATGATCGTTTACGGCGAGGAAGCTCGCAAGAAGCTGCAGTCCGGCATTGACCAGCTGGCCGATACCGTTAAGGTAACTCTGGGACCGAAGGGCCGCAATGTGGTTCTGGGCAAGAAGTACGGCGCTCCCCTGATCACCAACGATGGCGTGACCATCGCCAAGGAGATCGAGCTGGAGGATGCCTTTGAGAACATGGGCGCACAGCTCATCCGCGAGGTCGCTACCAAGACCAATGATGTGGCCGGTGACGGCACCACCACCGCGACTCTGCTGGCCCAGGCCATCACCCGCGAGGGCCTGAAGAACCTGTCCGCCGGTGCAAACCCCATGGTCATGCGCAAGGGCATTGAGAAGGCCGTTGCCGCCGCTGTGGAGGCCATCAAGGCCAATTCCGTGCCTGTTCACGGCTCCGAGGACATCACCCGTGTTGGCACCGTCTCCTCCGGCGACGCTTCCATCGGCAAGCTGATTGCCGAGGCCATGGAAAAGGTCGGCACCGAGGGCGTCATCACCATCGAAGAGAGCAAGACCGCTGAGACCGGCCTGGACGTGGTGGAAGGCATGCAGTTCGACCGGGGCTATATCTCCCCCTACATGGTCACCGATACCGACAAGATGGAAGCCGTCCTGGACGATGCTTACCTGCTGATCACCGATAAGAAGATTGCCAACATTCAGGAGATCCTGCCTGTTCTGGAGCCCATTGTCAAGTCCGGCCGGAAGCTCATCATCATCGCTGAGGATGTGGAAGGCGACGCTCTGGCCACTCTGCTGCTGAACCGCCTGCAGGGCCGCTTCAATGTGGTCTGCGTTAAGGCCCCCGGCTTCGGCGACCGCCGCAAGGAGATGCTGCAGGATATCGCCGTGCTGACCGGCGGCACCGTGATCTCCAGCACTCTGAACATGGAGCTGTCCAATGCCACCATGAATGACCTGGGCCACTGCCGTCAGGTCGTCGTGACCAAGGACACCACCACCATCGTCGATGGCGACGGCACTGCCGAGGCCATCAAGGAGCGTGCCCACATGATCCGCTCCGCCATTGCCACCACCACCTCCGACTACGACCGCGAGAAGCTCCAGGAGCGCCTGGCAAAGCTCAGCGGCGGCGTGGCCGTCATCAAGGTCGGTGCTCAGACCGAGGTTGCCATGAAGGAGCAGAAGCTGCGGGTTGAGGACGCTCTGAACGCCACCCGTGCCGCTGTGGAAGAGGGCATCGTGGCCGGCGGCGGTACCGCTCAGGTCAACGCCATTGAGGCTGTTGAGAAGCTGGTTGCCACTCTGCACGGCGACGAGAAGACCGGCGCCCGCATCATTGCTACCGCTCTGCAGGCGCCTATCCGTCAGATCGCCCAGAACGCCGGCGTGGACGGCTCTGTGGTCTACGAGAAGATCCGTTCCTCCGGTAAGGTTGGCTACGGCTACAATGCCTACACCGAGGAGTATGTGGATATGATCCCCGCCGGCATCGTTGACCCCACCAAGGTCACCCGTTCCAGCCTGGAGAACGCCGCTTCCATCGCCTCCTGCGTGCTGACCACCGAGAGCCTGGTTGTGGATAAGCCCGACCCCGCTGCCGATGCCGCCGCGGCCGCCGCTGCCGGTCAGGCAGGCGGAATGTACTAAGCCGATTCCGAAAACCTGTTGATATGCCAAATGCCCGCCCCCGAAAAAGGGGCGGGCATTTTTATGGGCCGTTATTGCTTCAGCGCCTCCAGCGCCAGGGCGTTTTGGGTGTTGTAGAGGTCTGCGTAGACCCCGCCCTTTTGGAGGAGCTCCCCGTGGGTGCCGGACTCGGTGATGCGGCCGTCGGCAATGGAGATGATGCGGTTGGCAGAGCGGATGGTGCTCAGACGGTGGGCAATGATCAGCGTGGTGCGGCCCCGGCTCAGGTTGTCGAAGGCACGCTGGATTTTGGCTTCCGTCACGGAATCCAGGGCGGAGGTGGCCTCGTCCAGAATCAGAATGGGGGGATTCATCAGGAAAATCCGGGCAATGGCCACCCGCTGCTTCTGGCCGCCGGAGAGCAGGGTGCCCCGCTCGCCTACATAGGTCTGGAAGCCCTTGGGCATGGCCTGGATATCCGCATAGATCTCCGCCTGCTTGGCGGCCTCGATTACCTCCTCATCCGTGGCATCGGGGCGGCCGTAGCGAATGTTTTCCAAAATGGTGTCCGCAAACAGGAACACATCCTGCTGGACAATGCCGATGGCCTTGTGGAGGCTGTGCTGCTGAATGTGCCGCACGTCCTGGCCGTCAATGGAGATGCTGCCCTCCGTTACATCGTAAAATCTGGGAATCAGCTGGCAGAGTGTACTCTTGCCGCCGCCGGAGGGGCCGACGATGGCCACGGTCTCCCCGGGGGCCACGTCCAGGCTCACGTCGTGGAGCACCGGCAGCGTGCCGTCATAGGTGAAGCTGACGTGGTCAACCCGAATGGAGCCTGTTACGTTTTCCAGGGGCTTGGCATCCGCCGCATCCTGAATGGTTGGCTCGGTGCGCATGATTTCTACAAAGCGGTTCAGACCCGCGAAGCCGTTGGCGAACATCTCGGACAAGGTGGAGAGCTTGCGCATGGGGTTGACAAAGGTGGCGATATACAGGCTGAAGGTCACCAGATCCCGGTAGTCCATCTTGTCCTGCATGATCATGTAGCCGCCAACCGCGATGACCACCACGTTCAGAACCGTCAGGAAGAGCTCCATGGTGCTGTTGAACCGGCCCATGGCCTTGTGGAAGGCCCGTTTGGAGGTTTTGAAGATCTCGTTGGCAGCATCGAACCGGCGGATCTCCATATCCTCATTGCCAAAGGCCTTGGCGGTGCGGATGCCGGAGAGGCTGGATTCGATCTCCGTATTGATGTGTCCGGTCTTCTGCTTCACCCCGACGGAGACGCTGCCGAGGGAAGACCGCATGGACATAATGACGAACAGAAAAATGGGCACCAGAATGCCCACCACCAGAGCCAGCTCCCAGCGGATGGTGGCCATGACGACCAGTGCGCCGATGATGGTCACAGAGGAGGTGAGCACATCCTCCGGGCCATGGTGGGCCAGCTCCGTCAGCTCAAACAGGTCCGAGGTCAGGCGGCTCATGAGCTGACCGGTGCGGTTGGCGTCGTAGAAGTCGTAGCTCATGTCCTGCATATGCCGGAACAGGTCCGCCCGGATGTCCGCCTCCACCCGGATGCCGAAGGTGTGGCCATAGTAGCAGACAATATAGTTCAGGAAGCTGCGCAGTACATAAAAGGCCAGGCAGGTGCCCATCAGGGCAAAGAACACGCCGAATTTTCCGTTGGGCAGCAGGTCATAGAGGCTGGCCCGGGTTACCAAGGGAAAGGCCAGATCGATCAGCGCAATCAGCAGGGCGCAGGTGATGTCAACGGCAAACAGCTGCCGGTGGTTTTTGAAGTAATGCAGAAAAATCGCCAGGGGCCTCTTTTTCCGGTATTCTTCCGTGGTCATGGGTAGAATCTCCTTCAATAGAATGTATTTTTATACAGTATAGCAGATAATATCAAAACTTGCAATGAAATGTGGAAAATTTTACGGGAGTATGGTATGATCGGGGAAGGTTAGTAGAAAATCCAAAGGAGATCATCTATGGAAATTATCACCCAAACCCCGGATCTTGTGATCTGCATCAAGCCTGTGGGGGTGGATTCGGAAAAGGAAATGCCGCAGCTTTTGGCGCAGGTGCTGCCGGGGGAATTCTTCCCCGTACACCGGCTGGACATGGGCGTGGGCGGGCTGATGGTGTTTGCCCGCAGCAAGCAGGCGGCGGCAAAGCTTAGCGCCCTCATTGCCCAGGGGCAGCTGAAAAAGGAGTACCTCGCCCTGGTTCATGGCTGTCCGGAGGAGAAGACGGGCCGCATGGAGGACCTGCTGTGGAAGGACAGCCGAAAGAACAAGGTCTTCGTGGTCAAGCGGCAGCGCGCCGGGGTGCGCCCTGCGGCGCTGCGCTATCAGGTGGTTCGGGCCGGGGAGGAGAGCCTGGTGCGCGTTTTCCTGGAGACGGGCCGCAGTCACCAGATCCGTGTCCAGTTTGCTTCCCGGGGCTTCCCTCTGGTGGGGGACCACAAGTATGGCAGCCGGGCAAAGGAGACGGAAATTCGCCTCTTCTCCGCCGGTCTGGAATTCCCCTGGAACGGAAAACGGCTGCGCTTTGAGGCGCAGCCGGAGTGGGTATGAAAGAAGCGGGTTCGCTGGAAAAAGCGGATATTTGCTTATGCATTGCGCGGCGGATACGGCGGCTGAATGCCGGATTCCACGGATTCTCTGTGGGACCGTTCCAACGCAAGAAGGGCCTGCTTCATTGCCAGTCCGCCGCCGTAGCCGGTAAGGCTTCCGTCTGCACCGATGACGCGGTGGCAGGGGATGGCGATAAAAACAGGGTTTGCGTGATTTGCCATGCCAACCGCGCGAAAGGCCTTCGGGTGCCCAATGGCCCGGGCGATGTCTTTATAGCTGCGGGTTTCGCCGTAAGGGATCTGCTGCAGTGCTGCCCAGACCTTTTCCTGAAACGGAGTCCCGTGCAGCCGGTACGGAAAATCAAATACCCTTCGCGTCCCGGCAAAATATTCATCCAGCTGCCGAAACACCGACTCCACCAGCTCGTTCGGTGCATCGGCTTTTGCATCGGCCTGGGGGGTCTTCAGTGCCGTGACCGCGCCGTCTTCCCAATCCAGTTGTATGGCGCCCACCGGCGAATGATAAATGGCGGTTCCTTTCATGGCATTGGCGGCGCTCAGCGGAACCGGACGGCCAGCCAGCGGTCCATTTCCATGCGCTTGGCCCGGGCATCCATGCGGGAGGTCAGGTCCTTCAGAAGGGTCTCCCAGTCCTCAGCCTTGCGGCTGCCGTGGACACGGGTGACGATGTAGGGGCACTGGGGGAGTTTGCGCTTGCCGAAGGCCTGGGTAAAGGGATGCAACACCCCAAGGGCCATGGCATAGGGAGCCATGCGGAAATAGTAGCTGCTGTCCGCGGCCAAAAGCCGCTGCACGTCCTCGGCGGGCATATGGGAAAGATAGTGCCGCAGTCCCCGCAGCTGGGCAACCTCGTGCCGGTTCACCTCGGACCGGCGGCCGCCCCAGGCGGCAGGGAAGCCCAGCAGGATCTGCCCGGCGCACTCCGCCAGGGGAATCCAGACGACCTTGGCAATGAGCCCAATGATGAGCCATACCGCCAGGCTGATGCCAGCCAGCAGGAAGCCCGTCCTGTCTCTGCCGATGACGCAGAAGGCAGCCTTATGCAGCTGCCAGGCCGTCACCACGGCCAGCGCGCCGAAGAGCAGGCACAGCAGAATTTGCAGCGCCGTAATGGAGGTCATGTTCATGGCCATGCAGATGCCGCAGAACACCTGACTGGCGCAGAGCAGATAGCGATAGATGTTCCGCTTCCGTTCGGTGGAGCGGCAGATGGTATTTTCGCCGGGAATCATGGATTTCGCCTTGCGCAGGGTCTTGGCGTAGGCCAGGCTGGAGGCATCCACCACCCGCCGGTCTCCAAAGAGGCTGCGGAAGGTCCTCACCTCGAAGAGGCTGCGCTCGTTGCCCATATCCATGCGCTTGTGCAGCAGCACCCGTCGGCCGTCCACCTGAATGAGAATGTAGCCCAGCTGTGCCCAGCAGAGCACCATGGTGGTCAGATCCGCCCCTTTCAGGAACAGACGGCAGCCCAGCTCACCGGCGGTAATGCCCTCGGGGGGGATGGTGCAGTTCTCCCGCCGGGCGGGGAAGGTCCGCAGGAAGAGCAGCCAGTACAAAAGGGCTGCACCTGCCAGAATGCCCATGGGTACCAGCTCCGGATTGCCGGTGCGCTGGTAGGTGCTGACACCGGGGAACATATCCGGGGACAGCGTCATGGTCATATAAACGGATTCGTGGTCGTTAAAGTCGGATTTGCTGCTGCCGGTGAGCATATTGCCGTTATACAGCAGGTTCAGCTCCGAGGCAAGGCCGTTTTGCTGATAGGTGCTGTAAAAATCCGGGGTAGAGGTGAATTCACCGGGCAGGGTAATGGTGTAGTTCATGGCGCTGATGGGATAGGCAAAGCCGCTGAGCAGCGGAAGCTCCAGCTTCAGATTGTCCTTGTCCACAATCTGCTTGCTTTTGTTCAGCGGGTCGGCCTTCATGGCCACGGTGACCACCTTGGGAAGGCTGTAGGAAATGGTGACCACATAGTCCCCCGGCTGTCCGCCGGTGACCCGGGTCAGGCTGACGACGGTCAGGGAGCCGGACTTGTTGGTGGCGGGGGAGGCACCGTTGACGGTGATATTGGAGGCGGTCCCGGGCAGGGGATAGCTCAGATTCTGATTGGCATCCTCCAGGTGAAGGTTCAGCGTCAGGCTGACCATGGCATCGCCGTCCACGTTGATGGTTGCAGTATAGTCCAGCCGGGTGGCCGCACTGACGGCATCGGCCCGCAGCGGCAGAAACGCAAGAACCAGCAATAGCACCCCAAAAATGTGCTTGATCCGCTTCAAAGCAGATACCTCCTATTTTGCATAGTTTTGCTTATTCTACCATGAAGGCATGTAAAATGCAAGAAAAATTCAAAAAAAGCCTAGGTGAATGGACAAAAAAGCCTCGCAGAGTTTGGCGGCGCAGGCCGCCAAATAGAATGAAATCATTTTCTGTCGGAAAAGCCCGTAAGGGGTTTTTCGACAGTGGGAGCCTAAGCCCGGCCGTTCTCTGCGGCGATTCGCTCCAGGGACAGCCGGAGATTGCCCTCCAGCAGAACCCCCATGCGGGAGATCATGCGCTCCACATCACCGCGCATATCGGCGTTGAGCCATTCCAGCAGAATGCCGGTGACGGCGCACTTGTAGAAAAGTGTCAGATAGTGGATGTCCTCCTCGGAAACGGTCATCCCGGCGGTCAGGTGCCGGATGAGCCGCTCCATCCGCTCCTCGGAGACGCGATACAGGCTGCGCTCCAGATCCTCCCGATAGGCGGAGCGGTACACGTGATACACCGCCCGGCGGTTTTCCAGGGCAAAGCTGGTGCATGAGCGCAGACTCTCCTGCCAGGTGGTGACATTCTCCTGGAGAACCCGGTCCACCACGGCGGCAAAGGTGGCCCGCAGAAGATCGTAGATATCCTGATAATGGTAGTAAAAGGTGTTCCTGCTGATGCCGCAGGCACTGACAATGTCCTTTACGGTGATCTTGTCCAGGGGATTCTGGTTGAGAAGCAGCAAAAAGGTGTCCATGATTGCTTTTTCCGTCCGTTCCTTTGCCACCGAAGGGCCTCCTTTCGAAAATCGTATAATTATAATATTTTAGCATATTCCGCCTGTTTCCGCAAGGCAGGAAATATGCTAATCTTTTTCTGACAAATCCGGCATTTTGCCTATTTTTTCTTTTGGAGTTCTATGATATTCTAAAGTGTAATCTGGACAAAAATGCTGATGGGAAAAGCTCCCCTCAGCACCCCATAACTTTTTTAAGAAAGGAACCAATGCTATGGAACAAGAAGAAAAGTCCGAAGGCGGCGGGATGCGGAAAATCGCAGCGTTCATTGTGGACAAGCGAAACCTGTTTTTCCTGCTGTATGTGGTGGCGCTGGTGTTCTGCCTGTTCTCCCGGAACTGGGTCGAGGTGGAAAATGACATCACCACCTATCTGCCGGAGGAGACGGAGACCAGGCGTGGCCTGACCGTCATGAATGACAATTTCATCACCTACGGCTCGGCCCGGGTTATGATTACCAATGTGACCCAGGAGCGGGCACAGGCTCTGGCGGATCAGGTCGCGGACCTGGACGGCGTCTCCCGGGTGACTTCCGACAGTTCTGAGGACCACTATCGCGGCACCGCAGCGCTGCTGGACGTGAGCTTCGATGGGACGGAGACGGATCAGGTGTCCATAGACGCCATGGAAAAGATCAATGAACTGCTGGAGCCCTACGACAGCTATGTGGACACCACCGTGGGCGAGGACAGCTCCGCGGACCTGGCAAAGGAAATGGGTGTCATCGTGCTGATTGCAGCGGTGATCATCGTAGTCGTGCTGACGCTGACCTCCAAGGCCTATATGGAGGTGCCGGTGCTGGTGATGACCTTTGGCGCGGCAGCCCTGCTGAATATGGGCACGAACTTTTTGTGCGGCAAGATCAGCTTCATCTCCAATTCCGTGACGGTGGTGCTGCAGCTGGCCCTGGCCATTGACTATGCCATCATCCTCTGCCACCGGTTCTCTGCCGAGCACGTGACGCTGGATACCCGGGAGGCCTGTATCGAAGCTCTGAGCAAGGCCATCCCCGAGATCTCCTCCAGCTCCCTGACCACCATCTCCGGCCTGGGCGCTCTGGCCTTCATGCACTTTGGCATTGGCCTGGATATGGCTGTGGTGCTGATCAAGGCCATTTTGCTGAGCCTGCTGTCCGTGTTCACCCTGATGCCGGGCCTGCTGGTGCTGTTTTCCAATCTGATCGACAAGACCCAGCACAAGGAGCTGCTGCCCAAGATCACGGCCATCGGCAAGCTCGATGTGAAGACCCGCTTCATCGTGCCGCCTCTGTTTGTGGCGCTTACGGTGTTTGCCTGCTTCTTCGCCAACCGCTGCCCCTATGCCTATACCTACAATGATCTGACCACCGCCAAGCAGAGCGAGAAGCAGATCGCCGTGCAGAAAATCAAGCATACCTTCGGCTACAACAATATGGTTGCCATCATGGTGCCCTCCGGAGACTATGAGAAGGAGGGGGCCATTCTGGAGACCCTGGACAAGGACAGCCGGGTGAAATCCACCATGGGCCTTGCCAATATCGAGGCCATGGACGGCTATGTGCTTACCGACGCCCTGACGCCCCGGCAGCTTTCCGAGCTGGCGGGACTGGACTACGAGGTGGCCCAGCTGCTCTATACCGCCTATGCCACGGACCACAGCCAGTACGGCGAGCTGATCAACGGCATTGGTGCGTATAAGGTGCCCCTGTTTGATATGTTCATGTTCCTGAAACAGCAGATGGAGGACGGCAACATCACCCTCAGCGGAGAGATTCAGGATACCCTGGATGACCTCTTCAACCAGCTGGATCAGGCAAAGGTCCAGCTGCAAAGCGATAACTACAGCCGCATGGTCGTCTATCTGGACCTGCCCGAGGAGGGAGACGATACCCGGAGCTTCCTGGACGAGGTCCACGATCTGGTCCGCTCCTACTACGGAGGCGACTTCTATGTGGTTGGCAACAGCACCAGCGCCGTGGATCTGAGCTCCTCCTTTGCAGAGGACAATCTGCTGATCTCTATCCTGTCTGCGCTGTTTGTTATGCTGATCCTGCTGTTCACCTTCAAGTCGGCGGGCCTGCCCGTGCTGCTGATCCTGGTCATCCAGGGCAGTATCTGGCTGAACTTCTCCGTGCCTGCCATTGAGAATACGCCGCTGTACTTCCTGGGCTATCTGATCGTCAACTCCATTCAGATGGGCGCAAACATCGACTACGCCATCGTTATCTCCAGCCACTACACGGAGCTGAAACAGCAGTATCCTCCCAAGAAGGCCATTGTTGAGGCGCTGAACGCCTCCTTCCCCACCATCTTCACCTCCGGCACCATTCTGGCCGCTGCCGGCAGCCTGATTGCCGTGATGACCACCAACCCCGTCATCGCCACCATCGGCGACTGCCTGGGCCGGGGCACCATCATCTCCATTGTGCTGGTTCTGGCGGTGCTGCCCCAGATCCTGGTGCTGGGCGATACCATCATCGAGCGCACCAGCTTTGAAATGCCCGGCCTGGACCGGAAGATCCGCACGGCCAGCGGCACCATGCATGTCCATGGCCGCGTCCGGGGCTACATCAGCGGCGTGATCGATGCAGAGGTCAACGGTATCCTGACGGGCCAGATCAATGCCTCCATTGCCACCGGTGATGTGGAGATGGTGGAGGATCATCCCGCCTTAGAGGAAGGAGCGACGAAGCAATGAAAAAGAATCTTGTGCGCATCCTTGCGCTGCTGCTGATTGCCGCCATGCTCCTGCCATTGTGTGCCCGGGCAGAGGAGAATACGGCGGAAGAGGACACCGGGCAGACGGTTTATGAAGAGTACCCTGTGTCCACGGCGGAGGACCTGGAAAAGCTTGCAGAGCTCTGCCGTCTGGACAGCGCCAGCAAAAATCTGAAGGTGATCCTGAATGGGGATATTGACCTGAAGGACATGGAGGATTTCCAGATCCCCACCTTCGGCGGTATCTTTGACGGGCAAAACCACAAGCTCTACGGCCTGGTCGTGAACCAGGACGGCTCTGCCCAGGGCCTGTTCCGCTACATCCAGGAGGGAGCCACGGTCAAAAATCTGGAGATCATCGGCCGGGTGACCCCTTCCGGCAGCTCCACCAAGGTGGGCGGCCTTGCAGGCGTCAACGCCGGAACCGTTGAAAACGTCAGCTTTTTCGGTGCGGTCTGCGGCATCAGCCAGGTTGGCGGCATTGTGGGCCTGAACGAGGTCAGTGGCAGAGTGGAAAAGTGCACCATGAAGGGCTATATCCGGGGCAGCAAGGTCCTGGGCGGCATTGTGGGCGAGAATGCGGGCGTTGTGTACGATTGCGTGAACAAGGCCAATGTGAACACGGTGCTGGCAACGGAAACCCTGTCCATTGAGGACATTACGGTGCCCAGACTTACCAGCGATGAAGGCGGCATCAACGGCTCCGACATCGGCGGCGTGGTGGGCGCCAGCAGCGGCGTGATCCGGCTGTGCCGGAATGAGGGCAATGTGGGCTATCAGCACACGGGCTACAACATCGGCGGCGTGGCGGGCTCCAGCAGCGGCTTCATGGCGGACTGCGTGAACTATGGCGACGTGTACGCCCGGAAGGAGGGCGGCGGCGTGCTGGGCCAGATGGAGCCCAACAACATGCTGGTCTACGATGAGGACACCCTGCAAAAGCTGGAAAAGGAGCTCAATACGGCCCAGGGCATCCTGAGCCGGGCGGCCTACGATGCGGGGAATGCCAACAGCACCATTCAGGACGGCCTGGTCCAGGTGGAGGCCTCTTTGAATGATGTGCTGAATGCCATCGACTATATGCTGGAGGTCGTCAGAGACAATATCTCCGTGGATGGCCCCAATCCGGACTGGAAGCCCGGGGACGATATTGAGCTGCCGGACATCAACGTGGACGATGAGGATGCCATCTGGGCCGCCGCAGGTACGGTGGGCGACCGGATGAACGACCTGGTCTGGCAGATCAGCTCCGTGAGCCAGTCTGCTGCAGAAGAGGGTGGACAGGTCATCAGTGATCTGCAATCCCTGGCAAGCCAGATGAGCCGGGTGGTCAACGTCATGAGCGGCCGGGAGGAAAACGAGAATGTGGTGCAGGATGTATCCGGCGAGGACCTGGAAGCGGACTCCGCCGGTAAGATCCGCAGCTGCATCAACTACGGCACCGTGAACGCCGACATCAACGCCGGCGGCGTTGTGGGCGCCCTGTCCTGGGAGAATGACAAAGACCCGGAGGACGATTTGACCGTCCAGGGGGATAGCTCCCTGAACTTCACCTTCCGTACCCGGGCGCTGGTGTACCAGTGCCAGAACCGGGGCACCGTCACGGCCAAGAAGCATTGCGCCGGCGGCATCGTCGGCAAGACGACCCTGGGTGCCATCGTAGGCTGTGAGGGCTATGGCACGGTGGATTCTCCCGATGCCAGCTACGTGGGCGGCATCGTCGGCCAGAGCCAGAAGCAGGTCTCCGACAACTGGGCCAAGTGCCATGTGTCCGGCGGCAATCTGGTGGGCGGCATTGCCGGTGAAGCCTCCCAGCTCATGGGCAATCGCGCCCTGGTGACGATGGAGAACGCCGGAGAGTATACCGGTGCCATTGCGGGCCGACTCTCCGGTGACGGGGAAAGCACGGAAAACCTCTTTGTCGATTCCGGGGCATTGGCCGGTATCGACGGTATCAGCTATGCCGGCTCCGCCGAGCCCATTAGCTACAACCGCTTCATGGAGCTGGAAAATGTGCCGGAGTATTTTGGCAAGATGATCATCACCTTTGTTGCGGATGATGTGACCTATACCCGCCGGGTGGATTATAACCGCCGCCTGAAGGATGTTCCGGAGGTTCCGGAAAAGGACGGATGCAGCGGCGTGTGGGCGGACTTTGAGCCTGCCCATATCCGGGCGGACAAGACCGTCTACGCGGAGTATACCGATTTGCAGGCGGCAGCGGATACCGGCAGTGAGACGGGCCAGCTGGCCATTGCATTGGCAGAGGGTGCCTTCCCCTCCGGCGAGAACATGACGGCATCGGCCCTTGCTGCGGACCTGCCGGATGGTGCGGAGGCCGGATGGTGCCTGACGGTCCCGGAGGACGGGGCGCAGAGCCATGTGATCCATCTGCGCATGCCGGACAGCGAGAAGAAGTACACCCTCTATGTGGATACCGGAGACGGCTGGGAGGTTTCGGAGGCGACTCAGGACGGGAGCTACCTGATCTTCAGCGCTGCAGGCACCTCCTTCCGGGCTGCTCTGGCGGAGAAGAAGAGCGAGCTTCCGCTGATCCTTGTCTGTGCGGGAGCCGCTGCTGTGGCGGCCCTTGGGGCTGCACTGGTGCTGCATAAGAAAAAGAAGCGGAAGAAGACCGCTGCGAAGGCAGCAAAATAAGGAATTTCAGAATGCCCCGGTGTGGACGCAGAGGTCCACGCCGGGGCATTTTGCAATGGCTGTGGAAAAGTTATCCACAGGGGCTGTGGGAGCCCATTTGACAAGTATCTATAAATGTGCTATTATTCATACAGGGTTGAATTAAGTGAACTGCATGGGGAGAAACTGCTGCATCCCCAGCGGTTCGGCCCATAAAAGGAAAGGAGAGAGAATATGCCGGAAATTCATATTGCGGTGGAGAACGGTGTGGCATCCCAGACGGACGGAACCGTCTATATCTGCGGAAGCGGTGATTTCACCGCCGTGTTTGCCTTTGGAGAACAATGGCAGGCTGAGGATCTGAAAACCGCCCGATTCCAGACAGAAAGCACCTATCAGGATGTGCTCTTTCGGGGCATGTCCTGCCCCGTGCCGGTGTTTACGAACGCCAGAAAGCTGGAGGTGGGTGTGTTCTCCGGAAATCTGCGGACCACCACGTCGGCCAGGATCGCTCTGCGGGAGGGCATCCGGAGTGCCTGGGGCCCTCCGGAAGACCCGTCGCCCAGCCTGTACGATCAGCTGCTGGAGACGCTGGAGGATACGGGCCTGCGCCTGGAGGAGGTCCGGGACGGCGTGGTGCTGACGGTCTTTTTCCGGGGCGGGGAACAAAGGGCATTCCTGCGGCACAGCGAGGTCTATGTGGGCAGCGGCCCTATGCCGGAGGGCTACCGGGTTCAGGTAGACCCCACGGGGGAGAAGCCACAGCTGCTTGTGCGGGCCTCGGACGGAAGCATCGTGCAGATTCCGGCCATCCAGGGCCCCAGAGGGGAGAAGGGAGAAAAAGGGGACAAGGGAGACCCCGGCCCACAGGGCCCCAGGGGAGATGTGGGTGCGGATGTTGTCCGCAGCGTTGCGGGGCAGCTTCCGGATGCGTCAGGGGGTGTCTCACTGAAGGCGGAGCACATCGGGGCTTTGCCCACCTCCGGCGGGGCCATGCACGGCGGGATCGATATGGGCGGCAACGGACTCACGGACCTGAAAACACCCTCCGTTGCGGCAGACGGTGCGACCAAGGGCTATGTGGACGGAAAGCGGAAGACCTTCACGGCGACCGTCGGCACCGGCTGGACCGGTTCCGGGCCTTACACCCAGACTGTGGCGGTAAGCGGCATTTTGGCATCGGACATGCCCCATGTGGCGCCGGTGTATGACGCGGACAACACCACGGCCCAGACCCAGCGGGAGGCCTGGGGCTGCGTGAGCCGGGGCGTGGCTGCGGTGGGCGGCATTCAGTTTACGTGCTTCGGGGACAAGCCGGAGACGGCGATCCCCATTCAGATCGAGGTGATGCGGTAATGGGACAGTGCTTTTTGTATGGGAACGGAAGTGCGGGCGCCGGACTGACCATTGTCTCCGGACTGACGGAACCGGTGAAGCCAAAGGAGAATATGCTCTGGGTAAAATCCGACAAGGCCGGGAAGAAGTACGTCTTTGCGGAGGTTTTTCCCGAAGCTCCGGCTGATGGGACCATCGTATTTTTGTCGAAAGCGAAATCCATTGCTTACAGTACGTATGTTTTTACATCCGGCGCGTGGGAATCGGCGGAGGCCAGTATGTACATTGGCGGGAAGTGGGTGACGGTCAGCAGCAAATTCGACGGGATTTTGTATGATGCCGGGGACCGATACGACGAGTGGACTGCCGATGCATCGGTGGGCGCGGAGACATCGAGGAGCCCCACGCTGAGTGCTGCCACCAGGGCCGTCGGTGGCGTGGGTATCCTTTACACGAAGAACAAAGTGCTTATTGACGGCTTTACCGCCCTGCATATAAACGGCAAAACCGGCGGTGGCGGCTATATGGCCTATGTAACCTCCGAGCCGCCTGCGGCAGGAAAGGTTTCGGGCGTGTTGGCGTCGAAGACTCTGTCCTACTCTAGCGGTGGAAGCGGTGAGATGGACGTAAGCGCAATATCCGATGGATATGTTGTGCTGTACACCGGTATCGGCCAAAGCAGTTTTTCGTACAATTTTGACGTAAGCAAAGTCTGGCTGACGTGAGGGGGCGGAGCGATATGCAAATTTATATTGATGCTGATTTTAAGTGCTATACCGCCCCGAAGGAGGGGCTTGCAACCGTCGCAACAGCCTTTTTTGATGGCAAGTGCGCCGCCTATATCGAGGGCTACCGCTTTGTCCCGGCCGGGGAGACCTGGACGGCAGCGGACGGCACGGTGTATTCCGGCGAAATGATTACTCCCTGGAAGCCCTGGGCGGAGCTGGACGCCGCCCAACGTGCCTATGAGCGGGAGCGCGCCGCCGCGCTGGAGGCCCAGAATGACGAGCTGGTGGAGGCCATGGCAGCCATGGTGGAGGACGTGTACAGCCAGGACCTGGCTGCAATCGAGGAGGGATAACGCTATGCTTGGCGTTACCGTAAATATTTTTGACTGGAGGAAATTTGTTATGTACAAAAGCATGAAAATTCTGATCGGAAAGAAGTTCTATAGGACCGCAGAGCAGGCTCAGAACAAGCTGGATGTGTTTTTCGCCTGCAATCGCCTGACGGACGATGAGTACACAGAGCTCACCGCTCTGACGGCGGATATCTATGGAGGCGAGGCCGCTTGACGGTAAGGCAGCTGCAGCTTCTGCTGAGTTATCTGGACTATAGCCCGGGAGAAATCGACGGCGTGGCGGGGGAGAAGACGAAAAGCGCCGTGGAGGCCTTCCAGCGGGCAGAGGGCCTGGCGGCAGATGGGGAAGCGGGGGTGAAAACCCAGGAAAAGCTCAAAGAGGCCGTATTCCAGGGCCGCTTTCGGAAGCAGGAGGCGGAGCGCTTCTGGAAGGACATCCGCTATTTTTCCAGGAACGAGCCCTACATTGCCTGCCCCTGCGGGAAATGCGGCGGTTTCCCCACAGAGCCTGTGGAAAAACTGATGCGCCTTGCGGACCGGGTGCGCGCTGCTGCGGGCGTTCCCATGGTCCCCAGCAGCACTGTGCGGTGCAGGGCTCACAATGCAGCCGTAGGCGGCGTGGCCAATTCCAGGCACCTGACGGGCTGTGCCATGGACTTCTCTCTTCGGGGCTGGAGCGCCGAGAGAACGCTGGCGCTGGTGCGGCAGCAGAAGGAGGTCCGCTATGCCTATGCCATTGACGGCACCCATGTGCACATGGACGTGAACCCATAATAAAAGCCGTCCGGCGTTGTGAACCGGACGGCTTTTCGTACCTATGGAGAAATTACTTCTGCTGCAGCTTGGCTGCGTTTTCCTGGGCGCATCTGGCGGCTTCCGCATCGGTAATCTTGTAGAAGATGGCCATGATGGCGGCTGCTGCAAAGTAGATGACGGCGGGAACGATCCAGCAGATGAACATGAAGCTCTTAACCCAGGCTTCGTCCGGGGTGAAGCCCGCAACGTAACCGGTGGCGCCCAGCAGGTAAAGGCCAATGGTGCCGCCTACGGCCATGCCGATTTTCAGCGGAGGGGAGGCCAGGCCGATGGCAATGGTGCGCATATCCTTGCCGGTCTTGTTCAGGTACCACTCGCCGCAGTCCAGATACATTGTGACCTGGAAGGAAGAGTAGATATAGGTTCCGCAGGTGCCGAAACTCATGAAAATGATGTACCATACCCAGTGCTGAGCGCCCATCAGATTCACGCCCACCAGGCCCAGGCCGAAGAGTATGAAGCCTAGGACGCAAGCCCACTTCTTGCCGATCTTGGTGCCCAGTTTGGGCATGAACATGGCGGCTACAACGCCCACCAGGGAGGCGGCCAGGGTGGCCAGGGTCAGCTTGGTGAAGTCACCAATAACGTAGATGAAGTAGTAGGTATAGTTGGCCTGATACATGAACATACCGATTTGCAGGACGGTAAAGGAAATGAACAGGGCCAGCAGCTGGGGGTTCTTAAACAGGGATTCCAGCATGTCCTTGATGGTTACCCGGGGCGCACCGGCGGGACCCTGACCAACGGGAAGATCCTTGCCCTCCGCCAGCCGGGAAATGTTGCCCAAAGCCCAGGGCATGGGAAGCATGAAGACCAGGGCGACGATAAAGTAGTTCCAGCTGCCAAAGGGAAGCTTTGTGACCAGCGTGGGGATGAAAGAGCAAATCAGCATGACCACGGTGTTCTGGCGAATCATGTTAATGGTCATGGCGTTCCGGTTTGCGGGATTGGGACCGGCAACAACGGCAACCACGCCGTAGTAAGCGGTCTGCATGATGTTCATCAGGCAGTTCAGCACGGTGTAGGACAGGCCCAGAACCACAACACGGGCGGCCATGGGGGCAGTGCTGGTGTTGATAACCTCCAGCATAATGGCAACGGCCAGTATCCAACGGCCGTAGTACAGCCAGCCCTGGTTTTTGCCTTTCTTGCCCAGCTTGACTTTTTCAACGATGATGCCACAGAACAGGCTGACGACAAAGTCGCAGCTCTTGGCAATCAGCAGAGCGGTTGCCAGGGTGCTTGCGGGGATTTTCAGAACCTCGGTGGCGAAGGTGTTCAGGTACATGAAGCCGACCATGATGGACAGGGTCAGCAGAGAATAGGTACCCATGGTCCATATCTCTTTTTTACTGCTTGTAGGCTGCATAACAGTTCCTCCTAACTTTCTCTCTTCTGTGTGGGCTTATTCCTGGCCGCAGCAGCCGATTCGGGAGGCTCTGTACAGCTCTTCCCGGAAGGCGGGGGTCAGATAGGCGGGGTTGGAGTACATGTAGCTGAACACACAGGGGCGGTCGGGCTTGGCATACTTGGCGGCAAAGGACCGGGCGGCGGCGCGGAGCTCCTCTTCGGAAGCGGTTTCGGGGTGCTCCAGCTCGTTGCAGACCACGGAGATGACGATCTTGTCGCCATAGTCACGCCACAGCTTGTCCGTATCGTTCATGGCCATGGGCGTCCAGGAGTCGAAGCCCGCGTCTACGAAGACGCCGCAGCGGGTCTCGCCCTTGCCGCAGGAGTGCAGATCGATGAACTTGCCGCGGGAATGGACGTGATCGCAGAAGCGCTTCATCTCCGGCAGGAACACCTCTCTGGCCACGGCCTCGGAGAAGAAGGGGGCCATCTGGGAGCCCCAGTCGTCGTGGATGCAGAAGCCGGGGAAGTCGTAATACTGGCAGCACTTGTCAACGATGCGCATATACAGGGAGGTGGTCTCGTGGATCAGCTCCTTGATGGCGTCCAGCTGGTCATCGTCCAGCAGGGCCATGGCGGCGCCCTCGAAGGTCATGAAGGAAATCAGCCGTTCAAACCAGCAGCCGTTCAGCATCCACAGGATCTTGGGACCGGAGGCTAAGTATTCCTTGTTCATCTCAGCGCTGCCTTCCCAATCCCAGCTGTCGATATCGGGGAAGTGGACATATTCCCGCCAGTCGTTGGCGTCATCGAAGAGCTTGCCCTCGCTCATGGAGCCGCCGGCCACATCGATGTACTTCCAGTTCAGGCCGAACATATCCTTGCCGCCGAATTTTTCCCTGGGAGTGGGGACCGCCTCAAAAACGAAGCCGCGGGCCACATGGTCGGGAATCACGGAGGGGCAGAAGAAGCCGGTTTCAGAGCCGTTCAGAATCCACAGGGCTTCCTTGTCGCAGAAGGTGCGCTTTGCCAGCTCCGTGGTGCTGATGGGGTAGTTAAATACGGGAATGGTGCCGCCGCCGAAGGCCGGCATCTGGGCGACTACTTCCATTTCTTTTTCATTGAAGGGAATTTTCATAACAGTCACTCCTTTTCGTGTGTGGCCGTTTTCCGGCCCGCTGCTTTTCTTGCTGGTTTCATTGTAGCATCCGAGGGCGCGAAAAGATACGGTCCAAGAGTACACTGCTTTTCCGGGGGAAAAATAGATTTTTGTTCCAAAAGTACAAAGCCGCACAATGTGCGACAAAAGAAGTTGGTGAAAATTACAAAATAGGCTTCCTTTTTTCGGGGAAAAGTGATAAAATAAAAGAACATAAACAAAAAGCCGTCCTCCCATTGGACAGAAAGGACAATGCCATGAAGCTCAGTATGTGGATCATCGCCAATTTGCTGGAATCCTTCGAGCCGGAGGTGCATATTCGCCGGGAATCCCCCCGGGTTCTGCGCAGCGCACGGCTGGCCTATGCCACAGACTGTGTGCTTGTTCAGCAGGACGGGCCGGACTGCTTGTACCTTTGGAACGAAGACAGTATCCGCCTGCCGGACCTGTCCGCCCGGGAGGGCTTCGAGCTGCTGCAAAGCCTGTTCGATTCCATGTTTGACTGGGAGAGCCGCATTTCCGAGGCCATAGAGCAGCGGAATTTCCGGGCACTGGTGGAGGAAATGGGGGTCGTCTTCAAAAATCCCATCGCCTTGACGGATGCCAACCATGCGGTTCTGGCCTGCTCCGCCGCCTATGGCGCAGAAGCGGTAGACCCGGAGTGGCTGCATTTGAAGACCTATGGCTATTCCTCCTTTACCTCGGCCAAGGAGATCTCCGAGGCCAGACTTTCCTACCATATGGACGGAAAGGTCATTCGCTTCCGCTTCCCGGAGGGCAGCGGGATGTCCGACAGCCTGTCCATTTCCCTGTTTCAGGGGGAAATGCCTGTGGGGTATCTGACCGTTGTGGAGAAGGACCACCCCATGAATGACGGCCACATGCAGCTGATGGTCATGCTGGCCAAGGCCCTGGCCCCTGTGCTGAGCGGGGAGCAGAAGAGCAGTGAGCTGGGAAATTCCATGCTTCAGCGCTTTTTAGAGGGCGGGAGCCTAAGCGACGAGGGGGCGCAGCACTTCCTGGAGCAGCGGGGCTGGACGGAGAAGGACAGCTTCCGGGTTTATATTCTGGACCTGGACGGTTCGGAAGACAAGCTGCAGCTCCAGCGCAGCTACCGGCAGTATTTCGCGGCCATTGCGGCGGTGTTCCCCTGGGACCTCTCGGGGGTGCTGGAGGGGCGCTTTGTGCTGCTGGCCAACGACAGCCGGATGCCGGACGACCGCCGCAGAACCAAGCTGGAGGAGCTTCTGCGCGCTGCCCCGGTGAAGGGCGGCGTCAGTCTGAGCCGTCAGGGCTTCCAGCTGCTGCCCAAGCTCTTCGAGCAGGCGGAATATGCCCTGCAATCCCCCAAAGGAAAAAAGGGCTTCCTGACGGACTATTACTACCTGGCCATGGACCACCTGATTCGCAGCCCTTACGACCCGGACCGGTGTCTGGCCGCCTGCCAGCCGGATGTGTACCGGCTCTTCTGCCAGGACGAGGTGCTCTATCAGACCCTCTGGGCCTACCTGATGCAGGACCGGTCCGTCACCCGGACGGTGCAGATGCTCTTCGTCCACAAAAACACCCTGCTCTACCGTCTTCGCCGGATCGAGGAATCCCTGCAATACAGCTTTTCAGAACCCTATACCCGTTCCTATATGCGCTTTTCCTTCCTCCTGCTGGAACGCCACGCAGGCCTGGAAAAACCGCCCATTGCCGCATTTGAAATGCCGGAAGGATAAAAACGATGCCGCGGCTTCCGATTCCCGGAGGCCGTGGCATTTTATGTGTCTTTCTCTGTGCTGATTCTCATGTCTCTGCAGCGGCCGGGGCGGGAACGGCTGAAATTTGTTGAAAAAGACAAAAACACGGGCAGTGAATTGTCAGAGATCCACAAAAATCAGCCTGAGATATAAAAATATACCAAATTGTGTTGACAAATGACGGCTCCTGACGTATGATTTGTCTAGCTGATATATATAAATATATCAAGTTAAAAAAGGAGGATCTATCTATGACCAGTGTTCCATTGTCGCTTTTGCTCATCATCGCATCCATCGTCACGTTCATCGTCCTATGCTACAAGGGCTTGAGCCCAATCGTAAGCGCGCTGATTGCTACTGCAATCGTCGCAATTGCAGATACAAACGGATTTAAGTTTGGGTATTTTACCATGTTCCCCATGGTGACCACCGGCTTTATGCAGTATATGCTGCTGCCGTTTCTCACGGGTGCCATCTTCGGAACACTGATGAATTCCTCCGGCTGCAATGCCAAGTTCGGCACTTGGCTGGTTTCCAAGGCCGGGCCGCAGCTGGCTCCGTATACGCTGGCGCTGCTGACAGTCATCCTGCTTTTGGGCGGCGTTATGAGCTACGTGTTTGTCGTTGCCTACCTGAGCTTTGGCATCCTGAAGGCAGCCAATTTGCCGAGAGTGGTTGGCCTGACGATCATGTCCGGCTATATGCCCATTGGCATGATCCTGCTGTGCGGCGCAACGACCACCCAGCTGATCCCTACCCAGTTCCTGGGCACCACGATCTATGCAGGCCTGCCTATGGGCGTTGTTATGTCCGTTGTCTGTGCAATCATGGTCACGATCTACGTTGAGGCACTGATCCATGCTTGCCGCAAGGACGGAAAGGGCTGGGACGGTACGGAGGAAATGGAAGCGCAGATGTCCTTTAACGAGGCGGATCTGCCCAGCTTGATCTCCGCAATCCTTCCCATTGTGATCGTTGTTGTTGGCTGCATCGTGCTGATCAATGTTTACAAAATCGACTCCACCGCTTCTATCGTGATCGCCCAGGCGGCGGCCTCCGTTTTGATTCTCGCAATGAACTGGAACCGAATCAAGGAAAACAAGCTGAAGGTCCTTTCCGAGGGTGCACAGGCCGCGCTGGTGCCCCTGGTTGGTTCGTCTCTGGTCGTTGGCTTTGCCGGTGTCGTAGGCAATACGGCGGCCTACGGCGCAATGGTGAACTGGGTCTCCACGCTGCAAATCAATCCCTATGTGCTTACCATCGTCGGAACGGCCCTTTGCTGTGCAATTTGCGCGGATGCCATGGGCGGCCTGTCTGCCTTCTTTACGGTGATGGCTCCTACGCTAATTGCGTCCGGTGCCAACCTGAACGTAGTTCACAAGCTGGCAGGTGCCGCCTCCGCAACCTTCGATTCCCTGCCCCACAACGGAAATATCAATATTTCCCTACAGGTATTTGGACTGACCCACAAGGAGGGCTATAAGCATATGTTTATTGTCCAGACGCTATTCCCTGTGGTTTATACATTGATCGGCCTGGTCATTGCACTGGTGTTCTGCTGATTGGGGAGCGGGGTATAGGACAGGCACACCACAAAACAGAAAGGACAGTAAAATGGGTACAGTGGCAGTAATTGGAACGTTTGATTCCAAGGGAGAAGAGTTTGGCTTTTTGATCGGGCAGATCAAACGGGCCGGTGCACAGACGCTGAGCATCGATATCGGGACGAAGGGACCAGCCATGTTCCGGCCGGATATTTCGGCGGAGGAGGTTGCACGTGCAGGCGGTGAGGATCTGGATGCCCTGCGCAAGACCAATGACCCTGCCCGCTGCATGCAGGCAGAGGCGAAGGGCCTGCCGGTATTGGTTGGAGAGCTTCTGAAGCAGAACCGCATTCAGGGCGTGATCGCCATGGGCGGCGGCCAGGGCAGCAGTGTGCTGAGAAAATGCCTTGCGGCGCTCCCGGCGGGCTTTCCAAAGGTGTTGGTCACGACAATGGCGGGGGCCGGGAACAAACTGCTCGGCGGGATCAAGGATACGCTTCTGATTGATTCCATCGTGGATTTTTCCGGCCTGAACGATATCATTGCGCCAATCATCACCAACGCCGGTACTGCAATTGCAGCCATGTCCTGCATCCCCGTCCAAAAGAAACCGAGAAAGAAACGGGTCGCTGCCACAATGTTTGGCATTACGACACCCTGTGTAGAGGCCTGCCGCCAGATTCTGACGGCAGAGGGCTATGACTTTTATTCCTTCCATGCCAACGGCATGGGAGGGCCGGCCATGGAGACGCTGATTGCCGAGGGAGAATTTGACCTTGTGCTGGATATTACTACAACGGAGCTGCTGCAGGATATGGTGGTTCCGGGTACCGGCTGCAGTACACGGGTAGAGGCTGCCGGACGCATTGGCATTCCGCAAATCGTATGCCCGGGCGCCTTGGACTCCACCAACATTTTCTATTTGGATGCAGCGCGCTTTCCGGGTCGGAAAATGCATCAGCACAATGCCGAGGTCTACCTGATGCGCGCACGTCCGGAGGATGAGGCTGCCGTAGGCACCTGCCTTGCGGAAAAGCTCAATCAGGCAATCGGTCCTGTGCGGGTTGTGGTGCCTATGGGTGGATTTTCAAAGCTGAGCACCTGGCTGCCGGATTCGGAAGCAGACCGGGCAATGCTGGAAACGCTGCAGAAGGCGCTTAGACCGGAGATCCCATTGATCGTCAGCGACCAGACGATCAACGCCCCGGCCTTTGCGGGGCTGCTCTGTCAACAGGTCAGGGAAATGCTTCCACTTTATTGAAAGAGAAAATACCATGGATAAAGAAAAACAAACGGCTTCCCTGGTTGCACCCAGAAAGCGATTTCAAAGGGAGCAGATCCAAGGAGCATTATCGGAGCGTATCCGAAAAAATCAGGCGATCCTGGCGGTAGACGCAGGAATTGGACTGGTGTCTAAAATGGCGGAGAATGCAGGAATTCCTCTCATTTTTGCAACTGCGGAATCCCGGCTGCGAATGATGGGGCTTCCGTCCTGCAGCGCCTATGTTGCAATGCGCAATGCAAATGATCTTTCTATAGAGGCAGTGCAAAAAGCAGCCAGAATGGCGCGCCGCACTCCGGTCCTGGCTGGGGCTTGCCCGGGAGACCCCATGCGGGAACCTTATGACCTGCTGCTTCAGATGAGAGAGCTCGGTGCAGACGGCATCCTTGTGGGCCTGCCGGGGGGAAACGGCTTTGGGCCAAAGCTGGATCAGGATGTGGCGGGAAGCGTACTGAACGCCCAGGCAGACCTGGAACTGATTGGCCTCGCTTCGGAATTGTCCTTTTATACGGCGGCAGTGTGCTACGATGCTTTGTTTGCGGTGAAGGCAGCGGAGCAAGGAGTGGATCTGATCGTTGCACATGCAGGCTTTACTGTGAGCGGTTTTTCCGGCGCTTGTCCGGGAAAGGCGAGAGATATGCAGCAGACAATTGAATTCGTCCGGGAATTGGCAGAGGCGGTGCGGAAAATCGACTCCCATATCCCAATCCTGTGCCATGGGGCCTGCCTGAATACGCCGGAGGCTGTGCAGAAGTGCATGAATGAAACCGGAGTGCAGGGCTTTTGGGGCGGCTCCGTGTTTGATCGGATCCCTATGGAGACAGCAATCGGCGGCACCGTATCCGAGTTGAAGGCTCTGCGTCTGGATGCCATGGAGGGTCAGGCATGAGGCATATGGAAAAGAAAGCACTGGTGGAGAAGCTGCGTAGCAGTGTTCGGCAGGGAATCCCTATTATCTTGGCGGGGGCAGGCTGCGGTCTGTCGGCAAAGGCAGAGGAAGCCGCCGGTGCGGATCTGATCATGGCTTATAACAGCGGTATTTACCGCATGGACGGTCATGTTTCCCTGGTTGGCTATCGCTATTACAGCGACGGAAACCAGGACACGCTGAATCTGGCACGGGAACTGATGGGCGCCGTTTCCCACACGCCCGTCATCGCCGGAGTCTGTGCGGATGATCCCTGGCGGGAGAAGGAACGTTTCTTGGAGCAGCTGATGGAGTTGGGTTACAGCGGAATCACCAATGTTCCAAGCATTGCCGGTGCGGCGATGGCGAGGGGCTCTGTGTTTGGCGCGGATGCCCGGTATTATGGCATGGGTGCTGCAGCAGAGCTGGATATGGTCCGCAGATGCAGAAAAAAAGATATGTTTACGGCCATGTACGCCTATAATGCAGAGGATGTCCGCATCCTGGCAGGCGAAGGCGCAGACCTGATCAGCGTACACGTTGGCGGCACAGCAGGCGGAAGCACAGGCTCCCTGGGGGAGAAACTGCTGCCGCTGGAGGCGGCTGCAGCCATGACGGACAGATGCTTTGAGATCGCAATGCGGGAAAATCCGGAGGTTTTGCTGGTCACCCACGGAGGACCCTTTGAAGATCCGGAGGCAATGCGGTATTGCTTTGCCCATGCAAGGTGCCATGGTTATATTGGTGCATCCGGAATCGAGCGGATCCCTGTGGAAAAAAGACTGACAGAGGTCTATGCTGCCTATGGCGCTTTGAAAACAGGGAATATGCAGCCATGAAAAAAGTACATTATGCCTGGGTGAATGTGCTTGTATGCGTTCTGGTCCTCTTTGCCTGCGGAACGGTCTGCCAGACCTATGGGGTTTTCCTGCAGCCCATTGCAGCGGAGCTTGGGGTCGGAATGGGGCAGGTTTCCGGCGCAATCACGGTTTTAAACTGCGTCGTGGCACTCAGTGGACCCCTGGCTGCGAAGATCGTGGATAGGTATGGCATGAAAAAGATCCTCCCTCTGGCGCTGCTGGGTGTTGCCGCCGCGCTGGCGATGCTGTCCATGGTGCGCACACTGCCAATCGTTTACCTGCTCTATGCGGTGTGCGGATGCGGACTGTACTACGGGATGTATTTCCTGTGTCCCTACATTGTGAATCGCTGGTTTCGCACAAGGGTTGCGGAGACCATTGCTCTGATCATTACGGCTATGGCCGTAGGCGGTACGGTTGGAAATCTTGTGCTGGGGGATTTGATTGCTCGGCAGGGGTGGAGGGCAGCGTACCGGCTGGAGGCCATATTCCTGTGCGCCGTAGCGGCGGTGGTTTTCCTGTTGCTCCGGGATGACCCGGAGGAAAAAGGCTGCAAACCCTATGCTGCGGGCAGCGGGGATGCATCCAGGGTGCAGACAAACTTCAAAGGCGGGCAAGGCGTAACAGCCCGTTCGGTATTTCGTCGGCCTGAATTTTATATGCTCGTGTTCTATGTGGCCGGGATGCAGTTTTGCGTGGGGCTTCAGTCTCAAATCCCCAATCTTGCGCTGAGCATAGGACTGCCTGCGGTCGTGGGCGCCAGCGCGGCGTCCCTGAATTCCCTGGGAGGGATCCCTGCGAAGGCACTGCTGTCCTTTTTCAATGTGAAAATCGGTGTGACCCGTTCGGTCATGCTCTATAATGCCATTGGAATTGTGGGATTGCTGGGAGTTCTTCTTTGCCCAAACAGTACCGGGATCCATCTGTTTGCGCTGCTGTTTGGGTTTGCAATCGGTTCAACGACGGTGCAGCTGCCACTGATGTCCAACCGGCTCTTTGGAGCCTCAAAGGCATACGGAGAGATTCACGCCAGAATTGTTCTGCTCAGCGGCCTCCTGGCTACACCCAGCTCCCTGCTGGCAGGACTGGTTTATGATTCCACGGGGCAGTATACTCTGATGCTGGTTTCGCTGATCGTTTTTTTTGCGGCAGCGGCACTTCTTGCCGCAGGCGCATGGCACATTGCGGAGCGCAGCGAGGAGACTGCACCTTAGAAAATCCGTGACGTCAGATACAGAAAACGGTACACCCCGGCAGAAAAATGTCGGCGTGTACCGTTTTGACGTAAGGGCAGATACTTGCGAATTTCCGGTGTGCGCTGTATAATGAAAAGCAAAGGGAGGGAGCGCAGACATGACGGATACAAAATATGAGGCTATTCGGGATAGCTTAAAATATCAGATCCTGGCAGGAGAATTGAAAAGAAACGATCGGGTTCCCTCTGAGGCAGAGCTTTGCCAGCTTTATGATGTAAGCCGAATCAGCGCAAAGCGTGCGCTGAATGAACTGGAAAATGACGGCTATGTGAAGCGAATCCCGGGAAAAGGGACCTATGTCAGCTTTTCGCCTATGGTCCATGCGCTAAACGGATATTATAGCCTAACAAGCGCCATTTTGGAGCATGGCGACAAGCCTTCCTCGAAGCTGCTTTCCGTGCGGCGCGGAAAGGTCTCTGAGACGATGCCCTTTGACGGGATCGGACTGAAGATGTTTATGGACCTGTCCGAGGAGGATGAGATTTTCACGATCATGTGCCTGCGTTACCGAAACGACGATATTCTGGCGTTGGACACCACCTATTTGCCCTGCCGCTATTTTGAGGGCTTTACGCCGGAGATGATCAACCGGGACGGCTCTCTGTATGAGGTCATAGAGAAGGAATTTCACTATGAAAAGCTCAATGCCTGGGAGCGCTTTTTTGCCAGAACCATCAATAGCCAGGAAGCGGTCTACCTGGGGGTAACGCCGGGCTCACCTGCAATGAAGGTCATGCGGATCACGGAGTGTGCTGGAAAGCTCCTGGTATACAATTGGCGGGTCTACAAGGGAGAGACGTTTCACCTGACCATCGACCTGGGGGAACGGAAGGACTTCCCTTCTGCCGAGGAAAAGAAAATCTGAAACGCTGCGGCAGTCCATGGGCTGCCGCAGACGGATAAAGCATAAAAATGCCGCGGTTTCTCAAAAAACGGAAACCGCGGTTGCTTTATACTCCGAAAGCTTTCCATACGGAGAAGCTTTTTTATTTTGCACTGTCAATCGTCTTGCCGAACACGAAAAAACGCTGGTAGAGGAACTCCGTGGAGAAATTCAGCAGCATATTCACAACCGTCACCAGGTATTCGTTCCAGCCAAGGTTTGCTGCCAGGAAATTGCCGAGCAGGGTAGAAAGCGGTGTGAAGACTGCGTAGTAGGCGGCCACCTTGGCCATGGCCACGGGCACATTGGCGGCGGACTGGAAGGTGAACTTCCGGTTCAGCGTGAAGTTCCACAGAACGGAAAGGCACAGGGCGACGAGGTAGCAGGGCCAGTAGGGCAGGGCTGTAAACTCATTGAGCAGGGCAAAAGCGCCCATTTCAATCAGGCCTGCGCTGATGGAGAAAAAGGTGAATTTGAGAACGCGGATGAATTCTTTCATAGGGATTCCTCCTTGGAAAAATTTCTGCCCCGGGAACTCCGGGGCAGAGCTATTTGCGGGAAAATTACTTCACGGTGACAGAGGTCACGTGGGGCTGTGCGCCGTTGTACCAGTACAGGAAGCCCTCCACATCGATGACATCGCCCACCTTCAGGTTGGTGACGGTGGTGTAAACATCGGTGCCCTCGCCGCACAGGTAGCTCTCTACGGTGAAGGTGTAGGTGTTGGTGCCGTCGGACACGTTGAAGTACAGGTCATTGTTGTTGCCTGCAGCGCCGGAGCCATCCCAGTTGTACAGGAAAGCAGCGCCCTCGTCATTGGCGGCCACCACGGTCAGGCCGGAGACGGAGATCTTGGCATTCTGCCAGTCGATCAGGTTCTGGGCACCCAGGCCGCCGGTGATGTCCTGGGGCTCGGCAATGTAGGAGCCTTCCAGGATCTCGAAGGTAGCGCCCTCGGCAATCTCCACCTCGCCGGACCACTCGGTCTTGTAGCCGTTGACGCGGATCTTGGTGCCGGGCACCAGCTTGGCAGCGTCCTCTTCGGAGCACTCCATGTTGTAGATGAAGTAAGCGCCGTCCTCGCTCTGGGCGTAGACAGTCAGCTTATTGTCCCACCAGGACTGATGGGCCTGGACATAGGTCTCGATGCACACGGGGCTGTCCAGCTCGGCGGCCATGTAGTCGGCATGGCTCATGACGTCGCCCTCGGCCTCGACGGGAGCGGTGACTTCCTCGGTGGACTCGGTGGGAGCCTCGGTAGTGGGGGCCTCGGTGGTGGCGGCGGTGTCGGACTTGGCGCAGCCTGCAAAGGCGGCGATCATGCAGACAGCAAGCAGCAGGGCAATGATCTTTTTCATTTTTCGTTTTCTCCTTATCGGATGATGTGTTTTTACGGGGAAATCCCGTAAACTAAGACCCATTATAGCGGCAGGCGGTGGAAAAATCAATGGCTTTTCCCGGCCTTTTTCCGTTTTTCCAGCAGAAATGCGGAAATGATTCCCAGCCAGCACAGCCCCAGGCCGATCAGCAGCGCTCGGGCCCCTGCGCTCAGGGGCCCCAGGTCGGAAGCAGCGGCGGAAACCTGGATCTGGTCCAGGTGGTTCAAGGTGGCTACCTTTTCATAGATGGCGTCCAGCGCGGCAGAATCTGTGCTCTGCTTCCGGCGGACGGCCTTGCAGGTCTCCTCGATCAGCTGCCCGGCGGCCTGCCGCAGAGAGGCGGAGCCGTTGAACACCGGGGTGACGAAGGTGTGCTCGCTGTTTTCCAGCAGGATTTTAGAGGCTTCCAGCTTTACGGCATAGTGGGTGTCGTTGTCCTCACCGGCCCGGTTCAGGTAGTCCACGTAGGCAGGGTCAAGCCGGGCTTTTTCCGTGACGGGCACATAGCCCTCCGTCTCGGCATAGGCAATTTGCACATCGTTGGTGAGCAGAAATTGTGCAAACAGCCAGGAAGCCAGCACCTCCTGGGGGTCGTCCTTCTGAAACAGGCACACGCTTGGCCCTTGGGAGATCATTTTGGGGTTTTCGGGGTCGTACTGGGGCACAGGGTAAACCGCCGTCTCAAAGCGGACAATGGCGTCCTCGCTGATGTCAAGCAATGGGGCGTCGCAGCCCATCCAGGTTGCACCCGCAGTGGAGTCAATGGCGAAAATGCACTGGCCGGCGTTTAAAAAGTTGGCGGGATAGCTGGAAATCTTAAAGGTGGAGAAGGCTCCCGTGGCGGTGTGGGCCGCGACTGCTTCCAGAATGCCCTTGGTCTGGTCGTTCCACAGCTCTACGGTGCCGTCGTCCCGGGCGTAGGGCGCATCCAATTGCTGCAGCATCTGGATCATCATATTGTCCGTGGACTTGTAGATGAAGGGAATGAGCACCTTTTGACCGTTGAGCTGATAGGTGCCGTCTGCATTTTTGGCCGTGGCGGCCTCGCTGACCTGCCAGATGAAGTCCCAGGTGAGGCTTTCCGGCAGGGTGAAGCCCAGCTTTTCCACAAAATCTTTGTTCACGTAGCAGGCCTCCGTGGAGCGCATATAGGGCAGGGCATAGGTGGCGCCTCCAATGGTGCACTCCGAGAGGAACTGGGGCACGATCTCATCCCTGGCAGGGGAGTCAAAGGCCAGAGCGCTGCCCCCCAGGCCGTAGTTGGGGTCGTCCATCAGGCTGTCTAGGGGAACCACGGTGTTTTCACCGGTCAAATAGGTGGCGATGTGGTCCGGATAGGTGATGCAGACGTTGGGGGTGGTGTCCGTTGCGATGTTGGTGATCACATCGTTGTAGATCCGGGCATAGTCGGTATACAGCCGGATGTTCACGGTGATATTGGGGTAGAGCTTCTGAAAATCCCCGATTGCTTTTTGATAGATGGCGGTCTGGACCTTATTGGTATCGTTTTTGGCCCAGAAGGTGATCTCAAAATGCCGGGAGGTATCGAAGCTTTCCGGCAGCGTATAGCTTTCTGCGTTCTCCGCGCCCTCCGATACCAGGTGACCGTGGCAGCCGGTGAGCAGCAGTGCGGCGGCAAGCACCAGGGCAAGCAGCTTTTTCATCCCTTGGTCCCTCCTCTTGCCACGCCGGACATGATTTTTTTCCGGAAAATCAGGAACAGCACGATCAGCGGCAGAGAGATGACGGTGACGGCGGCCATCATGGCGGGGATATTCTCCCGGCCGAAGCCGTTTTCCCGAATCTCCTGAATGCCCACGGATACCAGAAAATAGTCCTGCTTGTCCGTGATCAGCCGGGGCCAGACAAAGCTATTCCAGCACTCAATGATTTTCAGGATGGTGATGGTCACCACCGTGGGCTGGCAGATGGGCAGCAGTACCTTCCACAGGTATTTGAAGTCCGAGGTGCCGTCCACCTTGGCGGCGTAGTACAGCTCATCCGGCACCTGGGAGAAGTTCTCTTTTAGCAGATAGATGTAAAACACCGAGGTCACTGAGGGCAAAATCAGCCCCAGAAAGGTGTTCCGCAGTCCCCATTGGGTGACGGTTACGAAATTGGTGATGACCACCAGCTCCGAGGGAATCATCATCAGGGCCAGAAAGGCGGCGAAAATCAGGTCCCGCCCGGGAAACCGCAGCCGGGAAAAGGCAAAGGCGGCCAGAACGGTGACAAAGAGCATCAGCGCCGTGGTGATCACCGTGAAGATGGCCGTATTCAGAAAATACCCGGCCAGGGGCACCTGGGAGAAGGCGCTGGCGTAGTTTTCCAGAGTGGGATGCAGGGTGAAGAGCTTGGGCACAAACTCGCTGCTGTAGCTGCCGTAGCTCTTGACCGAGGTCAGCAGCATCCAGTAAAAGGGAAACAGGACAATGATGGCCCAGAGCACCAGCACCAGCCCAATGGCGGCGAGATACCCGATCTGCCGCCCACGGGCCCGTTTTTCAATCAAATCATAATCCATGGCCGCACCTCACACATAGTGGACGTGCTTTTTGCTCACCAGCAGGTTGATGCAGGTGATGGTCAGCACGATGGCAAACAGAAGAATGGCCGCGGCGGAGGCGTAGGAGGGATAGCCGCCGGCATTGCCGTAGAGCATATCATAGACATAGCCCACAATGGTATTCATGCCTGCGGCGTTCAGGTCCGTGCCGAACAGGGCCACGGCATCGGAATAGGCCTTGAAGGCCCCAATGAAGCCGGTGATCACCAGGTAGAATAGGCTGGGGGAGATCATGGGCAGGGTGATGCGCCAGAAAATCCGGCTTTTGGATGCTCCGTCCACCCGGGCGGCGTTGCGGTAGGTCTGGTCCACGGAAGCCAGGGCAGAGGTGAGAATCAGAATCTTAAAGGGCATGACGATCCACACGGTGTAAAGGCACAGTACCAGCATCTTCGCCCAGTACGGCCCCGAGAGAAAGTCCACGCTGGCAAAGCCCAGGGCGTTCAGAAGCACATTCACAAAGCCGTCGGAATAGGCGGTCTTCCGGAAGAGGATCATGAACACCAGGCCCACGGCCAGGGTGTTGGTCACATAGGGCAGGAAGAAAACGGTCTGGAACAGCTCCCGCAGCTTTTGAATGGAGCTCAGGCACAGGGAGATGAGCAGGGCCAGTCCCGTGGACAGGGGCACCGTGATGATCACCAGCAGGAAGGTGTTTTTCAGGGCCTGCAAAAAGTAGGGGTCGTGGAGCACATAGGCGTAGTTGTAAAGCCCCACCCCCGTATAGGTCTGAGAGGCAGAATTGTAGTTTTCCTGGAAGGAGTAGACGAATACGTCAATCAGGGGATACACCAGGAAAAAGCCCAGAAACACGAAGGCGGGCAGCAGGTAGAGAAAGCCCTTATAATTGTTTTTCTCCATGCTATGCCTCCCGGGGCCGCAGCCGCGCGCCGGTTTCCGGGGCGAACAGAAGTACCTTGCCGGGCTTCAGGCGGAAAGATACGCTCTGCCCGTGGCTGCCCTCCGTGCCGTCGGACTGGCGGATGGCCCGGAAGGTCTCCGCCTGGCAGCCATCGTGGGTACACAGGAAGCTCACGTCCCGGCCCATGACCTCCATCCGGTTCAGGCCGCAGCGGAAAGGTCCGTTGTCCTCCGGCACAAAGCCCTCAGGACGGATGCCTACAGTGACGTTTCCCTCCGGCAGCCCGGCGGCGGGCAGAACCCTGTCCTGGCCAATATAGAGCCATTGGTTTTCGATACGCCCGTCAAAGAGGTTGATGGGGGGCGTGCCTAAGAATTTTGCAACAAACAGGTTGGCGGGGTCATCATAGACCGCCTGGGGTCTGCCCGTCTGCTGCACCACGCCCTCCTTCATCACCACGATCTCATCGGAGATGCTCATGGCCTCCTCCTGGTCGTGGGTGACGAAGACGGTGGTGATACCGGTCTCCCGCTGGATCCTGCGAATCTCCTCCCGGGTCTGCAGGCGCAGCCGGGCGTCCAGGTTGGACAGGGGCTCATCCAGCAGCAGCACCGAGGGCATCTTCACCAGCGCCCGGGCGATGGCCACCCGCTGCTGCTGGCCGCCGGACATCTCACTGGGCTTCCGGTCCAGAAGAGAATCGATCTGCACCAGCTTGGCGGCTTCTGTGGCCCTGCGAACCATCTCCGCCTTGCCGGGCCGGTCCTTGCCCTTCAGGTTTTCCAGAGGGAAGAGAATGTTCTGCAAAACCGTCATATGGGGGTACAGGGCATAGTTCTGGAACACCAGACCCACCCCACGGTTCTCCGTGGGGAGCTGGGTCACGTCCTTGTCCCCAAAGAAAATCTTTCCTTCCGTGGGGGCCTGGAGGCCGCAGATCATGTAGAGCGTCGTGCTCTTGCCGCAGCCCGAGGGGCCAAGCAGGCCCACCAGCTTGCCATCGGGAATCTCATAGGTAAAGTCGTCCACGGCGACAACCTCGCCGCCCTGCTTTTTGTTCCGGTTGGGAAATCGCTTGGTCAGGTGCTGTAAGGTGACATTCATAGCAGTCCATCCTTGGTTGTGTAGTTTAGAAAATGGAGCGCCCTAACCTTCCCCGGAGGGGAAGGCTTTAAAAGCCCAATTTACACGATACTCCCATTATACCCCCCGCCTCTGCGCATTGCAAGGAAAAAGATACCTAAGGAACCTCTGAATCAATCGTCTTCGGCTGGATGACGGGCCTTTTGCCCCATCCGTGCAGTTCTAAAAGCGGGAAATCCATACAGGATTCCTCCACTTTCAGAACTTTCGTCTGAGACAAAATCCCTCGTCACCAGCTCTTGCCGCTTGAATCAGAGGTTCCCTATTTGACAGCCAATTCCCGCTGCGATATAATAAAAGCAGCGCCGCGGGAAGCCGCGGCGCTGCCAAAACAAAACATATGGAGAAATACCATGATCGAATTTACCGAAATCACGGATTTTAACGCCCCGGAGCTGGACGTGTATGCCCGGCTGACGGAAGCCCAGCTATTAAACCGCTTCGAGCCCAAGAAGGGGATGTTCATTGCCGAGAGCCCTAAGGTGATTTGCCGGGCACTGGACGCCGGGTGCAGGCCGGTTTCCCTGCTGGTGGAGCGGAGCCACTGCAACGAGGAGGCCCAGGCGGCCATTGCCCGGTGCGGGGAGATAACAGTGTATACGGCGGAAATGCCCATTCTGACCCAGCTCACGGGCTTCCAGCTGACGCGGGGGATGCTCTGCGCCATGCTGCGGCCCAGACAGCCGGAGCCGAAGGAAATTCTCGCTGCCTGCCGCCGGGTGGCGGTGCTGGAAAACGTCATGAACCCCACCAATGTAGGGGCCATTTTCCGTAGCGCGGCTGCTCTGGGCATGGATGCGGTGCTGCTGACCTCCGGCTGCACAGACCCTCTCTATCGCCGCAGCGCCCGGGTGAGTATGGGCACGGTTTTTCAGGTGCCCTGGGCCTATGTGCCGGAGAATTGGCCGGAAATCCTGAAAGAGGCAGGCTTTGCCACCGCCGCCATGGCGCTGACGGACGACAGCGTGTCCATTGATGCGCCTGTTCTGCGGCAGCAGGAGAAGCTAGCCGTGGTTCTGGGCACCGAGGGGGACGGCCTGGCCGAGCAGACCATCGCCCGCTGCGACTATACCGTAAAAATCCCCATGTATCACGGAGTGGATTCCCTGAACGTAGCCGCCGCCAGCGCCGTGGCCTTCTGGGAGCTCCGGGCACGTTCTTAACCTTCCCCTGCGGGGAAGACTAGGGAAAAAAGCTTCCCCTCCGGGGGAGCTGGCTCGGCGCTAGCCGAGACTGAGGAGGGACATAATGGGCGAGAGCGGCTAAAAAGACGCTAACTACGAACCGCTCTCTCTCGTAAGGCCCCTCTTCCACCACCGCCTGTGGCGGCGGTCCCCCTTCCATGAATCATAGTATAGCTGCCACCGGCAGCTATAGAAGATTAGATTCGCTGCGCGACGCACCGCCGCAGGGGAAGGTTAGGAGAAAAGCTTCCTCCGCACATCTCCCAGCTTCCGCATGGCGGTGCCTACGGTGCACAGGGTGCGGTAGCGCCCTTTTTGCATCAGGGTCAGGCAGCGGTCCTCTTTGGGGGCTGTGGCGATGATCTTGGCGTAAAAGCCGTCCTGGGAGATGGTTTTCAGGAGCGCGCAGCGGTTGGCGGCGGAGGTGGCGAACTTTGCCACCAGCCAAATTTGAAACCGGGTCAGCCGCCGGAGCCAGGCCATGTATTCTTCAAAATCCTCCGAATTCCAGACATTCTGGCTGTTCAAAAAATTCCAGCAGGTTTCCGGCACCAGAGAGGTTACCCGGTATTTTTCATACCCCAGGCCGTTGGTGGCGGAGTTGGGATTCTGGGTGTAGTTGTACAGGCTGTCCGGCAGGAAGACCGCCTTCCGGCAGTCCCGGTACAGGGGGATGCTTTGCAGCAGGTCCTCGCCGAAGCGGACGGGGTAGAATTCCGGGTGGTCCTCCCGGGGCAGCAGGGACAGGGCCGGGACCTTTTTCCACAGAGGATTGTACCAGCCGTCCTGAAAGACGATCTTATACAGCTGCCGCCGGTCCGTCACCGTGCCGATATAGGCCATGTCCCTGGGGAAGGGCCGCAGCACCTTGCCTTCATACACCTGGTCTTCCCCCAGAAACACCAGGTCTGCCCCGGTCTCCCGGATGCACCGGGCCAGGGTTTCCAGAGCCTCCGGCTTCAGGCTGTCGTCTGCGTCCAGAAAGACCGCCCGGTCTTCCGGGCTGCCGTGGTCCAGTATGAAGTGAATCGCCGTTCTGCGGGCTCCATAGGGGCCCGTATTTTTTTGGTGGATGGCGTGAATCCGGCCGTCCCGGGCGGCAAATTCGTCGCACAGCTTGCCGGAACCGTCCGGAGAGCCGTCGTCCACCAGGACGATCTCGAAATCCTGACAGGTCTGGCTCAGCACGGAGCTGACGCACTCTGACAAAAATGCCTCCGCCTTGTAGACGGGAATTGCAATGTAGAATTTCACGGTCTCAGCCTCCCATCCGATTTTTCAGCCACAGGGTCTCGCACAGCCAGAGATAGTTCCGGAACCGGCCTTTTTCCAGGCTTTCCGCCAGAGAAGCATAGCTTTTCGGGGCGGAAACGCCGGAAAAATAGGTGCTTTGCAGCTGCCGCTGGCACAGAAAGACGGCATAGGGCACGTCCTTTGGCAGCAGCCGGGTTCTATGGTAGGTCAGCAGGACCATGTGCAGGAAGTGGGTATAGGCATCCTGATCATAGCGCAGGCCGAAGAATTCCCGCTCTTTCAGCAGCCGCCGGGTGACATAGAGGCTTTCCAGGGATTTGGGCCTGCCCTGAGAGGCGGCGGAGACGCCCTGGGGGTTCAGCAGATAGGCAAATACCGGGGCGTCGATTGCGTAGATTCGCCGGGCCATGGGCAGCAGAATCTGGGAAATGACAGAGTCCTCGTACCAGTAGCCTAGGGGAAATTGAAGCTTTGCCCACGATCTGCGCCGGAAGGCCTTGCCGCAGGTCATGCCGGGGATGCGCTCCCGGTCCGTCACGGGACCGGCAGAATACGTTTTCCCGGGGGTGACGTTCCCGGCGGCGTCCTTGCAGACATAGCCGCCAATGGCAATGTCTGCGTCATTTTGAAAGGCACAGTCCAGCAGGGCCTGGATGCTTCCGGGCAGAAGGGTGTCGTCACTGTCGTGGAAGAGAAGATATTTTCCCCGGCAGACCGACAGCCCGGCATTCCGGGCGCCGGAGTGCCCCTGATTTTCCTGCCGCAGCAGGCGGACGCGGGGATTCGCTGCATAGGTCTTTAGAATCTCCGGCGTTTCATCCGTGGAGCCGTCGTCAATGACCACGGCCTCAAAGGAGTAGCCCGTTTTCTGCCCCAGCACGGAATCCAGGCAGCCGCGCAGATAGGGGGCATTGTTGTAGCAGGGGATGATGATGCTCAGGTCCACCTGGGCTTCCAGCCAGTTTTTTCCCCGGTTTCGAATGCAGCTGCCGCCTCGATCGGGCCACAGGGCTTCCAGGGTGTCCTCTTGGGCTCCCTTCGGGCTGAAAAGCTTGCCGACGGAGCGCAGCCCTTCCCGGGCGATTTTTGGAACATTCACAGCGGCGCACCCTCCGTCACACTGGCGTAGAGGGCTTCATAGCCCCGGGCCATGGCGGGCAGGGAAAACCGCTGGGCCTCCTCCCGGGCCTTTTTGCCCAGGCTCTGCCGCAGGGTTTCATTCCGCACCAGTTTCTCAATGGCTGCAGCCAGGGCCTCGGCGGTGGGCTCGATGAGCAGGCCGCTCTCGCCGTCCGTCACCATGTCCGGCACGCCGCCTACCCGGGAGGCGATGACGCTCAGGCCGGTGCCCATGGCCTCAATAATGGTCATGGGCATCCCCTCCCAGCTGGAGGGCAGGATGAACAGGTCCGCCTGGGACATGGGGGTGAACACATCGGAGGTGACGCCCTCGAAGAGGACCTGCCCCTCCAGCCCCTGCTCCTGAGCGGCCCGGCGGGTCTGCTCCAGCAGAGGGCCGTCCCCATAGCAGTGGATGCGGGCGTTAATGCCCCTCTTTTTCAGAAGGGCAGCTGCGCCCAGAATGGCTGCGTGGTTTTTCTGGGGGAAGAACCGGCCCACGTGGAGGATCTCTACGGGGTAGTGGAGGGCGTAGTCCTCCTTTTCCAGGCAGGCGCTCAGGTCAATGCCGTTGGGCACCAGGCTAACCTTTTCTTCGGGCAGGCCGTAGACCTCCATAATGGACTGCCGGATTTCCCGGGTCAGGGCCACGGGCAGAGCCCGGCCCCGGCGGAAGCAGTATTTGCCGATCTGCTTGTCCAGAAAGACTGCCTCCTGAGCGGCCTGATTGTGGATGGTATGGACGATGGGAACCCCGGAAGAGGCAAGAGCCGCGTATTTCAGGGCGTGGAGATGGGTGTGGATCAGCTGGGGATCGAGGGTTTTCAGCAGCTTTTTCAGCTGTCCAACGCATTGCAGTCCGGAGCCCAGGGCCTTGTCCAGATAGTAGACGGGTACACCGGATGCTTCCAACCGCTGACTTATGACGGTTTTCTCTCCGGAAAGGCTTATGGCGGAAACCTGGTGGCCGTCCAGCAGCAGCTGACGGCTCAAGGCCGCGCACATGGTTTCCGCGCCGCCCATGCCAAAGCTTGGGATGATCTGAACGATTCTCATTGTGTACCTCCTGTTCCGTAGGCCTCACGAAGGGCCTGCTTGTAGCTTTCGGCATCCAGCAGGACTTCCGCCCGGGCCACGGCGTTTTGAGACAGGCTTTGCCACAGGGCTGCATCCCGAATGATTTCGGCGCAGCGCCGGGCCAGAGCCTCATCCGTTTCCTCCAGAAAACCGGTTTTTCCCGGCTCCACCAGCTGGCACATGCCGTCCACCGGGGTGCTGACGATGGGCACCCCCAGGGCCATGGCCTCCAGGGCGCTCATGGGCGTGCCCTCCCAGAGGGAGGTCATCAGCAGAACCCGGGTGTTCTGGAGCAGTCCATAGGGATTGGACTGGAAGCCCAGCAAATGGATACGGTCTCGGGCGGGGCTGCGCTCCCAGCTTTTGCGGAAGTGCTGCTCCAGCTCCGGGTCTGCCACGTCCGGGCCGCCGATGACCAGGGCGTTCAGGTCCGGCAGGAGAACTGCCAGTTGTTCCAAAACCCGGAGCATCCGCAGCGGATCTTTGGGCTTGGACATCCGGCCCAGGAACACCGCATGGCTTTCCTCCCGGCGGTCCGCCGCTGCAGCCTGATTCCGAAGGGCCTGAGGGTCGATGATATTGCGCAGGACGGAGCTTTTGTCTGCCACGGCTTTGCGGAAATAGAAGCTGTCCATGGCTGAGGAGGACACCCAGAAGATGTGCCTTGCTTTTTTGGCCGCAAAGTAAAACAGGGCCGTTTTTGGGGTCAGACCCCGGGAGTCGAAGTTGTTGTTGTGGATGTGGCAGACCAGGGGCGTCCTGCCGCAGGCTGCGGCGCAGACCACGGAGGCAAGCATGTCATGGGCCTGGATCACATCCGGCTGCTCCTGCCGGATCAGCCGCCGGACCTCCTTCACGGAGAAGGCAGCCATGGGCAGATAGGGAATGTTCCGTTCTTCCAGGGCCTGCCGGATGGGGCCTTCCGGGCAGCAGTAGTACATATCCATCTCCCCGCGGAACAGGGCAATCATCTGGCATACCACGTTTTCCGCTCCGCTAAAGGAATTTCTGGGCAAAAAATGCAGCACTTTTTTTCGGGTTTCCATAATTTTCCCTCCCCAATTGACCTTTTTCCAGATTATAGCACAGAAGAAAGGGAAAAGAAAGAGAAAAAGGAGCCGCCGGGAGAGAATCCCGGCAGCTCCTGCCTTCGTTATGCGTGTTTCGGCCTTATTTCTGCGGCGCGGTACAGCCGTTCGGCATCGGCGGCGCTCAGGGTACCGGCGGCCAGATTCCCGGCCACGGCCAGACTGCCGCACAGCTGGCTGAGCCTGTGAGAGATATCCGCCTCCGAAAGGGGCATATTCCCCTGCTGAAGCAGGGTACACAGCCCGCCGCTGTAGATCAGCATATGGGCAACCAGCTCGGATGCGGCCTCATGGGACAGGGAGAAGAGCTCCGTCAGCTCTGCCAGCAGCGGCGCTTCCAGCTCCGGAAGCACCCCGCGCTTGTCCTCGGACGTCCACATCCGCTGCATAAGAAACCTGTATAAATTCTGGTTTTCTGCTGCATAACAGACCCAGCGCAGGCAGTAGGCCTGAAAGGACGGCGTGTAGTCCAGGCAGCCACGAAGGTATGCCTGAAATTCTGCCTTTGCCCGCTCATAAACCGTCTGCCTCAGCTCGGACATGTTGGTAAAACTGCCGAAAATCGGGGTGACCGTCATGTTCAGTGCCTTGGCCACTTCTCTGGCAGCCACGGCCTCAATGCCGCGCTGCTTCGCCAGCTCAAATGCGGCGTCTTCAATCATCTGTTTTGTAAATCTCGCCTTTGGCGGCATAACAGGACATCCTCCTCGTGAATAATACCAAAGTATGATACAGTATTATTATACGGGTTTCCACCGGAATGTCAAGGCGGAGAAACAGCGAAACTTTGCGAAAAATTTGTGAAACCGCTTACTTCACAAACCGCTTCAGCGCCTTGGTCAGCAGCAGGGCTACGGCGATTTTTACGGCATCCGGGATGATGTAGGGAATGACGCACATACCCAGCACGGCGCCCAGGGTGATGGCCCCCTTGGAGCTGGTGTAGACCACCATAAACCAGGCGGTGCCGAAGGCATAGCAGGCGATAAGGCCCACGACCATGGACACGGGCAGCACCCACTTCTTGCTGCCGAACAGCGCCTCCATGGCCCACATCAGCAGGGCAGACACCAGGAAGCCCACAATATAGCCGCCGGTCATGCCCAGGAGCTTGCCCAGGCCGCCGGCAAAGCCGGAGAATACCGGCAGGCCCACGGCGCCCATGAGGATATACACCAGCACGGCGACGGTGCCCCGCTTGCCCCCCAGCAGGCCAACTGCCAGGAAGACGCCCATGGTTTGCAGGGTGAAGGGAATTTGCCCGGGAATGGAGATCCAGGCGCAGATGGCCATCAGGCAGGCGAACAGGGCGATATACACCATGTCCAGGGTTTTCATTTTCTTTGTTTCCATATGTATCTATCCTTTCTTCTCTCGAATACGGACTTCTCCGGCCTTTAAGGTCTGCCGGGTACCGTCCGGATATTCCACAATCAGGCCGCACTGGCCGTCCAGGTCCACCGCTTTGGCGGGGCGCTCTGCCTGGGCGGTGATGATGAGTACCTCCCGGCCCAGCACCATGCAGTGCCGTTTGTATTCCTGTTCATAGCCCTCCGGGGCCTGATACAGTGCCCAGAAGCGATTCAGAAATGCCGCCGTCAGGGCGTTTTTTCCGTTGTCCCGGGGCGTGTCCAGAATGGCTCCGGCAACGCCCGCCAGCTCCGGCGGGAAGCCCTCCTTCGGGGCATACAGGTTGAAGCCCACGCCCAGCACGACGTAGTTAACGGCACCGCTTTCCATGGACAGGGCGGCTTCCGTCAGAATCCCAGCCACTTTTTTGCCCTTTAGAAATACATCGTTGACCCATTTGATTTTTGCCTGGTGCCCGGCAATGTCCGTCACGGCCTGGCAGGCGGCCAGGGCGGCCAAAGTGGTCAGGGCGGCAGCCCGGGACGGGGTTTCATAGTCCGGCCGCAGCAGGATGCTTAAATAGACGCCGGTGTCCGCCGGGGAGAAGAAGCTTCGGCCCAGCCGCCCCCGGCCCTTGCTCTGGCTGCCGGAGACCAGAACCGTCCCCTCCGGCGCGCCGCCCTCTGCCTGCTCCCGCAGCAGGGCGTTGGTGGAGGTCACCGTGGGCAGCAGCTGAATTTTCAGGGGCAGTCCGGGGTTCAGGAGCCCCTGAATGCCCGAGGCGGAGAGAATATCCAGTCCCGTTTCCAGCCGGTAGCCCCGGTTGGGCTGGGCATCGATGGGAAAGCCCGCCTCCCGCAGGGCTTTCACGCCCTTCCACACCGCCGCCCGGGAAATGCCGATGGCCAGGGCCAGCTCCTCTCCGGAGAGGTAGCTCCCCCGGCAGGACAGCAGCAGGGAAAGAATCTGATCTTTGGTTGCCATGGGGTACCTCCAGGGTGGAAATAACCTTCCCCGGAGGGGAAGGCTTTTGCCCGACTACGTTACCATGGCTTTCTTTGCTTGTCAACCAAATGTTTTTAGTGGTTTACAATCAAAACCGCAAAAAAGCGCCCCGGAAATCCGGGGCGCGAAAGGTCAATTTTTAGCAGCCAAAGCCGCCGATCTGGCAAAGAATCTGCCAGATAGAGCAGAAATGAAAACGCATCCTTCCAGCCTCCTTGTTTAGATTCCGTCTCGCGAGGACAAAAGGATTGTAACCTATTTGTAATCATTTTGCAAGCTGTAAATCTTGGAAATCCTCAGCCGTCTGTACCGTCCCCGCTGGGAAAGGACAGGATCAGCCCGTTGGGAAGGCAGGCGATGGGCAGCCCGCTGTCGCACCAGCCCATGGCCATGCAGATGTGGTCCGGGCAGCTGGCATGGGTTACGGCCACCTTGCCGTCCTTTACTTCTACGGTGTTGGTGCCCCCGTTGGCCCCCGTGAGCTCCAAAACCTGGTCCTTGCCCAGGTCCAGCACCTGGGTGACCACTCCGTCCTGCACCACCGTTACGGTCTTCTCCGGCGCTTTCGGCCGCAGCAGCCACAGCCCAAGCCCCAGGCTCAGGGCCAGAGCCAACACCAAAATCAGAATCCAATGCTTTGTTTTCATGGTCCGCTCCTAAAAGGTTTTCTCTACTATAGCAAGCCCCCATCAAAAAGGCAAATGGTTTTTGCTTGCTTTTTTGTCCGCCATTGGCTATACTGGAAGAAAAACGCTTGGGAGGAACATCCTGTGAAAAAGCACATTCTCTGTATCGGCGATTCCAATACCCACGGCTACTGCGCAGACCCCGCCGACTGCGCGGACGGCGGCATTCGCTTCAATGAGGACGAGCGCTGGACCTGCCTGCTGCAAAAGGCCCTGGGGCCGGAGTACCTGGTGACGGAGGAGGGCCTGTCCGGCCGGACCACCGTCTTTGAAGACCCCATCAATGAGAATATGGCCGTGCTGCCCTATGTGTATGCCCTGCTGAAAAGCCATGAGTATGTGGACCTGCTCGTCATCATGCTGGGCACCAACGATTCCAAGCAGCGGCTGAATACCACAGCCTATGAGGTTGGCAGAGGCATGGAGCGGCTGGTCCGCAAGGCCATGACCGTGGACTGCTGGGCACCCGGCAAGAAGCCCAATGTGCTCATCATTGCCCCGCCTCCCATCGGCAAAGGCGTGGAAACCTCTGCCTGCGCCGAGGATATGGGCAAGGGCGCGGTGGAGACCTCTCAGGCGCTGGCAAAATACTATGCTGCCGCCGCAGAGCTCTTAGGCGTGCATTTCCTGGATGCCTCCTTCTGCCAGTTCAATTCCGTTGATTTCATGCACCTGACCCGGAAGGGCCATGCTCAGCTGGCCGAGAAGCTGACGGAGCTTATGCCGGAATATCTGGAGAAGTAACAAAATATCCCCGGCGTTCGGACAGCCCGAGCGCCGGGGAATTTTCTCATTTATTGGGAGCGGAGAACGGCCTTACTCTGCCCGCTCCATGGCCAGCTGGAAGTCCCGGGTATCGGTGAAGATCTCGTTCTTATAGGGATTCTTCTTCTGCTGGATGGCCCGGCGGATGATGATTGCCAGAGCCAGTGCGTTAATGGCCAGAGACAGCACGGAGATCACGCCCTGGGCGGTGGGGTTCGCAGCGGTGGGACGGACAGCGGCGTCCATGAAGCCATCGGCGTACAGCACGGGGATGGTGGTGAACACGCTGCGGTCCTGGAACAGGGGGAATACCTGGGCGAACATGCACCAGATGGCCAGGGTATTGGCGCGGTTCTGAATCCAGCCGCCCTTGTTCCACAGGGAAGCGGCCACGGTGGGGGCCAGCAGCAGGGCCAGACCGCAGTACCAGGCGTGGGTAGGCAGGTTCAGATAGGTATACTGGAAGTTCCACACGTCATAGGCCAGAATGTACAGCCAGATCATGTCCGGCCAGAGCATATCGTCCTTCTTTTTGGAGGAGTAGATGCCCCACCAGCCGGTCATGCAGAAGATGTTCAGCAGGCCTGCAATGCCGTTGAGCCAGTTCCACCAGCCGCCGTACAGCCAGACGTTTTCGCTGGACAGCCACCAGCCGTCCACGGAAAGAGCGCCCTTGATGGCAGACTCAAAGTCACTGCCCACGGCGATGAGAATATTGATGGCAACGATGACGAAGGGGAAGGGCTTGAACCAGTCCTTCTTGCCAATGCCCCACTGATACTTGATCATCATGAAGCCGATGCAGCCGATGGTGGCGGCATAGAGCTTGGCATAGTGGAACCAGCTGTTCATGTACAGATAGGTGGGGTTGTTCTCTGCCCAGCCCGCGCCCATGGCAGCGCCCACGGCCACGGCGATGAAGTACACCGTCAGTGCCCCCGGCAGAGCCAGGAAGAAGAAAATGCCGCCCTTTTTGGTGCGCCGGGCAATCTCGTTGGTGAGAATCAGCCCCAGGAACACCAGCAGCCAACCCAGCAGCTGGTAGCCCGCTTTGTCTCCGTAGATTTGAAATAACATACCGTTTGCCTCCTGTTTGTCTATTTGCCCCGCCCTACAAAGCCGTGATGCAGGAGAGAGGGGCTTATAAAATCAGTATAGCAGGTGTTGAATGGGATGTCAATTCCAAATCGATAGGTTTGGAACGATTTGCACAAAGGCTTCCCCTCCGGGGAAGCTGGCAGGGCGGCAGCCCTGACTGATGAGGGGCGTAACGGGCGAGAGCGGTTGGGAAAATACAGACAGCTCAGACGTTCGGGGCCCCTCTTCCGCACAGGGCAATGTCACCGACCTGGGAATTTGGCCGTAGGGTCGAATTTGCCTTAAACGGATGACATTAGGTTAACGGGAAGCGCGCCACCGCAGCGCCAGGCCGATCGTGAGCCCCAGGGCGGCGGGGAGAAGCCAGCCCAGGCCATAGGAGAACAGCGGAATATAGCTGTTGGCCCAGCCCAGCAGTCCTTCCAGGTGCAGGATGCTTTTGGCGGCTTCGGGCAGGGCGGCGAGGAAATCCAGCACTGCCGCTGCCAGGGTGAGCACCGTAACGCTGACGAATACCCGGCGGTCCCGGCCGAAGAGCCCGCCCAGCAGGCTCAATAGGATCAGGGTAATGGACAGGGGATACAGGAACATGAGCACCGGCAGGGAGAAGCTGATAATGGTGGTAAGGCCCAGGTTGGAAATGGCCAGAGGGAACAGGCTGAAGATCCAGGTCCAGGCATTATAGCCGATGCGCGGGTACAGCAGGTGAAAGGTCTCGGCGCAGCTGGTCACGAGACCGATGGAGGTTTTCAGGCAGGCCAGGGTCACCGTGGCGGCCAGAATCAGCTGACCGGCCCGGCCAAAATAGTGGTGGGCGATATCCGCCAGAGCAATGCCGCCGTTGGCGCTCAGGGGATAGGCTCCCCGGCTCTGGGCACCCATCCAGGTGATGAGGGCGTAAATCAGAGCCATAAGCAGACAGCTGAACACACCGGACAGGCAGGTCCCCTTGGCGATGTCCTCCGGGCGGCGCAGGCCCAGCTGCCGCAGAACCTGGACGATGGTGATGCCGAAGGCCAGAGCTGCCAGGGTATCCATGGTGTTGTAGCCCTCCAAAAAGCCCGTTAAGAAGGGCTGGGTGACATAGTCCCCCTCCGGGGCTATCTGGGGCACGGAAGCCATGGGGTTTGCGAAGGAGGCAATCACCAGCAGGGACAGAAGAATCAGAAAAACCGGGTTGATGACCCGGCCTACCCAGGTCAGAATGCCGCTGGGCCGCAGAGAGAAGAAAAGCACCAGCAGGAAGAAAACCAGCGAGAACCCAAGCAGCCACAGCCTGTCATTGCCGGTCAGCAGAGGTTCCACGCCTACGGTGAAGGAGGTGGTGGCGCACCGGGGGATGGCAAAGCAGGGGCCGATGGTCAGATACAGCAGCACAGTGAAAAAGCGGCCGTAGCCCTTACCCACCTGCCCGGCAAGCTGGGCCAGGCTCTCGCTGCGGCTCAAGCCCATGGCTGCCACACCCAGCAAAGGAAGACCTACGCCGGTAACAATAAAGCCCATAGAGGCTACTACATAGTTCCGTCCGGCAGCCTGTCCCATATGTACGGGGAAAATCAGATTGCCGGCTCCGAAGAAGAGGCCGAAGAGCAGACTTGCTACGGCCAGGGTTTCCTTTGGGGTCAATTTCCGTTTCATAGTAATGTCTTCCTTTCTTAAGAATGTTTGAGAACACCGGTTCGCCCTTTGAATGCGAATTGGAAACAGTATACCATTTTGTTCAGAAAATGTAAACAAAAATTTTCAGAAAACGGAATGTTTTTCTGAAGAAAAGAAGACGAAAACGCTGAAATATGAAAATTCCTGAAAATAATGTGCTTCTAAAAAGGACAAATGTGCGTAAAAAGACAAAACAGAAAATTCCCCGCAGAAAACAAAAATCCGGGAACCTGCGGCGGTTCCCGGAATATCATTGAATTCAGGTCTTTCGGATAAATTTCTCCCTGCATTTGGGGCAGGTGATGGAGATCTTTCCCTTCCCCCGGGGAACCCGGACGGTCTGATGGCACTTGGGACAGTTGAAATAGCGGTTGTTCCGGTCCTTCAGACGGTCGAAAATCAGAAGAAACTTCCGGTTCTCCTGATACCGCTTGTAGGTATTCCGGGAAAGCGCCCGATAAATGGCCCAGAACATCAGTGCATAGCTCAGCACAAGGAAAATCATCCGCACGGTCAGATCCCGGAACAGGGAGGAGAAAATACTGGCAATCAAGCCTGCGCACAGAATGGCCATGTTCAGCCGGTCGGAGCCATACCGCCCGGACATAAAGCTGCGAAGCCCTGCGCTCATGCGTGCGCCGGCCTGGTGCAGCCAGAGAGAAAATTTGCTCATAAATATCCACCTTTTCCCAGGGAAAATAAAATCATTACCAATATTATATTGCGTATTTTGGGAATTTCAACACCGATGCCGCAGAATTAACGGATTGTTTAAGAATGTCAATTTGTAAAAAATTAAAAATGCTATTGGCGAAACTGGGGAAATATGATAAAATAGGGCAAAACTTTGACGGAAGGGGGCAGCCTATGAAGCCGCAGCACAGTGCCAGGAAGCACGGAAAGCCTATGAAATCGGAGCTGGTCATGATTCTTGTGGCCATGGCCAGTGCGCTGGTACTTATGGGGATGCTCATTGCCTGCATTCCTTATTATGATACCGGCACCCGGGAGATAGCAGACCCGGAGCCGCTGCTGCAGCAGCAGCGGGAGCAGGAGCAGGAGGAGCCGCCGGAAGAGCCCCCCACGGAGGAAACCCAAATGCCCACAGTCCCGCCGGAAAAGAATCCCTACAACAGGCGGGATTTCCAGTTCGACAGCCACAATTACCTGCTCTGCACCCAGCAGGACAGCTATCCCGGCATTGACGTGTCCTCCTTTCAGGGGCTCATCGACTGGCAGAAGGTGAAGGCCTCCGGCATCCGCTTTGCCATGATCCGCCTGGGCTACCGGGGCTACGGACAGGCAGGCAACATGGTGGAGGACGACTATGCCCGCCGGAATCTGGAGGAGGCCAGGAAGGCCGGCCTGGAGATCGGGGCCTACTTCTTCTCCCAGGCCACCACCGTTGACGAGGTGGACGACGAGATATTCTTCTTTATGAAGATCCTGGGGGACACGGAGCTGACCATGCCCATCGTCCTGGACTGGGAGCGGGTGGGGGTGGAAACTGCCCGGACCAACAATGTGGATGCCGAGACCCTGACCGCCATGCAGAAGCACTTTTGCAAGACCATGGTGGACTTTGGCTACACGCCCATGGTCTACTTCAACTGGCATCTGGCGGAGAGCAGCCTGTATCTTTCCGAGCTGGAGGACTATCCCTTCTGGCTGGCCCTGTACCAGAACTATATGACCTATCCCTTCCGGGTGGAAATGTGGCAGTATACCTGCACCGGCCGGGTCCCCGGCATCCAGGGGGATGTGGATATCGACGTCTATATGCCGGACCCCACAAAAATCCAATAATCAATAAAAGACCCCCGGGAGCACCGAAATGTGTTCCCGGGGGTGTTGGGTGTAGGGCTCCTTTCAGGGGAGAATTAGTTTTCGGGGGAGCCGTTTCCTTTCAGCCCGAAGCACAGGCCTCCGCTCAGGGCGAAAACGGCGGCGGAGAGATTCCGGTAGGTCATCCAGCAGTGGACCAGGGAGTGATTGCGCAGCAGGAAGTACCAAACAAAGGGCACGGAAAAGGCAACGGCCAGGCTCAGAAGGCTTGCCCGTTCCAATGCGAAGCGGCAGCGCTTTGTGGCCAGCAGCCACACCAGCAGGCCCAGCAGCGCCAGAACGATGACTGCAGCGGCAGGATTGGCAAGGACGCCCAGGTTCCGGCCGAGGACGGCACCGAAGGTGGCATTGACCCCGCCTTCGGCAGCGGTGACTTCGCCGCCGCTGCGGTACTGGGCCTGCTCCACGGCATCACGCATCACGCTGTTTCCGGTGATCAGGCTGGCGGCCAGCCACTTCCCACTCCACATTCCGCCATAGCCGAAGGCCCAGGCTGCGCCGGAGCCGACGGTTTTCAGCAGCCGCGTCTTTCCGTCTGCCCGGCTCATGAGGGCTTGAAGCGCCAAACAGGTACCAACGGCGCAGGCGGGATAGGTCAAAAAGTCAAAGAAGGCTGTGCCGATCCCGAGGAACAGGAATACCAGATACCCCCAGGACCTGTCCCAGCTTTCCGTGAGAAGCATAATGAGAAGCCCAAGCAGCGTCAGGTAGTAGATGCTGGAAAACTGCATGCTCAGGGCGGTGGAGACGGGATTGAGCACCAGCAGAGCAAGGCCCATGGGCAGCGCCAGCCGGAGCCCCCGCTTCCGGAAGGCCAGCAGCAGCACCCCGGCGGCCAGAATCAGCTGCAAGGCTGCATTCATCATCCGGATATCGCTCAGAGAGAAAAACAGCAGCAGAGGCTTGAGAAAGAGCAGGTAGCCGTGCCAGTACCGGGCATAGTCCACCACATAGCCGGAGCGGTTTCCATAGACATATTGTTTCAGAGAGCCGGCAGGGTCGAGCTTCCCTTCGGAGAACTCCATGCGGTCATTGCGCATGGCGGCCTTCATGGGATTCTCATCCTGGACATAGACGGCGGTTTGCAGCATGATGGCATCCGTGAAGCCATCCAGACGGGCGCTTTTCTCCTCCGGGGCCCAGCAGAAACTGGTACCCTCGTTTTCAAAGATGGGCAGACTCCTGTCTGCCTGGGTCAGCATCCGCCCTGTGGGAAGAATATACACGCAGGTCATGAGAAGAATGCCTGCCAGAATGGAAAGCAGCAGGCAGACAAAGCATTTCAGCCCCACTTTGCCGAAAGATTTTCGTGTCATAGTTGCCGGAAGTCCTTTCCTTTTTCGCCTATTATACCATAGCCGGGCTGAAAATACCAGCCCGTTTTCCGATGCCCTGTGGAGAGGCGTTGAACAATAGTGTCAAAGATGGGGCGGCTTTGAACGGAATTTTTGCTGATTTTTACTTGACAATTGTCTTTCGTGCCGATACAATAAGACTTGATGTGGGCCGTCTGCTTTTAGGCGGCTCCTTTACCGGCGCGAAAGCCGGGAGTTGCGTTTTGCGCCTTGTGGCGTTTTGCGATAGAATGGCATTTGCCAAAATCATCTCAATTTCACATGGGCCGCTGCGCACCCTGCCGCGCCAATTTTATGGAAGGAGGTGCGTTGTGGAATTATGGAATGGTATACGATTCTTGCAATCGTTCTGGGCGTCCTGATCGGTATTGGCGCCGGTTTTGCCGGTGGTGTTCTCTACCGGAAGAAGGTTGCCGAGCGGGAAATCGGCTCTGCGGAAGCAGAGGCTACCCGCCTGATCAATGAAGCCATCCGAAACGGTGAAAACCGGAAGAAGGAAATGCTGCTGGAAGCCAAGGACGAAATCCATAAATCCCGCACAGAACACGACAGAGAAGTCAAAGAGCGCCGTGCCGAACTGACCAAACAGGAACGCCGGCTTGAGCAAAAGGAAACCACCCTGGACCGAAAGACCGAAGCCTTTGAGCGCAAGGAAGAGGACCTGAACAAGCGTCTGGCCAATGCCGCCCAGACCCAGGCCGAGGCCGAGAAGATTCGCCAGCAGCAGCTGGAGACTCTGGAGCAGCTGTCCGGTCTGACCCAGGACCAGGCAAAGCAGTATCTGCTGGACAGCATTGAAAACGATGTCCGCCATGAGGCCGCTATGAAGATCAAGGAGATCGAGCAGCAGCTGAAGGACGAGGCCGAGGAAAAGGGCCGGGAGATCATCGCCACCGCCATTCAGCGCTGCGCGGCGGATCATGCCGCAGAGACCACCGTCTCCGTGGTGCCCCTGCCCAACGATGAGATGAAGGGCCGCATCATTGGCCGGGAGGGCCGGAACATCCGGACTCTGGAGACCATCACCGGCGTGGACCTGATCATCGATGATACCCCCGAGGCCATTACCGTCTCCAGCTTCGATCCCGTCCGCCGGGAGGTTGCCAGACTGGCACTGGAGAAGCTGATTGTAGACGGCCGGATTCACCCCACCCGCATTGAGGATATGGTGGAAAAGGCCCGCAAGGAAGTGGACCGCACCATCCGCGAGGAGGGCGAGCGGGCCTGCTATGAGACCGGCGTGCACAACCTGAACCCGGAGCTCATCAAGATTCTGGGCCGCCAGAAGTACCGCACCTCTTACGGCCAGAACGTGCTGAACCACTCCATCGAGGTTGCCCATATTGCAGGCCTGATGGCCGCAGAGCTGGGCGTGGATGTGGCTATGGCCAAGCGCGCCGGTCTGCTGCATGATTTGGGCAAGGCCATTGACCACGAGGTCGAGGGCAGCCACGTGCAGCTGGGCGCAGACCTGGCCCGGAAGTACAAGGAGAATCCCGTCATCGTCAATGCCATCGAGGCCCACCACGGTGACGTGGAGCCCAAGACCGTCATTGCTGTGCTGGTCCAGGCTGCCGACGCCATCTCCGCCGCCCGTCCCGGTGCCCGCAGAGAGAACGTGGAGAACTATATCCGTCGGCTGCAAAAACTGGAGGAGCTCACCAGCTCCTACCCCGGCGTGGAGAAGTCCTATGCCATCCAGGCCGGTCGGGAAGTCCGGATCATGGTCAAGCCCGAGGTGGTTTCCGAGGACAACATGATCCTGCTGGCCCGGGATATTGCCAAGAAGATCGAATCCGAGCTGGAATACCCCGGTCAGATCAAGGTCAATGTCATCCGGGAAACCAAGGCTGTGGAGTTTGCAAAGTAATCAGAGCGAAAGTTATGGAGGCTGCCCGATTCGGACAGCCTCCGTTTTTGCGCAGGGAAGGTTTCGTTATTATTGTCGGGATATGCCATAAAAAGTGCTTGACAAATAAAAGAAACCATGCTAGAATATCAAAGCTGAATCGCTCAGGTAAGGGCTTACGCGGGTGTAGTTCAATGGTAGAACACCAGCCTTCCAAGCTGGATACGCGGGTCCGATTCCCGTCACCCGCTCCATTCGAGATGCGCCAATAGCTCAGCTGGATAGAGCAACTGCCTTCTAAGCAGTAGGTCGGGGGTTCGAGTCCCTCTTGGCGTACCAATTCAGAAAAGTACATATGGTGGATATGGCCTAGTTGGCTAAGGCGTCAGATTGTGGCTCTGAAGATCGAGGGTTCGAGTCCCTTCACTCACCCCATTTTCCCCCGCGCCGGGGCTTGGCACACGCCGGATATTGGGATGTCGCCAAGTGGTAAGGCACCAGACTTTGACTCTGGCATTCGTCGGTTCAAATCCGGCCATCCCAGCCAAGCAATGATCCGCTAGCTCAGTTGGCAGAGCAACTGCCTTTTAAGCAGTGGGTCCGGGGTTCGAATCCCCGGCGGGTCACCAAACAAAAAGAGGTCATCGCTTTCGGCGGTGGCCTCTTTTCGTTTCGATGGTCAAAGGGAATTCGAACCCATTCAATCAAGCTGCCAGTGGCAGCTTGGAAGCCTCCGGCTGGACGGGGCTTCTCCATAGTGTACTCGAATCCCCGGCGGGTCACCAAAAATCGGCAAGCACTTTTTGGGCTTGCGGATTTTTACTTATTCACTCTTCACTTTTCACTCTTCACTAGATACCGGGGCCGATTTTTGGGTAGTAATAGGTAATCGTGAATAGTGAAGAAGTTTTTACGGGAGGGCATTTTTATGGCGAGTGTGCTGCTTGATAAGTCCAAGGCCTTTGCGCTGGCCATTATAAAAGTATGCAATACCGTGAAGAACGCCAAACACGAATCTGTCCTGACAAACCAGCTGCTTCGTTCCGGAACAAGCGTTGGGGCCAATATCCGTGAGGCCTTCTACGCCCACGGACGGGCAGACTTTATCGCAAAATTGCAGATTGCCCTGAAAGAATGCTCCGAAAGCGAATACTGGCTTGAACTGCACCTGTAAAATGAAAGTAGACACCCACACTTTTGTGAGTGTCTACTTTCATTTTACAGGTGCAATGCGGATTTTCGCATTGCGCTTCGCTTCTTTTCGGAGTTAGAAGCCCCAGCCCGGGAAGCGGCCGAAGCCGCTGTAGCCCTGGCTGCTCTGGCTGCTGCTTTCGGTGGCGGTGGGCTCGTTGGCGGACTGGACCTGACGGCCAACGGTGACGGTCAGCTCCAGCGTCTCGCCCTGACGGTAGACGGTCACGGTCAGCACATCGCCGGGGTTCGCAGCCCGAACCTGCTTCACCAGGTCATTGCTGGTGGTGATCTCGGTGTCATTTACCTTCGTAATGATGTCGTTGATCTGCAAGCCGGCTTCCTCAGCAGGGCTGCCCGCAGTGACGGACTGGACGGAAGCGCCGCCGGGCAGGCCGTACTTCCGGGTCTCGTCGCTGACGGTCAGCACGGAGACGCCGATAAAGGGCTTTTCGATATAGCCGTTTTCGATGATGCTCTTCACAATGCCATAGACCTGATTGATGGGAATGGCAAAGCCGATGTTATCAATGGAGGCGCTGGAAGAGGAGGAAGAGCTGGAATACTTGGCGTTGGTAATGCCAACCACCTCGCCATACATATTGAACAGAGCGCCGCCGGAGTTGCCGGAGTTGATGGCACAGTCGGTCTGGATCAGGTCCATGGTGGTGTCGGAGGACATGGTGACCTCCCGATTCAGAGCACTGACAATACCGGAGGTTTCGGAGAAGGTCAGCTCACCCAGGGGGTTGCCGATGGCCACCACGCTGTCGCCCACGTTCAGCTTGTCGGAGTCGCCAATGACCACGGGGGTCAGGCCGGCGGCATCGATTTTCAGCACGGCTACATCGTTGCTCTCGTCATAGCCGATGAGCTGGGCGTCATACTTGGTGCCGTCGTAGGTGGAGACGGTGATGGAGGTTGCGCCCTTAACCACATGGTAGTTGGTCAGGATATAGCCGTCATCGGAGAAGATGAAGCCGGAGCCTGCCGCCGCGCCGGTGGTTTGCTGGCCCCAGAAATTGGTGGTGACCAGGCTGGTGACAATGCCCACGGTGGAATTGACATTGGCGGCATAGACCTCTGCGCCGGTGAGGACCTTGCTGGAGTCGATCTGCTGCACCTGTAAGGTAGAGGTCTCCCGGACGCCCTTCATAATGGTGGAAACGCCGTCGGAATAGACCGTAGTGGGCTGATTCTTATTGGCCAGAGAATTGCCAATAAATGCGCCGCCAATGCCGCAGCCGCCGCCAACCAATGCACAGCACAGCACCAGCGCTACAGCGCCCTTGCCGTTCTTCTTCTCCTTCTTGGGGGTATGGGGCATCTGGGGCATGGACTGCTCGGGCTCCTGATGAGAAGCTTCCTGCTCCTGGCGGGGAGTCTCAGGCTGTTCGTAAATGGAATCGTCATAATAGTCAGTCATGATTTTCACAGCTCCTTTTGCTGGTATCGTTGTTTTATGCCCATACTCTACCACCGTTTTCTGAAATGAAACTGAAAAGGAAGAGAACAAATTGTGAATTTGCGGAGTTGTTCCGCTTCAGTCATGCATGCAGCCCCTCATCTGTCTTGCCTACGGCCAGCCACCTTCCCTCAAGGAAAGGCATAAGTTGAAGTTTTCTTTAATTTTCCGAGGCATTCTTGACATTTCGGGGAAAAAATGGTATGTTGAAGGTAATTTTTAAAGAAAGGTCGCAAATTTATGAAAAAATTTGTTGCATTGATTTGTGCGCTGACCCTGGTGCTGTCCGTGAGTGCCTGCTCCAAGGGCGGTACCGAAACCACCCAGGCCAGCGAAGCAGCCACAGAGACTACAGCAGCGCCTGTTGAGACCCTGCCCACCCCCTCGGAAGAAATCCCCGTGGTGACGGCTAAGCCCCTGTATGGTGATCTGCTGGACAATTACTTCGATGCCCTGCTCCAGGGCCTGGAGCCCATGGACTACGAGAATCGGGGCCTGAACTATCTGCCCGGTATTGTCAAGGATATCAATGAGGTTGGCTATTGCCTGCAGGATATGGACGGCGATGGCAGCACCGAGCTGCTCATCGGCTCCGTCAGCGACAACCTGATCTTCGCTATGTACACCATGAAGGACGACGAGGAGGTCCAGCTCATCAATGCCGGTGGGCGGAATACCTACCAGCTGACCTCCGACGGCGTGTTCCTGAACCGGGGCAGCAACGGTGCGGCCAGCTACGGCTACAACCTGTATGCCTTCCAGGACGGCGAGATGCAGTTCCAGGATGCCCTGGTTTACGATGCCGCCCGGGATGAAGCCAACCCCTGGTTCTACTGCACCACTGAAACCTGGGACGGCGACTCCATGACCCCCGTGGAAACCGCCACCGCCGAGAGCACCGTTGCCGACCTGGAGGCCAGCGTGGTGGAAATCGGCTTCGTACCTTTTGCGCAGTATACCGCATAAGTGCAAGAAAAGGCTCCTCTTTTGGGCTTCCCTTGGGGATTGTTGAAAAAAACGATAATTTTTGAGTGACGTTCTCAAGCGGTGCAAGCAGGAAGACCACACAATAGGTTTCGCAACCTGTTGTGTGGTCTTTTTTACATTATTATTTATCAGATCGTTTCACAATGTATTTTTATTATACAGAAATGCACAGCTCCCGATAAGTGAAGAACTGTGCATTTCTTTTTTCTTCAATTTTACAATTTCTCTATTTTTCAAACA
>ERZ837487.287-NODE-287-length-76663-cov-7.872885_pt1 | contig 76663 bp, 69 predicted proteins | sample MGYA00519911_ERZ837487 | MGnify/ENA primary metagenome ERZ837487 (study PRJEB31850, sample SAMEA3708818) | human gut metagenome | biome: human gut; feature: human-associated habitat; material: faeces | place: China | collected 2014 ... | reverse complement strand
ATGTCGCAAGCGACCGCGCTCGGCGCGAGAATGTGCCTTGGCACATTCTTTCTTATGTCATAGGAAACTTCGCCCTATGACACAAAAAACGCTCCGCAGGATGCAATTTAATTTTTCCCGAGCATATAGATGTGCAGATTGCGAAAGAAACTGCTACAAAGTAATTTAAGGTAACTGTCCATTTGCCGGACCTGTTTGTGAAAGACGGGGAAAGAAAAAGGAGCAGTTATGAAAAGGAGAGAAAATATGCAGGATTTAAAAGAACTGAATGAAGTGATCGCTGCGATCAAAGAAGAGATCCGTCAGGGCGCAGACGCTCTGACCACTTCCAGAAGTGTTTATGAGTTCAAGAAAACCTTCCTGGACAACAAGCAGGGACGTATTGGTCTGCTGATGAAGGAAATGCGTAACGTAGCAAATGACCAGAAAGCAGAGTTTGGTAAGACCATCAATGGTGCTAAAGAGTGGGCCAACCAGTTTTTTGATGAACTGGATCAGAAATTAAAAGAGAAGGAGCAGCAGCAGCGTTACGAATCCGAGAAGATCGATATTTCCATGCCGCCAGTAAAGATCCGTTATGGCAATCTTCACCCGGTAACGACTGTGAGCAATCAGTTGATCGATATCTTTGCGTCCATGGGATTTGAGGTATATGAGGGAACAGAAATTGAGACTGATTACTACAATTTTACGGCGTTAAATACTCCACAGGATCATCCAGCGCGCGATATGCAGGATACGTTCTATTTAACTCCGGAGTTTTTACTGCGTACCCAGACCTCTGCAGGCCAGGTACACGTCATGGAAGCTAAGAAACCTCCGATCAAGGTTATTTCCCCAGGTAAGGTATTCCGTTCTGATGATGACGCTACTCATTCTCCGATGTTCAGCCAGATGGAGGGCTTAGTGGTAGATGAGGGCATTACTCTCTGCGATTTAAAGGGAATGTTAGACATGGTTGTTCAGAGAATTTTTGGTGAGTCCACCAGAACCAGACTTCGTCCATCCTATTTCCCATTTACCGAGCCATCTGTTGAGGTAGATGTCAGCTGCTTCCAGTGCGGCGGCAAAGGCTGCAGACTGTGCAAAGATACCGGCTGGATTGAGGTCTTAGGTGCAGGTGTGGTAAACAAGAAAGTATTAGAGAATTGCGGCATTGATTCCGAGAAATACAGTGGATTCGCTTTCGGCATTGGCCTGGAGCGTATCGCAATGCTGAAATACGGCATCAACAACATTAAGATGCTTTTTGAGTCTGATCTGCGTGTGCTGGATCAGATCGATGACTGATCAGGACAGGAGGATTAGAAATGCTGGTACCATTAAGCTGGTTAAATGACTATGTAGATATCCATGTTTCCGCAGACGAGCTGGAGAAAAAGCTGTTCGACTGTGGATTTGAGGTAGAAGAAAAATGGCAGGTGGGCAAGGACATCAGTGGTATTGTCGTTGGTTATGTAGAGTCCTGTGAGCCGATCCCGGAGACCCATCTTCACGTATGCCAGGTCAACGTAGGCGGACCGGAGCTGTTACAGATCTGCTGTGGCGCTGACAATGTAAAAGCAGGAGGCAAATTCCCGGTAGCCATGGTTGGCGCACAGGTTTACGCAACAGCAAAAGACCACGTGACCATCGAGGGCGTTGCTACCATTAAAAAAGGTAAATTAAGAGGCTATGAGTCCTACGGTATGCTCTGCTCCGGTACGGAGTTAGGCTTAAATGAAGACCTGTACCCAGGCGCTGGCTACAACGGACTGCTGGTTCTTCCAGAGGATGCCCAGATCGGTTCTGATGTAAAAGAGCTGACAGGTTTAAATGACTGGATCTTCGATGTTTCTATCACAGCAAATCGTCCAGACTGCCAGAGTATCTTCGGTCTGGCAAGAGAGGTGGCAGCTGCTTTAGGCCAGCCATTAAAGACACCGGCTCTGGACTATACCGAGACAGAAGTAGAGAAAGAGGGCTTTGACGTAACCGTAGAAGCACAGGATCTGTGCCCACGCTACATTGCCCACTATGTATACGATGTAAAGCTGGGTCAGTCCCCGGCATGGATGAGAAGACGCCTGGCTTTGGTGGGCAACAACTCCATTTCCAACATTGTTGATATCACCAATTATATCATGCGTGAGTTAGGACAGCCGCTGCACGCATTTGACTGCGACTATCTGGAAGGCAATGCGATCCAGGTAAGACGCGCCAATGAAGGCGAAAAGATCATCACCCTGGATGAAAAGGAGTTTACCTTAAATCCAAGCAATTTAGTGATCTGTGACGGCAAGAAGCCAGTAGCATTAGCAGGTATCATGGGAGGTTTAAATTCCGAGATCCGCGATACCACCACAGAGGTGATGTTTGAGTCCGCAAAATTTGCCCGTGACAACATCCGCAGAAGCTCCCGTGCATTAGGACAGTCCTCCGATGCAAGCCAGAGGTATTCCAAAGGTGTGGATGAGTATGCTACGGAGATGGCAATGAAACGTGTCCTGCATCTGGTAGAGGAGTTAGGCGCAGGTAAGATTTCTAAGACTCATAAGAATGTAAATACCGGCAATTCCTTAGAGCCAGTGACCTTTACGACCAGCATCAAAAAGGTAAATGGCGTTCTGGGAATCACCGTTCCGGATGAGGATATTTTACGGATCTTAACAGGATTAAACTTCCAGCCGGAGATCAACGGTGATGAGCTGACCATGCATTTCCCGGCATACCGTGAAGATATGGCAGATTATCCGGATGTGGCTGAGGAGATCATCCGTATGTATGGTTACGAGCATATCCAGTCCACATTCATGCCGACCGCTCAGGTAACGATCGGTGGAACTAATTTACGGCAGAAAACGATTTTGAAGGTGAAAAGAGCCCTGTGCAGCATTGGCGCATTTGAGGGAATGCATTATTCCTTCTTCTCCCCGGCTGATTTAGACCAGATGGGATTTGCCGAGGATGCTCCAGAGCGCAAGGCTATCCGCATCATGAACCCGATCAATGAGGATCTGTCCTTAATGAGAACCACTCTGGCGCCTCAGATGATCCACGCCATGGGACGCAACCAGAAGAGAGGCAACTTCGAGGGCCGTATCTTTGAGATTGGTAATGCATTTATTCCAAAGTCCCTGCCGTTAACAGAGTATCCAGAAGAGCGCGCGACCCTGTGTATCGGCGTATTTGGCAAGAACGAGTCCTTCTTCACCTTGAAAGGTATGGCTGAGACCGTTGCAGATGTGCTGAACATTTCCTTCACCTATGAGAGAAACGAGAGGCCATTCCTGCATCCATATCAGACCGCAGCCATTTTCTGCGAGGGCGAGGAGATCGGATATTTCGGTAAGGTGAAATACGAGATCATGAAGGATGAGGCGATGCGTGAGGACGCTTATGTCTTAGAGATCAGCATGAACGCCCTGGAAAAATGGTACGGAAAAGCACCAGTCTTTGAGCCACTTCCAAAATTCGCAGAGGAGAAACGTGACCTGGCTCTGGTTATGGACAAGGAGATCACCTGTGGACAGGTAGAGGAGTGCATCAAGGCAGCAAGCCCATTTGTGAAAGATGTAACACTCTTTGACGTATATGAAGGCAAACAGATCCTGGCAAATAAGAAATCCATGGCATTCACTGTTCTGTTCACACCAAAGGATGAGGCATTTACCGCTGAGGCAGTGGACGGTTATGTGAAGAAGATCTTAAAACAGTTGGATAAAACTTATGGTATTGAGTTGAGAAGCTGATTTTTGGTTTCATATTATATGTGAGACGAAATCCGGTGACAGGTGATGAAAATCAATTTGTCACCGGATTTTTTTATGTCATAGGAAACTTCGTCCTATGACACAAAAACGCTCCGAGGGATGTGCACTCGCGCAAAGAAGAAATATGTCGCAAGCGACCGCGCTCGGCGCGAGAATGTGCAGTGATTCCGTGAAGAATATGTCAGCTTACGCTGACCAGAATCATGCGCCAGGTCTCACGGACGTTTCGACTTGAACTCAGTGGGAGGTGGGTCATGAAATCAGAGAGGAATAAAGCAAAAAATGAAGAGCAATGGGATAAATTGCTTCACATTCACACCACAGGACGGGACGATTCCAAAGCAGACCAGTTCCGGTATCCTTATGAGCCGACGCCGTATTCGGTACTACAGCGGCTGGCTAATGAGGGACTGATCCGGAAAGGAGATACGCTGATTGATTATGGCTGTGGAAAGGGCAGAGTGGACTTTTTTCTGTCATATCAGACGAAATGTCACACCATTGGCGTGGAATATGATGAGCGGCTTTATGAGAAGGCAATGGAAAACCGGGCGGGAGCTGTGTCGGCTGGACGGGTGAGTTTTGAACTAGTGGACGCAGTTCAGTTTCCGGTGCCGGAGCAGGTGGATTGTGCTTACTTTTTTAATCCATTTTCGCTGGAGATCTTACAGAAAGTGATCGCCAGACTGTTGGAATCCTATTATGCATGTCCGAGAAAGATCCGGTTGTTTTTCTATTATCCGTCGGACGAGTATATTTCCTATCTGATGTCAGTGGATGAACTGATGTTTGTGGATGAGATCCCGTGTATGGATCTGTTTGAGGGGAAGAATCCCAGGGAGCGGATCGTAATCTTTGAGGTGGAGTAGCGGGTATTGGGACGTTGCTTTTCTTGTAAAAATAGGGGATTCGTGCTATCATAATTGAAAAAATAAAATCATTAGAAAATGCAGAAAAAACAAAAAATAGATAGGAAAGGGGCTTTATATATGGCAGAACAGCTTACATTAACATGGATCGGTCATTCCTGTTTTAAATTGGACTGTGGAGATTATACGATCGTATTTGACCCTTACGAGGATGGCTATGTGCCGGGATGTCCGCCGGTACGTGAAAGTGCGGATCTGGTGCTGTGCAGTCATGATCATAAGGATCACGGAGCCAGCCATCTGGTGAAGCGGATCGAGGGGAGAGAGAACCCATTTCAGATCCAGGTGATCCATACCTGGCATGACGACCAGAAAGGGGCTTTGAGAGGAAGAAATCAGATTCACATTCTGGATGATGGCACGTTCCGCATGGCCCATATGGGGGATCTGGGATGTAAACTGACAGAAGAAGAGATGAAGCAGCTTCGGGGGCTGGATCTGATGCTGATCCCGGTTGGCGGGTATTATACCATTGACGCGAAGCAGGCCAAGGCGCTGGTGGAGCAGGTAAAGCCGAGAATCGTGGTTCCGATGCATTACCGGGGCGAGGGCTTTGGGTATGATGTGCTGGGAACGGTGAAGGACTATACGGATCTGTGTGAGACGGCGGTCTATGGGGACAGTGAAGTTTTAGTTCTGGAAAAATCAGGTGTTTTGGAGTTTGATCAGATGTCTGCATCCGACCAAAATCCGGCATCAGCGCAGGCATTAAGCTGGCGTGCAGGAACCCAGTCCGGCACACTGAGAAATGGACAGGAGGAAACCGTAGTTCTGCGGATGACAAAGGGTCAATTACCCACCACTTAGTCGTAAAACGATTTGAAGTGAGGGCTTGTAAAAGTCTGGTTGACTAGCCTAAGTGTTTCGGACACTACGTTAAGAGAGAATATCGATCTTTTGATCGGTAAATAGGTACCAGCGGGTGTTATACCTAGCCTGCTGCACTACGGCATGTGATTAAACAGTCCTGGCGGGAAGGGACAGTGTTGCATGCAAAAAACCTCTCATTAACATTGGCGAAGGTATCATAACGGAGGTATGGCCGACTTAACGCAATTCCATACCGATTTAGAAAGGAGAAGCCTGTTTTATGGTATACGTGTTAGATCAAAACGGACAGCCACTCATGCCAACGAGCAGGCATGGAAAAGTCCGTCGGATGTTACAATCCGGTCGGGCAAAAGTAGTAAATCGATGTCCGTTTACCATACAGTTAAATTATGAGTCGGGTCATCAAACACAGGAGATTTCTCTTGGAATTGATGCCGGGAGTCAGCATATCGGAGTATCTGCAACGACGAAAGTCAAGGTTTTATACGAGGCGGAGGTAGAACTGAGAAACGATATTGTAGATCTGTTATCTTCCAGACGGGAATTACGTCGAGGAAGACGAACCAGAAAAACCAGATACCGACAGTCACGGTTTCAAAACCGGAAGAAGAAAGATGGTTGGCTGGCACCATCCATCAGACAGAAAGTCGGTACTCATATGGCGGTTGTTGAAAAGGTATGCAAGATTTTGCCGATCAGTAAAGTTATCGTGGAAACCGCATCGTTTGATCTTCAAAAGATCAAAAATCCGGAGATTCATGGTATGGAATACCAACAGGGAGATCAGCTTGGTTTTTGGAATGTACGGGAGTATGTCCTATGTCGAGATCATCATACATGCCAGTGCTGCTATGGAAAATCAAAAGATAAGATACTGAATGTTCATCACATAGAGAGTCGTAAGACTGGTGGAAACGCGCCAAATAATCTGATCACGTTATGTGAAACCTGTCATACCGGTTATCATCAGGGAGCAGTAAAGCTTCCAGAATCGATCAAACGTGGCATGAGTTTTAAAGATGCGACATTTATGGGAATCATGCGATGGATATTCTATGAGGATCTAAAGAAAAAGTATGAGCCGATTGGCATGTCGGTAAGCAATACTTATGGATATATCACGAAGCATACCAGGATCTCGCATGATCTGCCGAAAGAGCATTATATCGATGCCAGATGTATCAATGGGAATCCGGAGGCGGCAACAAACGGAGAAGTCTATTGCCAGAAGAAGATCCGGTGCCATAACCGTCAAATTCATAAGCTGACAATTTTAAAGGGTGGTACTCGGAAAAAGAATCAGGCAGAGTATTTAGTAAAAGGGCTACGGTTGTTTGATCAGGTATCATATCTTGGAAAAGCATACTTTATTTTTGGACGTAGGCAGAGCGGATTTTTTGATATTCGGACACTGTCCGGAGAGAAAGTAAACAAGGGGAGTATCAGCTACAGGAAGTTAAAGTTTCTTGCTCCTCGCAGTTATTACATCACAGAAAGGAGACCCGTCTAACGACGGGGCGCATTCCTCCCACGACCTAAGAGGGCGGGGGGATCCTGCGCTAATTTATTGATGAATAATGGAAAATGGAACCAGCTTTTGACCAAGTGGAGAGAAAAATTCCGCCGTTTTATGGTGGGACGGTATGGCAGCGATGAGCTGAACCGGTTTCTGGTATGGATATTTATCGCGATCCTTTTTGTAAGGATTTTTATTCATTCCGGAATCTGGTACTGGCTGGAACTGGCAGTGATCGTTGTGATCTATTACCGGATGTTTTCGAAAAATACCAGCCAGCGGTTTAAGGAGAATCAGACGTACCTAAATCTCCGTTTCCGGGTGACGGAATGGGCGAAAGGCGTGAGATCAGGAAAATGGAAAGAAGACCTGGAAGAAGTCAAAAAGTATAAGATCTTCAAATGTCCGAACTGTGGTCAGAAGATCCGAATTCCAAGAGGACATGGAAAGGTCAGCGTCCACTGCCGGAAATGTGGACATGATTTTATCGGAAGAACTTGACAGTCTGGTGACGGAGTGATACTCTAATAATAGCGATAACTATAAAGGAACTGAATCGTTATCGATAAATGAAATCATGTGCCTAAGAGATGAGAGAGCAGGCAGATCAGAAGTGTGATAGCTTCTGGTTTGTTATGCTCTTTTTTTGTGTCATAGGAAACTTCGCCCTATGACACAAAAACGCTCCGCGGGATGCGCACTCGCACGAAGAAGAAATATGTCGCAAGCGACCGCGCTCGGCGCGAGAATGTGCCTTGGCACATTCTTTCTTACGTACATACAAAACAGGAGGGTCAGTTGTGAGCAGATGGGATTATGATGTAGCCGTGATCGGCGGCGGTGTAGTTGGCTGCGCGGCGGCAAGAGAATTGTCAAGATATGAGCTTTCCGTGTGTTTGTTGGAGAAAACAGAAGATGTATGTTCTGGAACTTCCAAGGCTAACAGTGCCATCGTCCATGCGGGATTTGACGCAGTGCCGGGTACTAGGAAGGCAGAATTTAATGTAAAGGGCAATGAGATGATGGGAGATCTGGCGAAAGACCTGGATATTCCATTCAAGAGAAATGGTTCCCTGGTGTTATGCTTTGCTGAGGAGGACAGGGATGGTCTGCAGATGTTATATGATCGTGGAATTGCCAACGGAGTGAAAGATTTAAAGATTCTGGAAAAGAATCAGGTATTGGAACTGGAGCCGCATGTATCCGATCAGGTGGTGGCAGCGCTTTTTGCACCGACCGGCGGAATCGTCTGTCCATTTGAGTTGACCATCGCCATGGCTGAGAATGCCTGTGAAAATGGTGTGGAGTTTAAGCGGAATGCAGGAGTCCGTAGTATCGAAAAATTGGAGGATGGTTACCGACTGGTAACTGAGAGCGGTGAACTGACAGCCCATTATGTGGTCAATGCAGCAGGCGTTTATTCTGATGAGATCCACAACATGGTCAGTGAAAAGAAGCTGCACAATACACCAAGAAAAGGGGATTACTGTCTGTTAGACCAGGCCGCCGGTGGATATGTATCCCATACGATTTTCCAGCTTCCTGGTAAATACGGCAAAGGAATCCTGGTATCCCCGACGATCCATGGCAACTTGCTTCTGGGACCAACCGCTGTGGATGTGGAGGACAAAGAAAATACCGCAACAACAGCAAAAGAGCTGAGTGATGTGATCAGCAAATCTGCAGTCAGTGTGAAAGGTATCCCATATAATCAGGTGATCACTTCCTTTTCTGGCGTTCGTGCCCATGAGGATGGAGATGATTTCGTGATCGGAGAAGCAGAGGATGCAGAAGGCTTCTTTGATGCAGCAGGTATCGAGTCCCCGGGATTGACCAGCGCCCCGGCTATTGGAGTGTATTTAGCAGAGCAGATTGCGGCAAAAGCATCAGCAGAACGGAAAGAGAACTTTATTTCCACCAGAAAAGGTATTCCGAGACTGAACCACATGAGCTTTGAGGAGCGGGCAGAGCTGATCCGGAAACGTCCGGAATACGGCACCATCGTCTGCCGGTGCGAGGGTATCAGTGAAGGTGAGATCATGGATGCGGTCCACAGACCGGTGGGAGCAGTTTCCATGGATGGTGTGAAGCGCAGGACCAGACAGGGCATGGGAAGGTGCCAGGGCGGTTTCTGTACACCGAAGGCCATGGAGATCATCGCCAGGGAACTGGGATGCGCCATGGAAGACATTTGCAAAAATCAGCCAGGTTCTGAACTGCTGGTAAAGAACGGAGGGATGGAAGCATGAAGACATGGGATGTGGTAGTGATCGGCGGAGGCCCGGCTGGACTGGCAGCAGCGGCAGCAGCCAGAAAACAGGGAATTGAGGATGTTCTGATCCTGGAGCGTGACCAGATGCTTGGCGGTATTTTAAACCAGTGTATCCACAATGGTTTTGGACTTCATACATTTAAAGAAGAACTGACAGGCCCGGAATACGCAGACCGCTTCATCAAAGTGGTAGAGGAGTTAAAAATCCCGTATCATTTAAATACCATGGTACTGTCCATTTCTAAGGACAAACAGGTGACTTACATGAACCGGGAAGAGGGACTGGTGACCATCCAGGCGAAGACTGTGGTTCTGGCCATGGGATGCCGGGAGCGATCCAGAGGCGCGTTAAATATTCCGGGATTCCGTCCGGCTGGCGTGTATTCTGCAGGAACCGCCCAGCGCCTGACCAATATGGAAGGCAAGAAAGTGGGCCGTGAAGTGGTGATCTTAGGCTCTGGTGATATCGGCCTGATCATGGCAAGACGCATGACTCTGGAAGGCGCCAAGGTGAAGGTGGTTGCGGAACTGATGCCTTATTCTGGCGGCCTGAAGAGAAATATTGTCCAGTGCCTGAATGACTATGGCATTCCGTTAAAACTAAGCCATACGGTGGTGGAGATCCACGGAAAAGAGCGTGTGACCGGAATCACCCTGGCACAGGTGGATGACCACCGGAAACCGATTCCAGGAACGGAAGAGTATTATTCCTGCGACACCTTGTTATTGTCTGTTGGCCTGATTCCGGAAAATGAGCTGACCAGAGGACTTGGTGCAGATGTCAGCCGCGTCACATCCGGTCCAGAGGTCAACGACCATCTGGAGACCAGCGTGCCAGGCGTATTTGCCTGTGGAAATGTACTTCATGTCCATGATCTGGTGGATTACGTGTCTGAGGAAGCGGCTATGGCTGGACAGGCGGCGGCAGAGTATGTGAAAGAACTGGCAGAACGTGAGAAGTATGCTGGGAAGACAGATACAGAAACTTCTGCGTTGGGCGACGGGGAAGAAGTACCCATGTCAGAAGGCCACCAGTCCCTGGTACGTCTTTCAGCGGAAAACGGTGTCCGTTACACCGTTCCACAATATCTGGATCCGAAGCATATGAAAGATCAGATCATTGTCCGGTTCCGTGTGGACAATGTATACAAAAACAGATCCATTTCCGTATACTATGACGGTGTTAAGATACAGACCAGGAAGAAACGTGTGATGGCGCCGGGTGAGATGGAGCAGGTGATCCTGAAAAAGTATAGCTTTGGCGATTATCCGGATCTGAAGAAGATCACGATCTGTACAGAGGAGGCGTAAGGAAATGGAGACCAGAGAATTGACTTGTATCTGCTGTCCGATGGGGTGTTCCATGACAGCGGAGATTGAAAATCATGAGGTAGTAAAGGTAACAGGCAATACCTGTCCAAGAGGTGCAGCTTACGCGAAGAAAGAGATCACAAGCCCATCCAGGACGGTTACCTCCAGTGTTCATGTGACCCACGGAAAGCTTTTGATGGCTTCTGTGAAGACAAAGGAGGAAGTGCCGAAGGAGCGGATCATGGATGTGATGGAAGTGGTGCGGAACCTGACCGTAGAAGCCCCGGTTACCATTGGCCAGGTGCTGGTGGAGGACTGTGCGGGAACTGGTGTGGAGTTAGTGGCGACCAGGAACGTGGATGCAGTGTGACCGGTCTTTTCATTGACAGATGAGAAAAAAAGAGTCACAATAGGGGTAATAACGTTATAATACAGAAAGCAGAGGCAGAATCCACATGGGACATAAACACGAGAAAATCCGCGACTTATTTGAAATTTCACCGATCATCACCGCCGTCAAAGATGAACAGGGTCTGGAAAAGGCATTGAAAACCGAATCTCCGGTGGTATTTCTGCTATTCGGAAATATCTGCAACATCACCGGTCTGGTGGATCAGGTGAAAAACAGCGGAAAGATCGCCATCGTCCATGTGGATCTGATCCAGGGGTTAAGTTCTAAGGAGGTTGCCGTGGATTTTATCCATCAGAACACCAGGGCGGACGGGATCATCAGCACCAAAGCCCCATTGGTCCGTCACGCCATGGATCTTGGCATGATCGGCGGTCAGCGCACATTTCTGATCGATTCCATGGCCTTAGAGACCACTAAAAAGCAGCTTCTGACCTTCCAGCCAGATTTCATGGAACTGATGCCGGGAGTGATGCCCAAGATTTTGAAGACCGTCCGTGGATACACCGAGATCCCGTTGGTGGCGGGGGGACTGATCTCCGATAAGAAGGATATTCTGGCGGCATTTGACGCAGGGGTGGATGCGGTGTCTACCACCAGGGAAGAGTTGTGGGGGCTGTAAAAACTATGGAACCGGTAACGGTTTTCCCTCTTGACAACTCCCCACAAACCGCTTATAATGACACTAATTTCATAGCAACACGAAAAGCAATGAAAAGAACAAGTAATGTCCAGCAGCAGCACACAGAAAGCAGCCGGTTGATGAGAGGCGCGTGGAAAACTGGTCATGAATACATCTTTGAGCTTCACACCAAACGGCTTGGCCCAGTAGGCTGTGACGGATTCCCGCACACGTTATCGTGCTAGGATATGGATTTTTTGTCTTAAATTTAAGATCCGATGTGTCCGAAAAGGCAGAGAAGAGTGATCTTTTCTGTAAACATTAGGTGGTACCACGAGAATATGCCTCGTCCTTTTGATTAAGGATGAGGCTTTTTTAGTTTCCTGCAAGCAGGATTCTATTTTCATTTATTTAAGAAGGAGAGAAGTAAAATGCAGTGTTACGAAGAATTAGTTGCCCGCGGCCTGATCGCCCAGGTAACCAACGAAGAAGAAATCAGAGAAATGGTAAATAATGGAAAGGCAACCTTCTATATTGGATTTGACCCAACCGCAGACAGCCTTCATGTAGGACATTTCATGGCCCTGTGCCTGATGAAACGTCTTCAGATGGCAGGCAATAAGCCGATCGCCCTGATCGGCGGTGGTACAGCCATGGTTGGTGATCCATCTGGAAGAACCGATATGCGTCAGATGATGACTGTGGAGACCATTCAGCACAACTGCGACTGCTTTAAGAAACAGATGAGCAAATTCATTGATTTTTCTGAGGGAAAAGCCCTGATGGTCAATAACGCTGACTGGCTGTTAAAGCTGAATTATGTAGAGCTGTTAAGAGAGGTAGGCGGCTGCTTCTCCGTTAACAATATGCTTCGTGCAGAGTGCTACAAGCAGCGTATGGAGAAAGGCTTAAGCTTCCTGGAGTTCAACTACATGATCATGCAGAGCTACGATTTCTATGAGTTATTCCAGAGATACGGCTGCAATATGCAGTTCGGCGGCGATGACCAGTGGAGCAACATGTTAGGCGGTACCGAGCTGATCCGCCGGAAACTTGGCAAGGACGCTCACGCTATGACCATCACTCTGTTATTAAATTCCGAGGGCAAAAAGATGGGCAAGACCCAGTCTGGCGCTGTATGGCTGGATCCAAACAAGACATCTCCATTTGATTTCTATCAGTACTGGAGAAATGTAGGCGATGCAGATGTTCTGAAATGCCTGCGTATGCTGACCTTCCTTCCACTGGAGCAGATCGATGAGATGGATAAATGGGAAGGCAGCCAGTTAAATACTGCAAAAGACATTTTAGCTTACGAGCTGACCAAGCTGGTTCACGGCGAGGAAGAAGCTGAGAAGGCAAGAGAGGCATCCAAAGCATTATTCAGCGGCCAGGGAAGCCTGGACAATATGCCAAACCATCAGTTGGCAGAGGCTGATTTTAACGAAGAAGGAATGATTGACATTCTGGCAGTTCTTCAGAAATCCGGTCTGACGCCATCCCGTGCAGAGGCAAGAAGAAATGTAGAACAGGGCGGCGTTTCCATCAACGGAGACCAGGTGAAAGATATCAAGAAGACCTTTACCAAAGACGATTTTGGCGGAGACGGCATGATCGTGAAGAGAGGCAAGAAGAACTTTATGAAGGTGACTTTATAAGGAGAGAAGAAAAGAATAAGGGCGGAATGCAGCTTTTTCAGTGCATTCCGCCCTTTTGCTTATGATGAAAGTCCGATTCTTTCAAATTGCTCCTTTGGCGCCTGGTTTTCGAGCATCATCTGTTTCATCTGCTGACAAAGTCTTGCTTCCACCGGTTCATCGTGGATCGGATGCTTCTGCTCTGGATCATTTGCCAGGTCGAAGAGCAGGGTGCCGAACCGGTAAGGCTGAACAAAGGTTTTTGCCGGAATTTTGAAGACACCGCAGCCCTTCATAAATGGAAACTCCTTTTTATCGCAGAGCTCTGCCTGGGTCATTTCCTCTAAGGAGAATGGACGATCCATATGACATGGCATGGAGGTGTACTCGTAAAGAGGACCATTTTCCTGGTCTTTGCAGGAGCGCATATAGACATAGCGGCCGTCTGTGATGCAGATATGGCCTCCGAAGATACCGAAGAGCGCATAGTCTCGAACAGCAGTATCATGTTGAATGATCGGTGTCAGACTGTGTCCATCCATAAATTCAGGAGGGGCGATCTGGAAAAATTCAGCTAAGGTCGGAACGATATCAACGGTCTGTGCCAGCTGCTGTCTGCGCTCACCCTGGATCGGATTACGCGGATCGTAGATGAAGAATGGGGTATGGATCAGTTCCTCATACATCGGCTGGATGTTCTTGCCCATCCACTCTTTTTCACCGAGCATGAAGCCATGATCGGTATTGACGATTAGCATGGTGTCCTTCCAGAGGTCATATTTATCCATCATATCTAAGACTTTTCCAAGATAACGGTCACACATGCTCAAAAGGGCTGCATATTCGTAGCGGACATGTTTGGTCGCGGCATCGCCATACTGGTTGATCCCATAATCCGGCCAGTCGAGGTTCTTGCCATGATAGTCATCTGGATATAATTTCTTGTATTCGTTCTGCGTGTAGAAAGGTTCATGAGGGTCAAAAGCCTCAATCTGCAGGAACCACTGATCTTCCGTGTGGTTACGTTCAATGAAGTCCAGACCGCTCTCGAAGGTCTTGTACTGAGGCATTGCCTCTTCTGTAGTGATAAATTGGCGGTTTACCCAGTCATGGCGCCAGCTCTGACCGGTTTTTCTCTTGGAGAGGGTATCAGGGTAATCCGGCCAGGAGACCTGTCCCATCCATGGATCTCCCTGCTGGCCGCGGACGATCTCGTGGCTGTCAAATTTGGTCAGGTAGCAGGAGCCGCCGTCCTGCCAGTAGTGGAAGTGATCGGTAGAAATATGGGTATAGATACCGGCTTCCTTCATGCGGGTAATGACAGAATCATCAAATGGCTGCATCGGAGACCAGGAAGAGTGCAGGAAATTATACCGGCCAGTCTGCAGTTCGCGGCGGGCAGGCATACATGGCATACTTCCGCCGTAGAAACAGTCAAATGTGAGCGCTTTCTTGCTCAGACGCTGAAACTGCGGCATGACTGTCCAGTCACAGCCGTAGTTGGGGAGAAAATGCCGATTCAGGGAATCAAACATCACCATAATTGCTTTCATAAATCATAAACCTCCTTATATTTCCTTTACACGGTAGGAAGAAGGGGAGACCCCTTTCACCCGCATAAATACTTTGTACATAGTATTGCTTGAAGAAAAGCCGACCTGTTTTGCGATAGCGGTGACAGTAAGGTCGGTGGTTTCCAGAAGCCGGATGCCGGTCTCAAGCCGGAGCCGGATGATCCGGTCATTTAAAGTCTCGCTGCAGCTTGCCTTTAGCAGCTGGAATACATATTTTTCAGAAATGTGAAAAGCATCCGCGATCGAACCGGCACAGAGATCCGGGTCAGTATAATTCTGATCAATGTAAGACAGGATCTCGGTACCAAGATTTCGTGCTGTTCGTGTCATGATGATATCATACTGCTGCTGCAGCTCTTCATTTAACTTAAGGAATACTGTGTATACAGAATTCAGATCATACTCGTCCAGGTCATTAGGAAGGATCGGGGCGTGGAATCTGGTTTCACCATTGCGTTCCGCTTCCAGGGAAAACTGGCTGCAGACTGCTGCGTAAACGGAGCGCAGGGAGAAAAACATCTGACGCAGCTCTACAGGGTCCTGTTCCGTCTGGCTGATGGTCTGGTGCAGCAATTCCAGTATCCGGTCTGCATTCTGGCGTTTGCCGCCAAGAAGGGCACGCTGCAGATTGTCTAATTCCTGAATGCTGATCAGGGAACGGATCGCCCTGGAAGAGTGGGTGTGGGTAAATACAAATACACCATCGATGTGATAACCGGCAGATAATCTGCGTTTGGCCTGGGTAGCAGCATGCTGGGCATAGGTAATATCCTGGAACTGGTTGCTGATTCCTGCCTTCAGGGAGACGTGATAAGTTTCCCTGAGAAATTTTAAACGTTCTCGCAGCAGATCTGGCAGTTCAGGAGCAGCTTCGGTAAGACAAAAAAGCTGGTTTTCTGTTCCGTAAAAAATATCCTGTCCATGCCCAAGCTGCAGAAACTGACCGGAGAGCAGATCATTTCTGGAAATACAGGAATCTGTGGGCAGCGTTTCGGGAAGTGAGAAAACGATCACACACATGGAGGTGGAAAAATCACCGAAATATTGATGAAAGGATATTTTTTCCTGATCAGAATCAATACCGGAAATAAACAATTTCTCCTTTAAACCATCAGCGACCATGGAATCCAGAGTGCCAATGGTCGTTTTGCAGCGGCTGATCTCCTGGATCAGGTTTAAAACGGTATCTTCGATTTCAACAAAAGAGTTATGCCTGTCCGGTTTCCGGTTCATATCCTGAATGATCTGGAGGATGCGTTCGATGGGGCGTGACCGCCGGTGGGCAAAGTAAATGGCAACAGCAGTGCCCAGAAGAAGTGCGATTCCCATATCGGCAATGATCAATCGGACAGCTGCCTGGTGGATCGGCTTAAAATAGGTATTTTTAATTCCAATGGTGAGATATCCCTGGCTGCTTTGGCGAAGATCTAAAAGCTTCCAGTCATTAGAAGAAAATTGATCCGGGAGATTGTGTTGGGCTAATACGGTTCCATCTGCATTTTTCAATATGGCAAAACCATAATCGGCAACAGAACTTGACAGGAAGCTTCTGGCTACTGCATCCGGATCCAACTGGACAATGACAAGCATCCGCACATTGGCATCTCCATACATTGGAAAATAATAGGAAAAATTCAAGGATTTTCTCTTCTCCCCAGAGTTTACATAATCGGTCAATTCATCACTGTAAAAAGAAATTCCGGTACTATTTAATGGGAAGTCCTCCAACCAGTCCGAAGTTTTGCCAAAAGTATCTGATTTCATATAAGAATAGAAGGAATCACGGTTGTCAAAGATGTAATTCTGCGTCAGAACATAATTAAATTTTGGCAGATATACCAGGACATCCTGGACGTATTGCAGATTCTGATAATACAACCGGATCCGCTTTTGCAGCCTTGTCATGTCATAAAACAGGGAAGAGGAGGTGCTTCGTGTACTATCATAATAGATCGAAGTAAAATCCCGGTCGCTGTAAAGATTTCTGGTGGTATGGAAAATCGAGGATTCCTGAAGATCCAGTTCGCCTAACATGCTGGAGGCGTAATCGCGGATTTCAGCCAGTGCCTGCTTCTGCTCAGATACTTCAAAAGCGCGGCAGACAGGGAACAGGCATAGAAGAACCAGCAAAATAATGGCAATATAAGTAGAGGCAAAGATGAAAAAGTCTTTTTTGGCAAAATTGAATAAGTTTTTCATGCAACTGCTCCATTTCTTGTAATATATATACATAATATAGGATAGAGAGAGGGAATGTCAATGGGATATCATGATATTGGTAGGATAGTGTACGAATTTCATGGTCTGGCAGGAATGTCAACTTTACTTTTGTAATTGTGCAGTTTAAACTAATGACATAGCAAATAACAAACAAGATTCGTCATTTTGACAATCAAAAAAGGAGGCACCATATGAAACGTAAAGAGACGCTGACAGGCATCTGTTTCATCCTTCCGGGCCTGATCGGATTCATCATTTTTATTCTGATTCCGGTTATCATGTCTCTGGGAATCAGCTTTACCCAGTGGAATTTCCTAAAAGGATGGGACGCCATCAAATTTACCGGATTAAAAAATTATTTGAAACTGTTTAAAGATGAATGGTTTCTGGTATCTTTCCGGAACAATATCCTGTTTACAGCAGTTACCGTACCATGTCTTCTGGTTTTAGGACTGATCATGGCAGATCTGATCAATCGGCATGTATATGGAGGCTCCGCAGTGCGGATCATGATCTTTATTCCATATATTGCCAGCGTGGTTGCCGTCTGTACCGTATGGCAGGTAATGCTCCAGCCAAGCTATGGACCAGTCAATGAGTTTCTCCATACCATCGGGATTGAGAATCCTCCGAAATGGCTGGTGGATCAGAAATGGGCTTTGGTAGCGATCATGATAATCAATATCTGGACCCAGATCGGATATTATGTGGCAGTTTATATGTCTGGACTGAAAAATATCCCCATTGATTTATATGAAGCAGCCCAGATCGATGGCGCTTCCAGCATCCAGCAGTTCCGTTATATTACAGTGCCGCAGGTAAGCCCGACTACATTTTTCCTGGCAATCATGGGAATCATCGGTTCCTTTAAAGTGTTTGACCTGATCAGTGTGCTGACAGGCGGAGGACCTGGCAATTCTACTTCCGTGATGGCCTACTACATTTACAAGACTGCATTCAATGATTTTAAGATGGGATATGCATGTGCGCTGGCATGGGCGTTGTTCCTTCTGATCTTTGCAGTTACGCTGGTTCAGTGGAAGTTCCAGGACCGGTTCGCCAATGAATAGAAGGAGGAAGCATATGAAAAAAATACAGATTCATAAAGTGATTTTTACGATCATCCTCTATGGAATCGGTTTTACCATGCTGACTCCTTTACTATGGATGATTTCCACATCCTTTAAACCGGAAAATGAGGTATTCCAGTTCCCAATCCGGTGGATTCCGGAGCATAGCGTGGGCTTTGATAACTATAAGGAAGTGTGGGGAGAACAGTATAACTTTGGGATGTATTATTTAAACAGCATTAAAGTGACTGTGATCTCTACTGCTCTTCAGATTCTGGTATCTGCGCTGGGAGCTTATGGATTCACGAAGATCAAATGGAAGGGCAGAGATCAGTTGTTCCTGATCTATCTGGCAACCATGATGATCCCGCCGCAGGTTATGATCGTCAGCCGTTTCGTGATCATGCAGAAAATGGGACTTTACAACACCCACATGGGAATTATTTTAATGACCATGTTCAGTCTGTATGGTGTATTCCTTCTCAGACAGGCCATGATGGGAATTCCAGATTCCCTTTGTGAATCAGCCAAGATCGATGGAGCCGGTCATCTGCGGATCTTTTTCCAGATTGTATTTCCGCTGATCAAACCGTCTATCGCGACTCTGGCGGTGCTGAAATTTGTATGGACCTGGAATGATTACCAGACACCATTGATCTTTTTAAGCAACCGTATGTTATTTACCATTCAGCTGGGAATGAAATTATTTGCGTCTGAGTCGGGAAGTATCTATTCCCTGACTATGGCGGCAGCCGTATCCGCTACGCTGCCATTGATCCTTCTGTTCCTTTGCGGACAGCGGTATATCATTGAAGGAATCGCTTCTGGAGCAGTAAAGGGCTAAGAGCTGATCGATGGACAGGCAATTTCCAATGGATTTTTGCCCGCGACTGTGAAAGAACTGAATCATTACAAAAAAAATTATATTTGCGAAAGGAGAAGGTATTATGAGAAAAATGAGAAGAGGGCTTAGTCTGGTGATGGCATCTGTTATGGCAGCATCTTTGGCAGGATGTTCCGGTGGGGGAAAAACGGAAACATCTGCAGCTGCAACGGAGACTAAGGCAGCAGAAACAACTGCTGAAGCCGGAACAACACAGGGGGCTGAGGATAATCAGGAGGAAATTACGCTTCGTTTTGTCAGCTGGCAGACCAATCATGACGCAGGAAATCAGAAGGTTGCTGAGGCTTATAAGAAGCTGCATCCAAACGTAACCGTACAGTTTGATTATGTAGGCGACATGAACAGCAGCGATTACCTGACCAAGACGGATATTATGCTGATGGGTGGTGAACCGATCGATATTCTGATGACAGCCAACTACGCTCAGTATACAGTACGTGCCATGTCTGGTTCCTATCTGCCACTGGATGATTTCATGAAAGAAGAAGGAATCACGGCAGAAGATGCTTATAATGTTATTTTAAAGGTCAATGACCAGACTTATGGTATTCCAGGAGAAATGAAGTACAATCTGGTCCTGATCAATAAAAATATGCTGGACGAGGCTGGACTGGAGGTTCCTGCGCTGGATTGGACCTGGGATGACTATCATGAGTATGCCAAGAAGCTGACCAGCGGAAGCGGAGCAGACACCAAATACGGTTCCTATTTCCATTCCTGGGGCAACTGCAACTTATGGGGAATCAGCAGCAGTAAGGATGGAAGCACTTATTTTAATGATGATGAGACATTAACCTTTGATAATCCTGATTTTGCTAAATTTTTACAGATGCGTTATGACATGGAAAATGTAGATCATTGCTCTACACCGTTGGCAGATGTAAAGGCTCTGAACATGAACTACCGTGATCAGTTCTTTAATGGAAATATTGCAATGCTCCCGATGGGAACTTTCATGCTCAGCGATATCGGCAATGAAAAATATTCACCTGATTTTGTGACTACATTTGCCCGCCAGCCATTATGGGACAAAGACGGAAAACATTACAATGTAGCAGGTGCAACGATGTTCGCAATTGCGAAAACATCTGAGCATCCAAAGGAAGCATATGATTTCCTGCGTTTCTGGACTACAGAAGGTGTGAACTTAAAGGGAATGTTCATTTCCAATGAAAAAGGCGCAAGCAAGATGGACAGCGTAAACCAGATCATCAATGGATTTAAGGATAAAGTGGATGTAGAAGCCCTGACTAAAGTGATGGAAGATCCTGACTGGGTTGACAGTTTCGAGACTTACACACCTGAGTATCAGAGTGAGATCGACAGCATTCTGACAGAAGAGACAGACAAATATCTCCTTGGTTCCCAGTCCTTAGACGATACCATTAAGAATCTGATGGATCGTGGAAATGAAGTGATTGAAGAAAACAAATAAAGATTCAACAGGTCTGCGTCATTACTGCACTGACCGTAAGAAAGAATAAGCGGTTAATCAAAAGGTTCCAGCCACTAAAAAAGTGGCTGGAACCTTTTGTCATAGTGCTGCAGTTATAGCAGTTTGTGTGCGGTTGGTAGAAATGATCAGTGATTGCTTTCTTCCATCCGTTTTAATTCCGGAAAAATCGTAACCAGCATCGTAATAAAGCACAAGCTTCCGCCAATCACATTGGATACCGGCTCTGCCATAAATACGCCGTTGGTTCCCATGTGAAGCCCGTAAGGCAGGAAATAGGTCAGCGGAACTACGATAAATACCTTTCTTAGCAGGGAGAAGAAAATCGCCTGTTTCTTTTTATTCAGGGACTTGAATGTAGTCTGTCCAATATACTGAAGATCCATAAAAATAAAGGCTGCAAAGTACAATTTCAGCGCCGGAACAGCATCTGCCTGAAGAACCGGATCGGAACTGAAAATACCGATGAGAAATTCAGGAACTAAAAGAATAGCGCCCCAGGCAATGGCGGAATAGGCCAGAACCAGAAGTGTCATGACGATAGCGGCCTTTTTCACCCGTTTTGGTTTGCGGGCTCCGTAGTTAAAACTGAGGATCGGAGAGGAACCTTCTGTCAAAGAATGAAGGGGTGTCTCGATGATCTGACGGACACTGGACACGATCGTCATAACGGAAACGTATAGATCACCGCCGGTAACAGCCAGAACGTTGTTGCAGCAGATGGTAACCAGGCTGTTGGTCAGCTGCATGATAAATCCGGCAGTACCAAGGCTGACAATGTTTTTCAACAGAGTCAGGGAATCAGCCAGTTCCCGGAATTTTAAGAGTTTTACCCTGTATTCCGCTTTATTATGTAAAAAGTTCACAACAAAAGCTGCGGATAAAAATTGGGATAAAATCGTAGCAATGGCAGCACCTTTGATTCCGAAACCGAATACAAAAATAAAAATTGGATCCAGAATCAGATTCGTAACAGCGCCGAGGGCAACCGACAACATACCTACGGTGGAATATCCCTGTGAATTGATGAAAGGATTCATTCCAGTTGCGATCATAGAAGCAACCGTACCGAGGAGATAGATCATCATATAAGGATATGCATAAGGCAACGCCTCATTAGATGCGCCAAAGATCCGCAAAATCGGACGGGCAAAGATAAGGCCAAAGAGCATCAGCATAACTGCGCAGCAGCACAGCATGGTAAAGGAGGTGTTCATGATCTGACTGGCTTCCTTGCGGTCACCTTTCCCCCTTGCGATTGAAAAAAGCGGCGCACCGCCGGTTCCAAAAAGGTTGCTGAATGCGGTGATGATGACAATAACCGGAAAACATAAGCCGACTGCGCCAAGAGCAGTTGTTCCAACATCCGGGATTCTGGCGATATAGATCCGGTCTACTACATTGTAAAGCAGGTTAAAAATCTGTGCCACCAGCATAGGCAATGCGGCATTTAAGATATTGCTGGTGACGGTGCCGTGTTCAAAATCGATCTGTTTCATAGTGTTTCGTCCTTTCACGGATCAGTTCCGTTTTATCCACATAGTAGTATCCATTCTGCCGGATTTCCGAAAAATCGGAGACACCGACGGGAATATTTAAAGTTGGCATACGAACACCTCCTTTGGGTGTGGGGGTTGATAGGAATATGATAGCATGGGAAAAAAGAAATGACAAGACGGGAGAAAAATATGAAAAGTGACAGAATATGTCATAGTGTAGGTGTATAATAAAGACAAAATATGAGGGAAGGGCGTTGTCAATATGGACGAGAAGGAGAAAGAACGGGAAAAAGAGCGAGAAAACCAGGAACGAAGGCTGGAAGGGCTAAGGAATGCAGGGATTGCCGGTGGCGCGTATGAAACTGTCCAGAGATATGGCGCTGCTGCCAAGGAACACTATGTGGCTTACTCGGGTCAGGACAATGAAGCAGGAAAAACACTATCCAAAAGCTTGAAATCTATCTCAAAAGAAAAGGTTAATTCTGATTACAAGTTTCAAAATGAACATCAGCAGGCAGGATTTTCAGCAGAGGTAAAGGATACAGCTAGAGATAACGCGGAACGTATTATTCATGGTGATTCCAACAGGACTGTCCGGACGGATGATATTGGTAGAGTCAATGATCCATTGTATGATACTGTGGAAATTGATGCCAATGGAAATGTGATTGATGGATCTGGAACCCAGATGAAGTTTGTAGGAGCTTCCCAGAGTGATCCTACAGGAGAAGGGGATGCGGCAAGGGCATTATCCAAGCTGCAGTCAAAAAAATTTGAGAAATATCTGGACGCAGATGCAAAAATCAAAGTTCCGTCGGATCAGTATGATAAAATGATCCAGGAAGCGGACAATAGAATCGAAAAGCTGTCAAAGCAGTTGGAGAAACAAAAGGCATCAGGTAATACAGAAGCGGCTCAGAAAACACAGAAACAGATTGAAAATCTGCAGAAAATTAAAAAGAATCTAAGAAAAAGCTATGTTTCGACGGCTGAGGCGCAGTTTGCAAGAAATCATCCAGAATTATCTACAGCGATTGATGTTGCAAAAGTTGCCCACAGGGCAGGTGTTGAAGCTGCGAAGAGTGGGGCCGTGATCGGCGGAAGTATTTCCATTGTGAGAAATGCAGTGGCTTTATGCAAAGGTGATATTGATCCGGAAGACGCAGTCATAAATGTAGCCAAAGATACTGCCAGTAGTGCGGGAATGGCATATGCAACAGGAGCAACGGGAGCAGCGCTTAAAGGCGCAATGCAGAATGCAAAGTCAGAAACATTGCGAACGCTGTCAAAGACCAATGTACCAGCCATAATTGTTAGCGTCAGTGTCCAGACTGCGAAAGCAATGAAACGTTATTTTGAGGGTGAAATTGATGGTGTCGAGTGTCTGGAAGAACTGGGACAAGAAGGTGTGGGAATGATTTCTTCTTCCATGTTTGCTGTGGTTGGCCAAGCATTGATTCCGGTTCCTATTTTGGGTGGTCTGATTGGAGGAATGGTGGGCTATGCATTTGCTTCTGCAAACTATGGAGTTTTGATGGATGCGCTGAAAGATGAAAAGCTTGCCCATGAACAGCGAATCCAGATTGAACAGGCTTGTGAGGAACATATAAAGATGATCCGGGAGTACCGGGCAGAGATGGAAAAGTTGATCAGTGAATATTTGTCGGAGTCCATGGATGTTTTCCGAGAATCATTTTCCGGTATAAAAAACGCACTGGCAATTGGCGATGTGGACTGGTTTATTGATAGTGCCAATTCCATAACGGAACAGTTTGGAGGAAGAACATCATTTTCCAATATGGATGAATTTGACAGTATGATGTTGAGTGGAAGTACATTTAAATTATGATATAGGAGGAATGCAGTATGAGATTTAGTAAGGAAGACGAGGCAAAATTATACTATCTGTATATGATGGCAGATGGGAAGGTGTCGCAGGAGGAAAAGAAGATTTTTCAGAGAATCTGTATGGAGTTTGAAATAAAGGCTGATGACAGGCATGCAATTATAAAAGAATATGAAGATTTGATGGAATATGAGGATCTTGTATTTGAAGCGATTGAAAAACTGGCTGAAGGACTGGTAGAGGTTCCTGGTCGGCTTGGTGGAAACACGGCATCATATGTGTCTTCCACAATCAATCGTCAGTCGAAAGCATATGTGGATGCGAAACGCGGCGCGCGAATGATCTGGAATCTGGTAAATATTGGGTATGCGGATTCTGTGTACTCTCCGGCAGAGAAGAAAATCGTCAATTATCTGGTAGAAAAATTGGAAGTAAAACCGGAGGTATACAAAGAGTTTATAGATATTGCAGATACGATGTTGGCTTTGAATAAACAGAGACAATGGATTCAAATGACCTATACGCAGGAAAATGTGATAGCCAAAAAGGAAAATCAGATTGATCAAGAAATGAAACTGTTAGCGGATCAGGTAGAATTAACGATTCAGGAATTAGAAAATTAAAGGAGGAGAAAATTGTGCCAATACCATTTTTATTTATTGGAGCAGCAGCGGCAACAGCGGCTTTTGGAGTGGGAAGTACGATTAAAGCGGGAGTGGATCAAAGTGATGCGAATAGTACCAATGAGAGAGCAAATTCCATGGTTGAGAAAGCATCGAAAAAAATTGATCTGTATCGGAAAAATAGTGGAGCAGCGATCAATGCCCTTGGAGAATGTAAAATCCGTGTACTGGATCAGAGTATAACGCCATTTGTAGAAGAATTTGAGAAGCTGAATCATGTAGAATTGACAGAGTCAGTGGGACTCAATGAACTTCAAAAGATGGTTCTGGATAAAGCACAGTTAAAAGACTTAAAAAAGATGGGTTCCATGGCATCTTCTCTAATGGAAGGTATGGCGTCAGGAACCTTAGCTGGAGCTGTAACAGCTTTTGGTGCGTATGGTTTGGCCGGAACATTTGCAACTGCTTCTACAGGAACAGCGATTGCTTCTTTAAGTGGTGCGGCAGCAACCAATGCGACTCTGGCATTTTTCGGTGGTGGATCTCTGGCAGCAGGTGGACTTGGTATGGCAGGAGGAACTGCAGTTCTTGGCGGACTGGTTGCAGGACCTGCATTGGCGGTGTTAGGAGGATTTCTCAGCGCAAAAGCATCAGCAAACCGTGACCGAGCATATTCCAATCTTGCCAAAGCCAGAGAATACAACGAAGAGATGGATGCAGCAGCAGTAGCCTGCTCTGGGATCCGGAAACGTTCAGCTATGTTTCATCGTTTCTTACTTTCTTTAAATGCTGTATTTGAACCATTAGTTTTCGAGATGACCCAGATCATTGAACGACGTGGAACTGATTTTAGAACCTATTCTCCAGAGGAAAAGAAAACGATTGCAGAAGCTATGGCTATGGCAGGAGCAATCAAATCGATTCTGGACACGCCGATTCTGGATGAAGAGGGCAATCTGACGTTAGAATCGGAAAAGATCGTTGATGTGACAAGAAAGAAAGTGGAAGAAGTGATTGACTGATGTTTTCTTGCACAAAATGTGGTCTCTGCTGCAGAAATATTGATCAGATACCGGAATTAGCAGCCTTTGATCCTGGAAATGGAGTCTGTATTCATCTGACAAAGGATAATTTGTGCGCGATCTATGAGCAGAGACCGGATATCTGTAATGTGGAAACGATGTATCAGTTGCATTTTCGAAATATCATGACGAGAGAAGTATATGATAGGATGAATTTGGAAGGATGTAGAAGATTACAGAAAATGAATAAGTAGTGGAAAATGGAGATTTTTAAACACGTATTTAAAAAGTGTTTGGAAATCTCTATTTTCATTTTTTGTTTATTTACTTTTGCGCTTAAGTATAATATAATTTAAGTGTAAAAGTAAATATTGGAGTATGAATAATGAAAAAAAATAAGATTGAACAATTGATTGAAGAGGACAATGGATACCTGATTACATCAAAGGCAGTAGAGGCAGGAATTTCCAAACCGTCTATTTCAAAATACGTTAAAGATCATGATATGGAAAAAGTCGCGCATGGGATTTACATTCTTGAGGATGTATGGCCAGATGAATTGTTTATTCTCCAGGAGAGAAATAAAAATATTATTTATTCGGGGGAAACTGCGTTGTATCTGCATGGGTTGACGGACAGGGAGTACCAGCACATCTGTTTTACGGTTCCGACAGGATATAATGCGGCACATATCAAGAAAACCAATAAAGAGGTTCATTACGCAAAAGATGATACCTTACAAATGGGGATCTGTGAAGTTACTTCCAGCAGTGGAAATTTAGTTCGGGCATATGACAAAGAACGGTGTATTTGTGATATGATCCGGGAACGGAAAAAATATGATGTTCAGGTATTTCAGACAGCAATGAAAGAGTATATGACATCAAAAGATAAAAATGTGTCACTTCTTGTGGAATATGCGGTAAAGCTTGATATCCGGGATAAAGTTATGATGTATGTGGAGGTATTGGTATGATTCATACTGCGAAACAATTGAAAGATAAAGTGAAGAATTTGGCAACAGGAAAAAGTGATGTTGCTCAGATGTTAATTAGAATTTTTATTATGGAACGTTTTTTAGAACGGGTGTCACTTTCAAAATATAAAAATAATTTTATTTTAAAAGGCGGAATGTTAGTAGCTTCTATTGTGGGAGTTGATATGAGAGCAACGATGGATATCGATACGACAGTTGAAGCACTTTCATTAAAAGAACAAGATGCACAGCGGATTATTGAAGAAATCTGTAATGTACCGGTCGAAGATGGAGTGTCATTTCGGATTACTTCCGTGAAAAGAATTATGGAGGACTTTGATTATCCAGGGATTCGGATGATGCTTGAGGCAAGTTTAGACCGAATGAAACAGTCATTTAAGATAGATTTGTCTACAGATGATGCAATTACGCCACAAGCTATGGAGTATGAATATAAACTGATGTTTGAAGAGAGGACGATTTCTGTATTTACATATAATTTGGAAACGTTATTAGCGGAGAAAATTCAGACTATATTGGCAAGAGGAATTGCGAATACAAGAATGAGAGACTATTATGACGTTTATGAGGTGATGAAGTTAAAAGAGGATCAAATTGACATGAAAATGTTGAAAGCAGCATTTGATGCCACTTGTAAAAAACGAGAAACTTTTTTCGATGAAAGAAAAATTGAATTGGTATTAGGAAAAATCAAAATAGATGATGGCCTTGCAGAATTATGGAATCATTTTAGAAACAATTACTATTTTGTGGAAAAATTAGAGTGGAATATGATTGTTGAATCTGATATCGCGTGTATACAAAAACTTCTAAAAAATTAGGAGACGGCCTGTTGCGAGGCCGCCTTCTATTGTCTAAAATAAATTATGAAAGTATTTTTACATAATCTCCCTGGCTGTTCAGCCACATGGTTAATCCAATCGATCCGAAAACTTCCACATCTACCAGATAGCTTCCATCTTTCTGTTTCACAGCTTTGGCAGTAGGCAGTCGGTCTAAAACTGCATTAATATCCGGGCCAGTGTAGAGAAACTGTTTTTTTTGCAGTTTGCCGCCGTACATAAATGGAATCCGTTTACGGAATTCCCCTTCTTCAAAACGGTCGCGATATGGAATGGAGAAGGATTCATCAGTGATTTGATAAGTTTGAATCCGGTCAATCCGGTAAATAGTTGGGTAACCGGGATGAAGTTTTTCATTATCCCCATAGTAAGCAATCAAATAAAAATAGTATTCTGAGCAAGTAATTCCGAGCGGTTTGACAGAGACCTTTGAGATAGAACCATTGGTTTTCTGGTATTCTATATGGACGAGCTTCTGGTGGTAGACAGCAGAGCTGAGATTCCAGATCATATCGATCAGACATTTCCCATGATGGGGTTCCACATAATGGAACAATTCGTTGCGCAGCAATTCGGACATTTTCTTTTTTTCTGCGGTTGGAAGGCAGGCATCCACCAGTTCCAAAATAATTTTTTCTATTTCGGCTTTAGAAAGAGAACGATTTTCCAGCAAGATTTTTGAGACGGCGAATAATTCTGCATTGCTAAGGGTGACAGTTCTGGAATTGACTAACCGGAATCCACCGATAGTACGGTCATAAATAACATCAGCCGTTTCGCCATGTCTAGTTGCCTGATTGGAGCAAAAATCACGGATGGAGTCAATATCGCGTTGGATCGAGCGGGTAGTAACACCATATTCCAACGCTAATTTATCTTTATGAAGAACTTCTCTCGTCAAAAGACGGCTGTAAAGTTCCAACACGCGGTCGTGTTTTTTTGTACTTTCACTCAATGTTCAATATCCCCCTCTTGTATAATCTTTTTTTATCATAGCACAGGTAAATGACATATCGTGTCATAGTATGTGATATTCTAAAAATTTCCCAACATTGTAAATAATGCTGATAATCAAATAATATAACAAAACAATGCTAATAGCAACTTTAAAAACATTCCTGAACCGATAAAATGATAAGTGATAGAGAAAGTATGTTCGTGATCGTATGAAGAGATTGGGGGAAGCCGATGGGTGAGATTGATTATAAAGAGATAGGAAACAGAATTCGCGTTGCCAGAATAGCATCGAATCTCACCAGAGAAGAGGCCGCAGAGCGATGTGGAGTTACCAGTTCCTATTATGGTAATCTGGAGCGTGGAGACCGGAGGATGAGTCTGGATACGCTGGTGCGTGTGTCGGAAGGACTTGATCTGTCACTGGATCTGTTGGTGTATGGGAAGGGAAAAGAGGGAAAGGATGAATTATCTGCGATGCTGTCAGAGATTCTTCACCGGTATGGAGAAAAACAATTGGAAAGGTACTTGGAAGTGATCCGGGCGTTGAGTGGAATTGCGGATAAGTTGTAAAAGGGCCGTTCAGAAATGAGCGGTCTTTTTTATACCAGCGGAAAAATAGTGGTGGAACTTGCTATTTCCTGGATGCGATGATAAGATGGACATATACATGTATATTATTGCAGCGAATCATAGGAAGGAAGTGTGCGGTCATGGGAATTTTTGTAAATCCTGGGAATGTGGCGTTTCAGGTTGCGTTAAATTCAGAAATATACGTCGATAAAACCGGTCTGTTAAATTATACAAACCGTGTTATGGATACAACTTCTAAATTTATCTGTAACAGTCGTCCACGCAGGTTTGGAAAATCCATTACTGCAGATATGCTTACTGCCTACTATGGCCGTGGATGCGATTCGAAAGCCATGTTTTCTGAGCTGGAAATTGGAAAAAGTGCAGAATTTCAGTGGCATTTGAATCAGTATGATGTCATTCATCTGGACATTCAATGGTGCCTGGAACCTGCTGGTGGGGCTAAAAGAGTATTGGCTTACATTGCGGAGCAGACGATTAAGGAACTGAGAGAGTATTATCCACAGGAATTGCCAGAAACGATCGCATCCCTGCCAGAATCTCTGTCCCGGATTAATGCGGCAACAGGGAAGAAATTTATTGTGATCATTGATGAATGGGATGTTCTGATCCGCGATGAGGCGGCTGATAAACAGATACAGGAAGAGTATATTAATTTCCTGCGTGGCCTTTTTAAGGGAACAGAGCCGACGAAATATATTCAGCTTGCCTATCTCACAGGAATTTTACCGATCAAGAAGGTGAAAACGCAGTCAGCCCTTAATAATTTTGATGAGTTTACCATGCTGGATGCGAAGATTTTTGCGGATTATGTAGGTTTTACAGAATCAGAGGTATCGGAACTTTGTCAAAAGTATGGGGTGGATTTTGATGAGGTAAAACACTGGTATGACGGTTATTTGCTGAGAGGGACGCAGGTTTATAATCCGAAAGCAGTTGTGGAGATCCTGAAATGGAAGCAATTTCAGAGCTATTGGTCCGATACCAGTTCCTATGAAGTGGTGGTGCCGTTGATCAATATGGACTTTGATGGGTTGAAAACGGCGATTATCGAAATGCTGTCGGGGGCATTTGTCAGTCTTAATGTAAAGTCATTTCAGAACGATACGGTAAGTTTTTCCAATAAGGACGATGTGCTTACTTATTTGGTTCATCTGGGGTATCTGGGATACGATCAGAATAAAAAGATGGCTTTTGTTCCAAATGAGGAGATTCGGCAGGAATTGATAATGGCGGTTAAGAGTAGTGGGTGGCATAGGTTTGTTGAGGGTTAAAAGTGTCCAAACGTAATAGTATGTTTTAAAGGATAGAGGGATTGATTACGATTATACAGATCAATCCTTCTATTTTTTTATCAATAAAATTTGTTCAAACTTTTTGAATTTTTCCAGGATGACATGATATGTCTATGCAGAGTCTTAGGATAAAGGTAGACATTGAAAAGGAGATGGGAAAAATGAAGGAATACAAGGTTGCGGTTTTGAAGATTGGATCAGTGACGGTTCGGGCAGAAGATGTGCAGGCGGCGAAGGATCAGCTTCAGCAGTTATCCATGGATCAGATCCTTTGGATGTCCAAAGAGGAAGGGACTCTGGAAAATTATCTGATTACGGGGATCGAGGAAAAAGAGATCGTAGAGGAAGAGAAAAATTCTATGTTTGAATTATTAAAAGAAAAGTGGGATGATATTCTTCTCCATGCAAAAGAAGAGAATGATGTCATGGAGGTTTCCTTTGCCACCTGGTTTCGACCACTGAAAATTTATGCGGTAGATGGAAATGTCGCTAAAATTTCTGCTCCAGATGAACAGATGCTTCGTTATATTCAAAAAAAGTACGGTATGATTTTGCGGATCTCCATCGAAGAGGTCACTGGTTTTGACTGTACGGTTGAGTTTGTTACAGAATGACAGGAAATTCTTGAAAAAGGAGATGGAAAAGGAATGAAACAATACAAAGTCTCAGTCCTGAGAATTGGGGCGGTTCTGGTCTGGGCGGAGGATGCGCGGGAGGCGAAGGAGAAGGTTCAAAGGTTATCTATGGACCGGTTTCATTGGTTGTCAAAGGAGGATGGGATTCCGGAGGATTATCTGATTACGGGTGTTGAAGAGTGTAGGGCTTAAAGAGGTTAAAAATAAGAAAATAGTTGGAGGTACGTTATGCTGTTTACAGATATGTTTGCACAGACAGGTAAGGATATAGGAGAGATTTTGCATGATCTTGGAGAAGAGGAAGTAGAGAAACGGTGGAATGAAGAGAACAGGATCAGACAGGAAAGAACCATAGATATGGGGAAATTGATTGAGATCGCTGATGCGGCGGTGGAAGAAAAGGATGCCGCAATGCAGCGGGCGGAGGAGTATCTGGATTCGATTACTGATCAGAAGAGCGTGAAAAAATGCATCATGAATATGCTGGAATATACATTTATGCTGGGCATGAAAGGAAAAAAGTCTAATTATTTCGATGAGGACCGGGAAGCGAATTATAGGGAAATAGAAAAAATGATTTTGTCCAATCCGTATGGTTCAGAAAAATCCCAAAAAGCCATTGGGAAAGTGGCGAGAGAGGTGGAGAGGATCTGCGTCTATCTTACCAATCCGAGAAAATTTGAAGAAACAGGATATGAGGCCGGATACCAGTTGGGAATGGGATCGGATTTTCGGTTTGTGGTATGGGCTTGTGTACATGCATTTCTGATTCCGGGCCTGATTACAGATTATGAGCAGATCAAGGCTATGATGGATGTTCAGATTTCCATGGAAGCACGCCGTTGGAATAAAAATTTGGATAAAATGGAGGATGTTTCCAAAGCGACAAAAGAACTGTTTGTGATGGAGACTGTGATTGAGGGGCAGCGGTATACAGCGCCGATTCTGGAGAAGGCAGATGAGTTTGAACGGGTTTTGGAGAAGATCGCGGAAGATGGAAAGTTTGGGCTTTTTAAAATTGAATGATGATGAAATGGAGCATCTGTCCTAGAAAAACAGATGCTCAATTAATATCTTCCCTCCAATCAGAATCAAAATCACTCCCCCGGCAAATTCCGCTTTTGACTTATATTTCATCCCGAAAACGTTACCAATTTTCACACCCAGAACAGAGATTACAAAGGTAATGATTCCGATGGTGGAAACAGCCGGAATCAGGGATACTTGCAGAAATGCGAAGGTAACACCAATAGCCAGGGCATCAATGCTGGTGGCAATGGCGAGAATCAGCATTTCCTGGAAATTGATGGAGGGGTTGCTGGTCTCGGCTTCGGGGTCGAAGGACTCTTTGATCATGTTGCCGCCGATGAGGGCCAGGAGAATGAAGGCGATCCAGTGGTCGTAGGCAGTGATGGACTGCTGGAAGCGGGAGCCAAGGAGATAGCCGATGGCGGGCATCAGGGCCTGGAAGGTGCCGAAATAGAGGGCGATGATGACGGCGTGTTTTTGGTTGAAGTGTTTCGAGGATAAGCCTTTGCAGATGGCAACGGCGAAGGCATCCATAGATAAGCCGATGGCAAGAAAAAGCAGTTCAAATGGTGACATAGGAAAGCCTCCGGATGTTTAGGATTGTGGTATGTGCCGGAAAGGGATGATATGATGTAATTGTTCAATAGGACTGTACTTGCTGTGTTGACCGTGATCTTATACGAGCAAGAGCGGACTGAGCAGTTATGTTACGATAAAGTATATGGAAAATGATTGAATCTTATCCATAGAGTGAGTGTGTTTCTACTCACGATCGTATTATGATTCGATATCAGGGGCCAAAAGTCAGAAATCAGATGCAATTTCTTTATAGGAGAATTTTGCCCATATTTCATAATAAAAAAATATCAATAAAAATTCAACGTGTACGGTTTGAAAAGTGGGTCTAAGAGATTAATTTTTTAAACTTCTAGTGCTTAATTTTATAAAGTTCTGAAATTGACTCTTGCAAATAAAAATTGATTGTGCTATGATTCATTCAAAATTTTTAGAGGCTATGAAAGAGACTCTTACCAGGAAACTTGACAGGAAGAGGGCGTCACCGACTGAGAGCGCCGTCATGAGGGAAGCGGTAAAGGGAACACTCTGGAGCTGATGCGTCGAAGGTTCAGAAAATGATGATGCGGCAGGTATGAAACCTGAATGGCAGAAGCAGATAACTGGCAGTAGGCGTATCCGTAAGCATGCGTTAAGTGCAGAGAGTGGAGTACCGGATTGTTAGATCTGGCTGCTCAATGCGGGTGGTACCGCGGGAAGATGTTTGTTGATCCCGTCCCGGAATATGTAATCATATTCCGGGACTTTTTGATTTCATAGGAAAGTTCGTCCTATGAAATCAAAAACGCTCCGCGAGGATCGCACTGCGGCGGAAAGGAAGAGTGCCGCTGTCGCGCCCCGCCGCAGGCGGAGAATCCTGCAAGCAGGATTCTCTTTTATGCGGACAACGAGCCAAGGTCCTGGAATATAAAACATTCTTAAGCAGTGCTGGTAATACTTAGGACAGCACGCCATGGACAAGGAGGATACCGAATATGATGGAATTTATGGATGGAGTAAAAAAGAAAGAGACACTTGGCATCAGCCAGATTTTAGAGGGCGATTACACAGGAAAGACTGTGGAGATGGAAGGTGCAGTCCATACGATCCGTGATATGGGTGAGGTTGCGTTTGTGATCTTGCGAAAAGCGGAAGGACTGGTACAGTGTGTCTTTGAAGAGGGCGTTACCGAGTTTGACTTAAAGGATCTGAAAGAGGAATCCGCAGTGGTGATAACCGGTGTGGTTGCCAGAGAAGACAGGGCGCCCCATGGATTTGAGATCCGTCTGAGAAAGATCAAAGTCTTATCCCAGCCTGCGGAGATTCTTCCAATCGCCATCAGCAAGTACAAGATGAACACTTCCCTGGAGACCAAACTGGCGCTTCGGCCGGTTTCCCTGCGGAATGTGAGAGAACGGGCGAAATTTAAGATCCAGGAGGGAATCGTCAGAGGCTTCCGGGAGTTTTTACAGACCCAGGGCTTTACCGAGATCCATACGCCAAAGATCGTAGCCCGCGGTGCAGAGGGCGGTTCCAACGTATTTAAACTGGATTATTTCAACAAGAAAGCGGAGTTAGGACAGAGCCCGCAGTTCTATAAACAGACCATGGTCGGCGTGTTTGACCGGGTATTCGAGGTGGCTCCGGTGTTCCGTGCGGAGAAGCACAACACCACCAGACATCTGAATGAATATGTGGGTCTGGATTTTGAGATGGGTTACATCGATGGATTTGAAGATGTGATGGCGATGGAAACCGGATTTTTACAGTATACCATGGCGCTTCTGGCAAAGGATTATCAGAAAGAGCTGGATATGCTGGGTGTGAAGCTTCCGGATGTGAGCCGGATTCCGGCAGTGCGGTTTGACCAGGCCAAGGAACTGGTATCTGAGAAATACAACCGGAAGATCCGCAACCCATACGATCTGGAGCCGGAGGAGGAAGTGCTGATCGGACGGTATTTCAAAGAGGAGTACGACAGCGATTTCGTATTTGTTACTCATTATCCAAGCAAGAAACGTCCATTTTATGCAATGGACGATCCGGCAGATCCAAAATTCACACTGAGCTTCGACCTGCTGTTTAAGGGCCTGGAGGTGACTACCGGAGGCCAGCGAATCCATGATTACCAGGAGATCTTAGCTAAGATGGAGAAGCGGAACATGGATCCGGAGGACATCGCTTCTTATCTGATGATCTTCAAATATGGTATGCCGCCGCATGGTGGACTGGGAATCGGATTGGAGCGTCTAACCATGAGACTGTTAGATGAGCAGAACGTGAGAGAGACATCTTTATTCCCAAGAGATGTCACAAGATTGGAGCCATAAAAAGGGCGGAAAGGAGATCATTATGGCAAACATTATCAGCGATGAAACTATCGATTATGTAGGTATTTTAGCAAAATTAGACCTTTCTCCAGAGGAGAAGGAAGCGGCCAAGAAGGATATGGGCCGGATGCTGGATTACATCGATATGTTAAATGAATTAGATACCAGTGCGGTAGAGCCTATGTCCCATGTATTTACCATGACGAATGTATTTCGTGAGGATGTAGTGACCAATGGAGATGACCGTGACAATATGTTAAAGAACGCACCGGAATGCAAGGATGGTTCTTACAAAGTTCCAAAGACCGTGGAATAGGGCATGGACAAATGACAGGAGGAACGGAAAAATGAGTATATTGGATTTGACCGCAGTAGAACTGGGGAAAAAGATAAAAGCGAAAGAGATTACCGTTGTGGATGCGGTAAAAGCGTCTCTGGAGCAGATAAAAAAACTGGAGCCTGTAGTTCACGCCTATGTGACTGTGGATGAAGAAGGCGCTTTGAAAAAGGCCGAAGAGGTTCAGAAACTGATTGATGATGGAACATTAACCGGCCCGTTAGCCGGAGTTCCGGTGGCAATCAAGGACAATATGTGTACGAAGAATCTGCTGACCACCTGCAGTTCTAAGATTTTATATAATTTTGTTCCGACCTTCAGTGCAGAGGCTGTGATCAACCTGGAAAAGGCAGGGGCCGTGATCTTAGGAAAGACCAACATGGACGAGTTTGCCATGGGAAGCACCACAGAGACTTCCGCTTACGGCATCACCAGAAACCCATGGGACCCGGAACACGTACCGGGCGGTTCTTCCGGTGGTTCCTGTGCGGCAGTGGCAGCGGAAGAATGCTTCTTTGCGTTAGGCTCTGATACCGGCGGTTCCATCCGTCAGCCAAGCTCCTTCTGCGGCGTGACCGGCATCAAGCCGACCTACGGAACGGTATCCCGTTACGGACTGATCGCTTACGGTTCTTCTCTGGATCAGATCGGACCGATTGCCAGGGATGTGACCGACTGTGCCACCATTCTGGAAGCAATCTCTTCCTATGATAAGAAGGACAGCACTTCCATTCCAAGAGAAGACATGGATTTTACCTCTGCTCTGGTGGATGATGTGAAGGGCATGCGGATCGGTATTCCGAGGGATTATCTGGGCGAAGGTCTGGATGAGGAAGTAAAGGAGGCTATTTTAAAGGCAACGAAGGTTCTGGAGGACAAGGGAGCTATCGTGGAAGAGTTTGATTTAGGCTTGGTGAAGTACGCGATCCCTGCTTACTACGTGATCGCTTCCGCAGAGGCCAGCTCCAACCTTTCCCGTTTTGACGGTGTGAAATACGGACTCCGGGCCAAGGAATATGAGGGTCTTCACGAAATGTATAAAAAGAGCCGTTCCGAGGGCTTCGGGGAAGAAGTTAAGAGAAGAATCATGCTTGGTTCCTTCGTGTTAAGCTCCGGTTACTATGACGCTTATTATCTGAAAGCCCTGAGAACGAAAGCATTAATTAAGAAGGAATTCGATAAGGCATTTGAAAAATACGATGTGATCCTGGGACCGGCGGCACCGTCTACAGCCCCGAAATTAGGTGAATCCTTAAGTGATCCGTTAAAAATGTATCTGGGTGATATTTATACGATTTCCGTGAACTTAGCAGGACTTCCCGGTATGACCGTTCCTTGTGGAAAGGATTCCGCCGGACTTCCAATTGGTTTACAGCTGATCGGTGACTGCTTCCAGGAGAAGAAGATCATCCGGGCAGGTTACGCGTTTGAGCAGAGCCGGAAATATGAGGCGCCAGCCATGACAAAGGAGGGCAGATAACGATGAGCAAACAGTATGAGACAGTGATCGGTCTGGAGGTTCATGTAGAGCTGGCCACCAAAACCAAGATTTTCTGTGGATGTTCCACCGCATTCGGCGGTGCGCCTAACACCCACACTTGTCCGGTGTGTACCGGTATGCCTGGTTCTCTGCCTGTATTAAATAAGCAGGTAGTAGAGTATGCTTTGGCAGTGGGTCTTGCCACCAACTGCGGTATTAACCAGTACTGTAAATTTGACCGGAAAAACTATTTTTATCCGGATAACCCACAGAACTATCAGATTTCCCAGTTATACCTGCCCATCTGCCATGATGGCTGGGTGGAGATCGAAACCACCGCTGGAAAGAAGAAGATCGGTATCCATGAGATCCATATGGAAGAGGACGCTGGTAAATTGATCCATGACGAGTGGGATGACTGTTCCCTGGTGGATTACAACCGAAGTGGTGTGCCGTTAATCGAGATCGTGTCTGAGCCGGATATGAGAAGTGCTGATGAGGTGATTGCTTATCTGGAAAAATTACGTCTGATCATCCAGTATTTAGGCGCTTCCGACTGCAAGCTGCAGGAGGGCTCCATGCGTGCCGACGTGAACTTATCGGTGCGTGAGGCAGGCGCGGAGCAGTTCGGTACCAGAACGGAAATGAAGAACTTAAACTCCTTTAAGGCCATTGCCAGAGCCATTGAGGGCGAGCGGAAGAGACAGATCGAGCTGATCGAAGAAGGCAAAAAGGTGATCCAGGAGACCAGAAGATGGGATGACAACAAGGAATCCTCCCATGCGATGCGTTCCAAAGAGGATGCCCAGGATTACCGTTATTTCCCGGACCCGGATCTGATGCCGGTATGGATCAGTGATGAGTGGATCCAAAGAGTGAAGGATCGTCAGCCGGAACTGAGAACGGAGAAATTGATCCGTTACCAGAAGGAGCTCCAGATTCCGCAGTATGATGCAGAGATCCTGACCAGTTCCAAGCATATGGCGGATATTTTCGAGGCTACCGTGGAATTGTGCAGTAAGCCAAAAGAAGTATCCAACTGGCTGATGGTGGAGACCATGCGGTTATTAAAAGAGCATGAGCAGGATCCGGAGGAGATCCATTTCTCACCGAAGCACCTGGCAGAGCTGATCAAACTGGTCGATGCGGGAACCATCAACCGTACTGTGGCGAAGACGGTATTTGAAGAGATTTTTGCAAATGATGTGGATCCGGAACAGTATGTGGAAGAAAAGGGCTTAAAAGTGGTCAATGACGAGGGAGCGCTCCGGACGGAGATCCAGAAGATCATCGACGCAAATCCTCAGTCTGTGGAAGATTATCGCAATGGCAAACAGAAAGCCATGGGCTTTATCGTGGGCCAGACCATGAGGGCTATGAAGGGAAAAGCGGATCCGGGACTGGTAAATCAGATCGTAAAAGAACTGATGGACAAGGCTTAAAACGCAAAAATATTCATGCGACTGTTTCTATAACGAGAAAACGGGCACAGATTTCCAATTATAAAAACGTTAGAAAATTGACACTCAGGTATTGACGAAAAGGACGGTCTGCGGTAAAGTACGAAGTAACTGTAAAAGTAATCGTTTCGTTACTTGTAAAATACAGATCGCCCTTTTTAGGGACGAAGTAACTGTTCAGGAGGTCTACGCACTTGAATAGCTACGAGACGAGGATGAGGAGGAGATACATGAAACCGTATGCTGAGATGACCAAAGCGGAGCTCCAGGCTCTGAAGAAAGAATTGTCTGCAAAGTACAGAGAGTATCAGGGAAAAGATCTGAAACTGGATATGTCCAGAGGAAAGCCAAGTATTGACCAGCTGGATCTGTCCATGGGAATGCTGGATGTGCTGACCAGCGACATGGATTTAACCTGTGAAGATGGAACCGACTGCCGTAACTATGGTGTGTTAGACGGTATCAGCGAAGCGAAGGAACTGTTAGCTGATATGATGGAGGTAGCTCCAGATCACATTATTATTTATGGTAACTCCAGTCTGAATGTCATGTATGATACGGTATCCCGTTCGATGACCCACGGCGTGATGGGGAATACTCCATGGTGCAAGCTGGATAAAGTAAAATTCTTATGTCCGGTACCTGGTTATGACCGTCATTTTGCTATTACAGAGTATTTTGGTATCGAGATGATCAATATTCCGATGACTCCAACAGGTCCGGATATGGATATGGTCGAGAAATTAGTGGCTTCTGACGATTCCATCAAGGGTATCTGGTGTGTGCCGAAGTATTCTAATCCACAGGGTATTTCCTACTCTGACCAGACGGTACGCCGTTTCGCAAGACTGAAACCGGCAGCTCCGGATTTCCGTATTTACTGGGATAACGCTTACACCATCCATCATTTATACGATATGGATCAGGATCATCTGATCGAGATCTTAGCAGAGTGTAAGAGAGCCGGTAACCCGGATATGGTTTATAAATTTGCATCTACTTCCAAAATCAGCTTCCCAGGCTCTGGTATTGCAGCCATTGCAGCTTCCCAGAATAACCTGGTTGATATTAAGAAACAGCTTCGCATCCAGACCATCGGTCATGATAAGGTGAATCAGCTTCGTCATGTGCGTTTCTTTGGCGATATCCACGGTATGGTAGAGCATATGAAAAAGCATGCGGATATTTTAAGACCGAAGTTTGAGGCGGTACTTGAGACTCTGGACCGGGAACTGGAAGGGCTTGGCATCGGTACCTGGACCACACCAAAGGGCGGTTATTTTATCGCCTTTGATTCTCTGGATGGCTGTGCAAAAGCCATTGTGGCAAAATGTAAGAAGGCTGGTCTGGTGATGACAGGAGCAGGAGCGACTTATCCATATGGAAAAGATCCTCATGACAGCAATATCCGTATTGCTCCATCTTATCCTCCGTTAAATGACTTAAAGCAGGCCATGGAATTATTTGCCCTTTGTGTCAAATTAGTCAGTGTGGAGAAGCTGCTGTCTGAAAAAAAGGATGATGTGGTGACTGTTACAACAGAAGCATGAGCAAAAGAATCCGCTAAGCAGCAGGGTTCTGATGCGTAGAACAAGAATGGCGCGGATCATATGATGCATGGCCGCAGCCGAGAAAGAGAAAAGAGCGGCTGGTAACGGAATTACCGACCGCTCCTTTTGTGCAGGTGAAAGTTTTTATGATTTCAAAATTAATGAAGAAGGTATTAAACAGGGAATCTATTTCCTATATTATTTTTGGGGTACTGACAACTCTGGTGGACTGGGCAAGCTATGCGCTGTTCTGGTCTCTGGGTTGGGATTACAGGGTTTCCACTGCCTTAAGCTGGGCGGCGGCAGTATTATTTGCCTTTGTGACCAATAAATTCTGGGTATTTCGCAGCTTTACGTTAAAGCTTTCTTATTTATGGAAGGAATTCGTTTCTTTTGTGGCGTGCAGAGCAGCCACAGGAGTCCTGACGATGTTGGGAATGATCCTGATGGTAGATGGATTCCATTGGAACGAATTTTTAGGGAAATTAATGGTTTCTGCCATGTCTCTTGTGTTAAACTATATTATGAGCAAACTGTTTATCTTCAAGAAGAAAAAGGATGAGGAAAAGGAACATGGAGCTGGATGAGATCAAGCAGGTATCGAAGGAGTTGGAGGACATTTTAGAAGGATTTCCGGATGTGCCGAAAGAGCCGATGCTGCAGAAAGTGAAACACACGGAAAACCAGCCTGAGGACGAAGTGGCGGCAGCTTTGGATTCTGAGATAGATGACCAGGAATCGGAAGCAGGAGAAGACCTGGAATTAGAACCAGACCTGGAATTAGAACCAGAAGAGCTGGAGCCGGAACCGGTCTGGGATCAGCCGGAGAGCCGCAGCCAGGAGGCGGTGCTGCTTCGGAGGGCGGATGAGCGCCAGGAGGCAAGAAAACGGAAAAGGGAGAATTTCGCCAATGGAATCTTAAGGCCGAGAGACCGTTATCTGGCGGCATTTCTGGTTCCGGTGGTCATTATGGTGATCATTTTTGCACAAATGGGGATTTTCCCATTTGGAGACGAGAGCTTTTTGAGGACAGATATGTATCACCAATATGCGCCATTTTTTGCAGAGTTCCGTCATAAACTGGCAGATGGAGGAAGCCTTCTGTACAGCTGGAATGTAGGCATGGGTGTGAATTTTGCTGCTCTTTACGCTTACTATCTGGCAAGTCCTTTGAACTGGCTGATCATGTTGTGCCCCAAAGGCTATGTGATCGAGTTTATGACCTACATGATCGTGCTGAAGACGGGACTGGCAGGTCTGACATTTGCATGGTATTTAAGTAAGCATTGCAGGACCAGAGATTTTGGTACGGCATATTTTGCAATCTTTTATGCCTTATCTGGATATATGGCGGCTTATAGCTGGAATATCATGTGGCTGGACTGTATTCTGCTGTTCCCGGTGATCATGCTTGGACTAGAACAGCTGGTAAAAGAAGGAAAAGGACTGCTTTACGGCATATCCCTTGGCGTCTGCATTCTGTCCAACTATTACATTTCCATCATGATCTGCATGTTTATGGTGATCTATTTCTTCGCTCTCTGGATTCTGGAGAGAGGAAGGAGTGGACGGGATTTTGTGGTCAGCGGATTGAAATTTGCAGGATATTCCGTATTGGCTGGCGGTCTTTCCGCAGCGGTCCTGCTGCCGGAGATCTTTGCGTTACAGATGACGGCATCTGGAGACGTGAATTTCCCTAAAACGGTTACTTCTTATTTTTCAATCTTTGATATGATCGCCAGACATCTGCCGATCGTGGAGACGGAGATCGGACTGGATCACTGGCCGAATCTGTACTGTGGTGTGGCGGTGCTGTTATTTTTCCTGCTATATCTGGGCTGCAGGCAGATCCGGGTGAGGGAGAAAGCGGTTTATTGCGGACTTTTGCTGCTTTTTATGGCAAGCTTTTCCATCAATGTGCTGAATTTTATCTGGCATGGGTTTCATTATCCCAACAGTCTTCCATGCAGACAGTCCTTTATCTACATTTTCCTGGTGCTGTTGGTAAGCTATGAGGCTTATACGCACTTAAAGGAGACGCCAAGATCCCATGTGGCATTTGCCCTGGGCGGTTCTATAGGATTTGTGATCCTGGCGGAAAAACTGGTGGATGTGGATGATTTCCAGTTTTACACCTATCTTGTGGCCATTGCATTCCTGGCTTTGTACGGAGGTCTGATCTATCTGTATAAGAGTGGAAAACGAAGAACGGGGACGGTGCTTTTAGCGGCGTTGGCCCTGGTTTCTGTGGAAGCTGCAGTGAATATGACAGTGACCAGCGTGACCACGACCAGCCGTTCCGCTTATGTAAAGGACAACCAGGAGGTAGAGACACTGACCCGATCCCTTCTTCCGGCAGATACCTTTTATCGTATTGAGAAGGTGACCAGAAAAACGAAAAATGACGGCGCGTGGATGAATTTCCCGTCCGTATCCTTGTTTTCTTCTGTGGCTAATGCGGATCTGACGGCATTTTTTAAGACCGTTGGCTGCGAGGGAAGCACCAATGCCTACAGTATTACGGGAAGTACGCCGTTGATCGACTCGTTATTTTCAGTAAAATATGGTCTGTATTCGGAACCGCAGGAGGGCAGTTCTAATTTGATCCTGATCCGTCAGGAAGGCGGTACTTATCTGTATGCAAGAAGAGACACGCTTCCAGTTGGTTTTATGGTGCCATCAGATATTGATTACAGCTGGCAGCGGGACTTAGGGAATCCGGTGTCGGTGCAGAATGATCTGTGCGGTCTCATCGGAGTGGACCGGGTGCTGGAGCAGGTAGATGTGGAAAATAATGAAGATACCGCCCGTTTTACACCGGAGACTGCCGGTATGTATTATGCATACATTGCCAACCGGAAGGTGGAGCAGGTAGATGTATCTCCAACAGGGGAATCGGAACGGAGCAGCAAGAAATTTAAAAATGTAAACCGTGGCTATCTTTTAGGGCTTGGCTGGTGCCATGCAGGGGAAGAGCTGGTGTTAAAGGGTGAGGACGAGAGCCAGTCCCTGAATGCGGAGATTTACCATTTTAATTATGATGCTCTTCATCAGGTGTACAATGCCCTGAATCGTTATCCGCTGCAGGTGACCAGCTGGACTGATGATTCCCTGTCCGGTGTGGTAAATACAGATCAGGCAGGAACGTTATTTACCAGCATTCCATATGACAAAGGCTGGACGATTCTGGTAGATGGCGTTAAAATGGAAGCATCGAAGATTTTTGATACATTTTTATGTGTGGATCTGACAGAAGGAACCCATACGGTAGAATTCCGGTTTGAACCGCAGGGACAGAAGACCGGCATCTGCATCACGGTGGTATGTGCGCTGATTCTGGGAATCATTGCATGTATCTCAGTCAAGAAGACTCCCACCTCTTTTAGGTGGTGAGTAATAACAAATTAGTCTCAGTGGGAGGTGGGTCTCCGACTGAGATAAACGCTCCGCGAGGATGCGCAGTGATTCTGTAAAGAATATGTCAGCTTACGCTGACCAGAATCACGCGCCAAGTCTCACGGACGTTCGACTTGAATGACAACCGAAATAGAAAAAGGAGATTATAGAAGTATGAAATTATGGGGCGGACGCTTCACCAAGGAAGAAAATCAGTTAGTACACAATTTTAATGAGTCCCTTTCCTTTGATCAGAAGTTTTATCATCAGGATATTCAGGGAAGCATGGCTCATGTAAAGATGCTGGCAAAACAGGGCATTGTTTCCAGAGAGGATGAGAAAGCCATTTTAGACGGCCTGCAGGGGATCTTAGAGGATATCGAGGCTGGCAAGCTGGAATTTACCAAAGAACATGAGGATATCCATTCTTTCGTGGAGGCTAATCTGATCGAGCGGATCGGCGATGCAGGAAAACGCCTGCATACTGGCCGCAGCCGTAATGACCAGGTGGCGCTGGATATGAAGTTATACTGCAGGGATGAGTTAAAAGAGATCGACGGTCTGGTAAAGGATCTGCTGGCAGAGCTGTTAAAGATCATGGAAGAGAATACAGAGACTTATATGCCTGGATTTACCCATCTTCAGAAGGCACAGCCGGTGACTCTGGCTCATCATGTAGGCGCTTATTTTGAGATGTTCTATCGGGACTGCACCCGTCTCCATGACATTTATGAGAGAATGAATTACTGTCCATTAGGTGCAGGCGCTCTGGCTGGGACGACTTATCCATTAGACCGGGAGTATACCGCAGAGTTATTAGGCTTTTATGGTCCGACCTTAAACAGTATGGATTCCGTTTCTGATCGTGATTATGTGATCGAGCTGTTAAGCGCCCTGTCCATCATTGCTATGCATTTGAGCCGTTTCAGTGAGGAGATCATCATCTGGAATACCAATGAGTATCGGTTTGTGGAGATCGATGATGCGTACAGCACCGGAAGCAGCATCATGCCTCAGAAGAAGAATCCGGATATTGCAGAGCTGGTACGTGGAAAGAGCGGCCGTGTTTATGGCGCTCTGGTGTCCATGCTGACGACGATGAAAGGAATCCCGCTGGCATATAATAAAGATATGCAGGAGGATAAAGAACTGACCTTTGACGCGATTGATACCGTAAAAGGATGTCTGGCGCTGTTTACCGGCATGATCTCTACCATGACCTTTAACAAGGATATCATGGAGGCCAGCGCAAAGAACGGATTTACCAATGCGACTGATGCAGCGGATTATCTGGTAAATCATGGTGTTCCATTCCGTGATGCCCATGGAATCGTGGGACAGCTGGTTCTGTTCTGTATTGATAAGAATATCGCTCTGGATGATATGACTCTGGATGAGTTCAAGGCCATCAGTCCGGTATTTGAAGAGGATATCTACCAGGCCATCAGCTTAAAGACCTGTGTGGAGAAGCGTATGACCATCGGCGCTCCGGGACCTGAGGCCATGAAGAAGGTTATTGAGAGCTGCAAGAAGAGACTGGAAGAGTTGAAATAGAAAGTGTGATAAAAGAAGACTGCCGCAAGGGAAAAGCATCTCGGTCAGATGGACAGAGGATGGGGCATTCCCTTGTGGCAGTTTCCCTTTCTGTGATTACAGTCTAACAAAAGATGGATCGTTTTTCGTGACATCCTGTGCTCTGAGATGTTATTTTTGAAAAATATTCTGTTTTTTTCTGCTAATATTAGTATAATGATGTTAGGGTCAAAAGCTTTTGATCCTGGTATCAGTATAATACAAGTATGGAAAAATAGATATCAGATTTCAATGATAAAGAAGGAGAAATAAACATGAGGTTTGAGGAGAAGGACGGTGCGCTTTTGGCGTACCATCAGGGGGAAATGCTTCGGATCGAGAGTTGGGGAGAGGATTCCCTGCGGGTGCGGGCAACGAAACTTGTGGGATTTACGAATGAGGACTGGGCGTTGACAGAACCGGTTCCTGCGGGAAATGCTGTGGTGAAGATCGGGGAGATGGATCACCGGTTAAGCAGCGGTGTTGTAGAAAAGCGGCCTATGGCAGTGATCACTAACGGCAGAATCCAGGCGAAGGTAAATTTTGCGGGAGTCATTACATTTTATAGGGATGGAACTGTATTTTTGCAGGAGTATTTCCGCAATTATGATGGAACCATCAGCCGGGAGAGCCGTTGCCTGAAGGTGATCAACCGGGAATGGAAAGGGATCATCGGTGGAAGCGAGTCAAAATTAAATGTAAAGTTCGAGAGCAATGACGGGGAGAAGATCTTTGGAATGGGCCAGTACCAGCATTCCTATATGGATCTGAAAGGCTGTACACTGGAACTGGAACAGAGAAATTCCCAGATTTCAGTTCCATTCATGGTATCCAGTTACGGATATGGTATGCTGTGGAACAATCCAGCGGTGGGACAGGTGACATTTGGAAAGAATTATACGGAGTGGAATGCCCATTCTACCAGGCAGATGGATTACTGGCTGACAGTTGCAGATACGCCCAAGAAGATTCTGGAGCAATATACAGAGGTGACTGGACGGGCTCCTGGTTTTCCAGAGGACCGCATGGGGCTGTGGCAGTGTAAACTTCGCTACCGCACCCAGAAAGAGGTGTTGGAAGTGGCCAGAAGATACCAGAAAGAAGGCATTCATATTGATCAGATCGTGATCGATTTCTTTCACTGGACTTTGCAGGGTGACTGGAAATTTGACCGGAAATACTGGCCGGACCCGAAAGCCATGATCGATGAGCTGCATTCCATGGGAATCAAAGTGATGGTGTCTGTATGGCCGTCGGTGGATAAGAAAAGCGAGAATTTTGGCCCAATGATGGATCGTGGGCTGTTGATCCAGACGGAACGCGGCGCGGTTCAGACTTATGATTATCAGGGAGACTGCATGGAAATTGATGCATTGAACCCGGAGACCAGGAAGTATGTGTGGGAGGTCTGCAAAAAGAATTATTATGATTTAGGAGTTGATGGATTCTGGCTGGACAATTCGGAACCGGATTTTGCCGTGTACGACCATGAAAATTACCGGTATTTTGCAGGACCGGCACTGACCTGCAGCAACATTTACCCACAGATGTACAGCCGTGTATTTTTTGATCCTATGAAGAAAATGGGAAACGATGCTGTGGTGAATCTGCTCCGCTGCGCCTGGGCGGGAAGCCAGAAGTATGGCAATGTGGTCTGGTCTGGAGATGTGCCGAGTACATTTGAGGCATTTTATGATCAGCTTCAGGCAGGGTTGAATATGGGACTGGCAGGAATTCCATGGTGGACGACAGATATTGGCGGATTTATGACCGACGACTGGGAAGACCCGGATTTTAAACAGCTTCTGATCCGCTGGTATCAGTTTGCCGTGTATTCACCGGTTCTTCGTATGCATGGAGAGCGCGGTCCCATCAATATCCCTCCGTTAGACGACCGGGACTGGGGCGGTGGATACCTTCACACAGGCCATTCCAACGAACTTTGGAGTTATGGAGAAGAGAATTACCGCATTATGAAGCATTATTACGAAGTGCGTATGGCTATGAAGGAGTACATCAAGGGGCTTTTTGAAGAAGCTTCGGAAAATGGTTCGCCTCTGCTTCGTGCCATGTTCTATGAATTTCCGGAAGATCCGAAATGCTGGGAATTACAGGATCAGTATATGTTCGGTGACCGCTATCTGGTGGCGCCGGTGTTTCATCTGAATCAGTGGCAGAGAGAGGTGTATCTGCCAGAGGGAACCTGGAGAGATACCAGAGATGGAAAAAACTATGAGGGCGGTCAGCTGATCATGGTGGAAGCGCCGCTTGAGACCATTCCGGTATTCGAAAAGGTGGACTAAAATTACATAGACGAAAGAAATCTGGGAAAAATACCCCACATAAGGAAATCCTGAAAGGAGATCAGATTATGTGGGGTATTTTGATTGCGCTGCTTTCTGGCGCGCTTATGAGCATTCAGGGAGTGTTTAATACGGAAGTGACCAGGCAGAGCAGCATCTGGGTATCGGCTGGCTGGGTACAGCTGACTGCGTTTGTCACCTGTCTGGTCATGTGGTTATTGACGGGAAGGCCGGAGGTCCAGGGAATCTGGCAGGTGAGGCCATGGTATATGTTATCAGGAGGTGTGATCGGCGCATTGATCACATGGACGGTGATCCGCAGTGTGGAAAGCCTGGGACCTGCCAGATCTGCCCTGTTGATCGTAGTGGCACAGATTGCGGTGGCTTATGGAATCGAGGTATTTGGGCTTTTTGGAGTAGAAAAGAGCGGCTGGGAGTGGAAAAAAGCGATTGGGGCATTGACTGCCGTGATTGGAATTATTATTTTCCAGAAATAATGCTTGTATTTAGAAAATGATTTGGGTAAAATAGTAAGTAAGCGGAAGGTGGTGCTCTCTGGAAAGGAGAGATACCATGAAGAAACAAAGCTTGAAAATCATACTCACTGTCATATGGCTGTTGGCTGCAGGCATATGTTACAGTTGCAGTCATGTTCCATCCCACTCCACAGATTCGGAGTGGAAGCTGGAACTTTCAGATGATCCAGAAGATACCCAGGAAGAGACTACAAGTGATGACCGCACGGAGAGTGATCCGGCAGTTTTGTATGTATATGTATGCGGCGAGATTCAGAATCCCGGCGTGTGGGAACTGCGTCCTGGAGACAGGATTTTCCGGGCTATTGAGATGGCTGGTGGAGTGACAGAGGATGCCGCAGTGGACAGTTTAAACCTGGCGGCAGAAGTGACAGATGGGATGAAGCTGTGGGTTCCATCCAGAGAAGAGATGAAAGCTCTGGGAGAAAAAAACGGAGACAGCGCAGTATTTACAAAAGACGGCTGGTCCGGACAGGAAACGGCGGAAGGTATTTCCGGAGGAAAGGTGAATCTCAATGCGGCAACGCTGGAACAGCTGATGACTTTAAGAGGAATCGGGGAAGCCAGAGCCAGGGATATCATCGCTTATCGGGAAAAACATGGTGATTTTCAAAGGATAGAGGATATTAAGAAGGTGTCCGGGATCAAGGATGCCGCTTTTCAGAAGATAAAAGACGATATTACGGTTTAAGGGAAGATGAGGTAGCGTACCATGACAAAGGTGCTGGTTGTAGATGATGAGAAGTTGATTGTAAAAGGAATCCGGTTCAGCCTGGAACAGGATAACATGGAGGTGGACTGCGCCTATGATGGCGAGGAGGCCATGAGTAAGGCGAAGGAAAAAGAGTATGATGTGATCCTTCTGGATGTGATGCTGCCGAAGGCAGACGGATTTGAGGTCCTTCAGACAGTAAGAGAATTTTCGGAGGTTCCGGTGATCATGTTGACTGCCAAGGGCAATGACATGGATAAAATCTTAGGTCTGGAATACGGAGCCGATGATTACATCACCAAGCCATTTAACATTTTGGAGGTAAAAGCCCGGATCAAGGCCATTTTAAGAAGAAATTCCATGAGAAACCGCAAGTCGGAGGAACCGAAAAAACAGGTGATCGTGGCAGGAAGCCTGAAATTAGACCGGGATGGCAGACGGGTTTTCGTTAATGAGAAGGAGATCAATCTGACTGCTAAGGAATTCGATCTGCTGGAGCTGCTGGTTTGCAATCCAAACAAAGTGTACAGCCGTGAGGCGCTTCTTGCCTATGTGTGGGGCAATAAAGCTATGGATTCCGGCGATGTACGGACGGTTGATGTGCATGTCCGGAGGCTGCGGGAGAAGATCGAACCAAGTCCAAGTGCACCGCAGTTTGTGCATACCAAGTGGGGGGTCGGCTATTATTTTGCTGCAAAATAGGCAGCACCTGGAATAAGAAAAAAGGTAACGATGTTTTCAGCAGGTCAGCGCAGGAAGTATGCAGACCTGCTGAAGCATTGCAAGAAAGGGTGTAACTATTCAGTAGGTCTGCGCACATGCTGCGCTGACCGTAAGAACACATAGGCTAGAAAGCAAAAATCCCATCAGCGAAGCTGATCTGGAATGGATTTTTGCTCGTAACTATGAAGGTACTGAATAGTTACGAAAGGGTACAAAAGATGAATTCTATGCAGGCAATCACCATCCGTCAGGTACGTCCTGAGGATTTAGACGCAGTGACGGAAGTAGAGGCGGTCTGCTTCCCAAAGGCGGAAGCAGCAGACCGGGCATCCTTTGAAGCGCGGATCAAGGCTTTTCCGGACAGCTTTTTTGTGGCAGAAGAGGAAGGAAGGATCGTTGGTTTTATTAATGGGGCGGTGGTGAATGAGACCACCATCCGGGATGAGATGTTTGAGGATGTTTCGTTTCATAATGGAACTGGAAATTATCAGAGTATCTTTGGACTGGATGTGATTCCGGAGTATCAGCATCATGGTCTGGCCTCCAGATTGATGCGCCATATGATCGAAGAAACGAAAAAACGTGGGAAACAAGGACTGATCCTTACCTGTAAGGACCGGCTGATCGGATTCTATGAGACCTTTGGATATCGGAATCTTGGCGTATCGGAATCCGTTCACGGCGGAGCTGTGTGGTATGACATGATCCTGAAGCTGGAAGCATGAAGATTACGTTAGTTACAGTGGGAAAGATCAAGGAAAAATTTTTTGAAGATGCCATCAAGGAGTATTCCAAGCGGCTTAGCCGGTATTGTAAATTAGAGATTCTTCAGGTGGCCGATGAGAAGACACCAGAAGGCGCCAGCGAAGCGGTGGAGTTACAGATCAAGGAAAAGGAAGGACAGAGAATCCTTTCGCTGATCCGGGATGATGCATATGTGATCGCCTTGGCGATTGAGGGAAAGATGCTGGATTCTGAAGAACTGGCAGAAAGAATTGAAAAATTAGGAGTCAGCGGCATCAGCCAGATCGTATTTGTCATCGGAGGTTCTTTGGGACTGTCTGCCCAGGTGATGAAGCGGGCAGATTACGCTCTTAGCTTTTCCAGGATGACATTTCCCCATCAGCTGATGCGGGTGGTGTTGTTAGAGCAGATCTACCGGAGTTACCGGATCATGAACCATCAGCCTTATCACAAGTAAAGGCAGCTGAACAGAGAAGCAGGCGGTTGAAAGTTGATCAACCGCCTGCTGTGCTTTAACTCGTTTTTACCAGCTCATCGCCTGGTTCCAGAATAGTATCGCCTCTTGGAATGATAGTCTGTCCATTGCGGCGGATCAGGATGATCAGGTTGCCGGGCGACAGCTTCAGATCCTTAATCTGGCGGCTGCACCAGGGGTGGGAGGCATCCAGAGTCAGTTTACTCAAGTGAATATCTTCTTGTCCGGTATAGGCGGTTGCGCCCAAGACCAGGACATCGCCAGAGCGCAGTACGGTTTCTCCATGAGGAACCGTATTTTTTTCGCCCGGATGACTCAAAAATACTAAAAGGGTGCCAGGTGGGAGCTGCAGATCCCGGACCTTCATGCCGTTCCATGGGTGGTGTTCTGTGACCGGGATATCGATAAAACGAACATCAGTTTCTTCGCTATAATCGGAAAATGTGGTCAGAATGTTACCGCTGGTGTCCAGCATTTCTGTCCGTCTTGCAAACCAGGGAAGCAGCGTTCCCTGGATGGCAATGGAAAATAATACGACACAGAACACAATATGGAACAGATCATGTTCCAGTGTAATGCCACTCTGAATGGCCATAATGGCGAATACAATGGATGCAGCGCCCCGCAGCCCCGCCCAGGAAACCAGGATCTGCTGGCGCAGGGAAGATCTCAATGGGGTCAGCAAAATCGCGGTCACGAGCGGTCTTGCGATCAGGGTCAGGAATGCGGCGATGGCAGCAGCCGGAAGCCACACGGCGGCGATCCTGGAAGGGAAGGAGAGCAGTCCCAGGATAAAGAAGATCAGCATCTGCATCAGGCTGGTAAGGCCGTCAAAGAAATTGACCAGGGTTTTCTTATTAGGCAGTGGACTGTTGCCTAACAGGATTCCCATGAGATAGGCGCTCAAGTATCCATTTCCCCCAATGACCGAAGGCAAGGCATAGGCAAGTACCGCAGATGCCAGCACAAATGCCGTGTCAAAACCGCTGGTCTCAAAATCCACATGGAGGAGAACCCAACGGACAACGAAAGCCAGCACTGCACCAATGGCAAGACCAAAGAGGATCTGGGTGGCCGCAGTGGTTAGGATCTGAAGAGGGAGACGGCTGGAAACACCCTGTTTCATGGCGGTTAACAGGATAATGGTCAGCATATAGGCCGCCGGGTCATTGGAACCGCTCTCCACCTCTAAGAGGGAGTCTGTGCTGTCCTTTAAGGAAAGATTTTTCGAGCGGAGGACGGAAAAAACACTGGCAGCGTCCGTGGAACCTAGTACTGCTCCGGTCAGTAAGCCCTCCAGCAGGTCAAAATGCAGGACATAGTGGCAGAACAGACCGGTAAACAGAGCCGTGAAAATAGTACCGAAGGCAGACATCACCAGAGCCTTTAAAGCAGCAGGCTTTGCCGTTTTCCAGCGGGTGCCGAAGCCACCGTAAAACATGATGAAGATCAGGGCGATGGAGCAGATCGTTTCTGCAAATCCAAAATCCGCGAAATCGATCCGCACAAGTCCTTCGGAGCCAAAAACCATGCCGAGAAGGATAAAGGCCAGAAGCATAGGGATACCAATCCTGCTGGAGAGCCGGTTACATAAGATACAGGCCAGGATCACACAGGAACCGAGAAGCAAAAGCTGGATCACAGGCAGCCCCCCTTTCTGATCCTGGAGCCGGTCAGCTCCCGGACAATTGGATGATTGATAGTTCGTGCAGTGGGTGAACTGCAGTGCTTTATTGTGTCAAGTTTGTACATATGCGGTCTCCTTTGCTGTTTGATGTTAATCGTATTTTGATTCTGGTATTCATAGTATACAGAATAACAGCAGATTTGTCAGTTGAAAAAGGCACAAAATAAAGAAATGGTGTATCGTAACGGGATTTTCAGCTCATAGGATGAATTTTTCCATCATATATTGAGAATAAAGAAAGCCTGGGACACGGTATCAGATCTGGTCCGGAACCGGGAGAAGGTAAAAAAGAGGGCTGCGGAGGGACAAGATATGGGAGCAGAAGTGGTGATCCGGAGTTTCCCGGCAAAGCTGAGAAAACTGCTGGAGCCCCTGAAAATCAGTCATTTAGAGGAGGTACGCCTGCGGGCAGATCAGCCTCTGATGGTGGTATGGAATGGAAAGGATTACTTTGTGACGGACCAGGGACAATTGTCCATGGATCAGAGCCAGTCCTGGAAGGTACCGGAGAGTCTTCTGAGAGAAGCGGTAGAAGCTTTCAGCAGTCATTCCCTCTATGCTTATGAGGAGGAGCTGCGCCAGGGGTTTTTTACCATTCAGGGCGGCCACCGGATCGGTGTGGCGGGGAAGGTGGTCCTGGAGCATGGGGCAGTCAAAACCATGAAATATCTATCCTTTTTAAATGTCCGGATTGCTCATGAGATACGGGGGTGTGCGGATGGAATTCTTCCATATATATATGAAGCAGATAGGTGTGAAATTAATCGTGAAATTTTTCACACACTATTAATCTCACCACCCAGATGTGGAAAAACCACTCTGCTGCGTGATCTGATCCGCCAGATCTCCAATGGAAACGCATTCCATCCGGGAATGACAGTGGGCGTGGTGGATGAGCGGTCAGAGATTGGCGCCTGCTATCATGGAATCCCGCAAAATGATCTTGGGATACGGAGTGATGTACTGGACGATTGCCCCAAGCATCTGGGAATGATGATGCTGATCCGGACAATGTCGCCTAAGGTGGTGGCGGTGGACGAGATCGGAAGCCGTGAGGACTTAGAGGCGATGGAGTATGTGATGAATTGTGGCTGTAAACTTCTTGCTACGGTCCATGGAAATTCACTGGAGGAGATCCGCAGAAAGCCGGTTTTGGGCAGGATGGTGGAGGAAGCGTGGTTTGGCCGTTATGTGATCCTGGAGCGGAACGGGACGCCGGGTCATGTGGCGGTGGTCCTGGATGGACAAGGGAGGCGTCTATGATATGGTTAAAGATCATGGGAGGAATTCTGGTGGTGCTTTCCGGAGGCGGTCTTGGTTTTGTCAGGGCAGACAAGTGGAGGAGTCACCGGAAAAATCTGGAGGAGCTGCGGAAAATGACCTTACTTTTGCGCAGCCAGATCCTATATGCCAGAGGTACATTAGAGGAGGCATTGGAACAGGTGGGAAAAAAATCAGACGGACCGGTAGCGCAGATTTTTGAAGAAACAGCAGAGCAGTTAAGATGCCAGGATGGGCGTTCGTTCTATGAAATCTGGCAGATGTCTGTGGAACGGCACTGGAAAGAGCTTCTTCTGACCACGGAAGAATGCCGGGAGTGGAAGGAATTTGGCCGTCACCTTGGGTTTATGGATCTGGAGATGCAGGAAAAAAATATGGAGCTTTACTTAGAACAGCTGGAGCTGTCTGTCCGGTTTTACCGGGAACAGGAGCGAGAGCAGCAGAAATTATCCATCAGTCTTGGGATCATGGGAGGTCTGTTTTTAACGGTGCTGTTATTTTAAAGGGGGAATGACCATGGGAGTAAATGTGATTTTCCGGATCGCGGCGGTGGGAATCTTAGTCTCCGTGCTCTGTCAGGTGTTAAAACACAGCGGGCGGGAGGAACAGGCATTTTTAACCAGTCTGGCGGGACTGATCCTGGTGTTGTTGTGGATGATCCCGTACATATATGAATTGTTTGACACAATTAAGAATCTTTTCACCTTATAGCGGAGGAGAATGTCATGTCGGTTCTGACTATCGGGATTCTGGGGATTGCCGGCGCCCTTCTGGCAGTGGAACTAAAGGGTTTAAAGGGAGAATACGGGATCTATCTGGTGGCGGCAGTGGGTCTGGTGATCTTTTTTTATGGCATCACAAAATTAAAGACCGTGATCGAGACCATCCGCCAGGTTCAGAGCTATATCCGGCTGAACCGGATGTATCTGGAGGTCCTGTTAAAAATGATCGGAATTACCTATATTGCGGAATTTTCATCTGGAATCTGTAAGGATGCAGGTTATGGTTCCTTAGGAAGCCAGATTGAGATTTTTGGGAAATTGTCGGTGCTGGCAGTCAGTATGCCGATTCTTTTAGCGTTATTGGATACGGTGCAGCAGTTTCTGGCGTGAAAGAGATTCAAGGCATACGGCAAAAAGTAAGCAGCAGAGATCGGGTGAAGCAGGAGGAAGAAGCATGCTGGAAAATGGGCTTTCCATTGATCTGACAGAGATTGAACAGTTTATCCGCGGCCAGGGGCTTGGGGAGTCTGTTTCTTTCCAGAACCTGGTGGAGCGGCTGATGGCAGGAGATCTGACGGGGCTGTGTAGTCAGCTGCTTTCAGGTCTCCAGTCTGCTCTTTTTCAGGAAATCGGTTCTGGTGGAAGAATCCTGGGCCAGATCCTGGCTCTGGGAATCTTTGCGGCGGTATTTACCAGCTTTTCCGGGTTGTTTCAGGAAAGTCAGGTGTCAGAAACGGGCTTTTTTGCCGCATATCTGCTTCTATTTACACTTTTGATGACCGGGCTGACCCAGAGCATCCAGGTAGCAGCGGAAGCAGCGGGAGCCATCATGCAGTTTATGAAAGCCATGATGCCGGCTTATTTTCTTGCGGTAGCACTGGCAGGTGGAAGCATCTCTGCGGCAGCCATGTATGAATTTACCATGGGACTGGCAGGGGTGAGCCAATGGCTTCTGATCACGGTGATGATCCCCCTGATCCGTCTGGAGCTTCTGATGAAAATGACTGGAAACATGGTAAAGGAAGAGACCTTGTCGCGTCTGAACGACCTGTTAGACCAGGTGATCCGCTGGGGCATGAAAGTCCTGTTAGGCGTGGTGGTCGGCTTTCATGTGGTGCAGGGACTTCTTCTTCCCTATGCGGATTCCCTGAAAAATGGAGCTGCCCAGAAGCTGGTCGGCATGATCCCCGGAATTGGCCAGGGAGCCGCTGCAGCAGCACAGATGATCTTAGGGTCCGGTGTCCTGTTAAAAAATGCTGTTGGCATGGCGGGAGCTGTGGTTGTATTCCTGATCCTGGCGGTTCCCATGTTAAAGCTTCTGGTGCTGATGCTGTTTTACCAGTGCGCTGCCGCAATCCTGGAGCCGATCTGCGATAAACGGATCATTTCCTGCATCAGCGCTGCAGCCAGGGGGCATCAGCTGCTATTACAGATCGTGCTGACGGCGGCGTTATTATTTCTGATCACGGTTTCTCTGGTGTGCGCGGGAACTAATGTCTCTTATTATGTATAGACGATCGGTAACTATTCAGTAGGTCTGCGCACATGCTGCGCTGACCGTAAGAACACATAGGCTAGAAAGCAAAAATCCCATCAGCGAAGCTGATCTGGAATGGATTTTTGCTCGTAACTATGAAGGTACTGAATAGTTACGACGATCGAATGAATGGAAAGGAGGAACATATGGGAGCAGTGTCGGAGTGGGCGGGCAGTATTTTAAGCTTCCTGATCCTGATCACGGTGATCCGCGGGATACTGCCATCAAAAAAGTATGAGCCTTATCTAAGGTTATTTTCCGGTCTGATGCTGATCCTTCTGGTCTTACAGCCTGTCACAGGGGGGCTTGGCCTGGAGAAGCAGATCGACCGGGCGTTTGAGGCATTTGCCTTTCAGATGGATCATGAGGAGTTAAACACCAGGGTCCTGGGAATTGAAAAGGAACGGCAGGAGCAGATCTTGAAGATTTATGAAAATGATGTGGCTGGTCATGTGACAGCCATGGCGGGAGAACAGGGACTTCAGGCGGAAAGCGCACAGGTGAAGATCAATGGAGATCCGGAGAGCACCGATTATGGGAAGGTGGTATCGGTGAAAGTAAAGCTGCAGAGCGGGGAAGCGACTGGAAAACAGGAAGGGCTTTGGAAAAATGATGAGGTGAAGGAGGTTCAGCCAGTCCAGAACATAGAGGTGCAGTCTGTGCAGATCGGACAGGAACCGGAAACAGATGTCCAGAATCATTCAGAGGAAACATCTGGAGAAAATAATAACAGGATTCTGGAATTTCAAAGAAAGGTGGAGCAGTATTATGGACTGGAAAGCGGCGCTGTTGAAATTCAATCTTAAACCGGACATCCATACAAGGAGCGGCCGGTGGCTGGTGATGCTGGCAGTGGGTCTGATCTGTCTGATCCTGGCGTGGCCGTCCGGCAGAAAAACATCGGAAAACGTGCAGAATGGATCCAGTCCTGGACAGAACAGCCAGAGTGAAAGGACGGATATGGGTGATTCCTATGAGACTCAGTTGGAAACCCGCTTAAAACAGCTTCTCAGTCAGGTAGATGGCGTGGGACAGGCAGAAGTGATGATCGTTTTAAAGGAATCCGAAGAAAAGATCTGGAGGACGGATATCACTACTTCTATTTCCAGTACCCAGGAGACGGATCAGGGAGGTGGAACACGGAAGATCGAGAGCAGTGAACAGTCGGAGGATACCATTTTATCCGGTTCTTCCGGCCAGGGAGTACCGATTTTAGAAAAAGAGATCCGTCCCAGGATCGCCGGCGTAGTGGTCAGTGCCCAGGGTGGAGGAAATCCAAAGGTGCAGGCAGAGATCACGGAAGCGGTAGAGGCATTATTTGATGTGCCTTCTCATAAAATCAAAGTGTTAAAGATGGTGAATGGTTCATAGACTAAAACAGGTAAATAGAAAGGAGCAGTGTGGATGAAGCGAAAAGTGGATCTGCAGAATGTGAATATGAAAAAACTGTTCAGGAGAAACCAGATCATTGTCACAACGCTGGCGGTGATGATCGCAGTGGCGGGATACTTAAATTATATGGGGAGCCAGTCAGATGGGGATCAGGGCGCATACACGGCGGGAAATACTTCCTATGAAGCAGGAGCGTTGGAGATTTCTGACGAGGACATTTTAAAGGAAAATCAGACAGTCCTGAATGGAGCCGAAGATTATCAGGAGATCGCCAGCTTAGACGGGGATCAGGGCGATGGGTTGACAGAGTCGGTTTCCGCCGCAGAACTGACTGCGGTGACTGATTCCGCAGGGCAGGATGGAAACCAGAACCGTGGACAGAATACCGGTCAGAACGCCCAGACAGAACAGACAGGACTGGAAAATCCGGGCGAAGCGATTCTGACCAGCGGCATGAGCGTGTCCGACTACATAGCCAGCGTCCAGTTAAGCAGAGAACAGATCCGGGCAAAAAACAAGGAAACGTTGTTAAATATCATCAATAACCAGAATATTGAGGAGACTGCCAAGCAGCAGGCGATTCAGGACATGATCGCTTTAACGGAGGTGGCAGAAAAAGAAAACGCGGCGGAAACCCTTCTTATGGCCAAAGGATTTGCTGATCCGGTCGTCAGCATTTCTTCCGGTAAAGTGGATGTGGTGGTCAATGCGCCATCCATCACCGATGCCCAGCGGGCGCAGATCGAGGATATCGTAAAAAGAAAAGCAGAGGTGGGTGCAGAAAGCATAATTATTACTCTGTTAAATCTTTCTGATTAAAGCCCTTTCCAAACCCATGGATTTTTGCTATAATAATTCTACTATAGAAACATGAGGAGGTAGCGAAAGTGGCAGAGACGGAAGGCAGAAATACTCATAAAGTATATGAAAAAGATAAAATTGGCGAAGTACAGATTGCAGACGAGGTGGTAGCGATTATCGCAGGTCTGGCTGCAACCGAGGTTGAGGGCGTAGATTCTATGGCAGGCAACATTACCAATGAGTTAGTTGGCAAGCTCGGCATGAAGAATCTCTCCAAGGGAGTAAAGGTTGATGTGACAGAAGAGCATGTGTCTGTTGACCTATCCCTCAATATGAAGTATGGTTATAACATTCCAGATGTTTCCGAGAAGGTTCAGGATCGTGTGAAAACCGCTATCGAGAACATGACTGGTCTCCATGTGCTGGATGTGAATATCAAGATCGCCAGCGTGAACATGGAAGCAGAAGAACAGTAAAACTGACTTCAGACGCAGCCGCTTTATGCGGCTGTGTTTTTGGCGTTTTCCTGCATCAGCAGGAGCTGTTAGAGGCAGCTTCTGCTGGTAAATAAGACGCTGATAAAAGAAAAATAAAAGCGAAATAAAAGCGAAATACAAGCGAAATAAAAGCGAAATAAAAGCGAAATAAAAGCGAAGGCAACTGTGAAGGCATAGAACAGTTACGAGAGAAGCAAACAGAAGAATCGATTTAGGAGGATACGAAGATATGACCAGAAGAGAGCTGCGCGAGCATAGTTTTAAGGTGTTATTCCGCGCTGATTTTTATCCGGTGGAGGAGATGGACGAGCAGATTGAGCGCTATTTTGGAGCGCCAGTGGAAGATGATGTAACACCGGAAGGAACAACGATCCTCCACGATTCTAATCTCTCCGAGGCAGAACAGGCAGTGGTAACAGAAAAAGTAAAGAAGATTTTAGAAAAACTGCCGGAGATCGATGAGAAGATCAACCAGGTAGCCGAAGGCTGGAAGACCAGACGTATGGGTAAAGTGGAGCTGACGATTCTGCGTCTTGCTGTTTATGAGATGCAGTATGACGAGGAGATCCCGGAGAAGGTCGCGATCAATGAGGCAGTGGAACTGGCGAAAAAGTTCGGCAGAGACGAGTCATCGGCATTTATCAATGGCGTACTGGCGAAACTGGTAGCATAAAAAACCATTCAGCAGATCCATGCATCTGGTGCGGTGATCTGCTTGGAGTATGATTATGGCTGGAAGTATTTATTCCGTTGCACAGGTGAATTCTTATATTAAGAACCTGTTTGTTCAGGATTTCCTCCTGAACCGTATCAGTGTCAGGGGAGAGGTATCAAACTGCAAGTACCACACTTCCGGACACATATATTTTACACTAAAAGACAAATCAGGGACCTTATCCGCGGTGATGTTTGCCGGTCAAAGGAAAGGTCTCACTTTTCAATTACAGGAAGGGCAGCAGGTGGTGGTGACTGGTTCCATCGATATCTACGAGAGGGACGGCAGATACCAGCTGTATGCCAGGGAAATCAGGCGGGATGGTGTAGGAGACTTATTTGAACGTTTCCAGAAGCTGCGGGACGAGCTGGAAGAGATGGGCATGTTTGCCGCAGAGTATAAAAAACCGATCCCCAAATATGCAAAAACCATAGGAATCGTCACGGCCAGTACCGGAGCGGCGATCCATGATATCATAAACATTACGGCAAGACGGAATCCTTATGTCCAGTTGATCCTTTATCCGGCCCTGGTACAGGGACAGGATGCCAGGTTCAGCATTGTCAATGGAATCCGTACCCTGGATTCTATGGGACTGGATGTACTGATCGTGGGAAGAGGCGGCGGATCCATGGAAGATCTGTGGGCCTTTAATGAGGAGGTCGTTGCCAGGGCGATCTTTGAGTGTGAAACTCCGGTGATCTCTGCAGTAGGTCATGAGACAGATGTTACCATTGCCGATTATGTGGCGGATCTGAGAGCACCGACCCCTTCGGCGGCTGCGGAACTGGCGGTATTTGATTACAGACAGTTTGAAAACCGGCTGGAAGTGCTCAGAGAAGCATTGAACCGGGGTGTGGAGCGAAATCTGGAGCGGAAGAAAGCCCAGGTGGAGCAGTATCAGATGAAATTAAAGCTGCATCATCCGGAGCGGATCTTAAATGACCACCGCCAGCGGCTGGTTCAGATCCAGGATCAGATGGAGCGAAGGATAGAAGAGAGATTAACTGACCGGAAACACCGGCTGGCGCTGCTGGCAGGACGGCTTCATAGTTTGTCTCCATTGGAGCAGCTAAGCCGAGGTTTCGGGTTTGTCACAGATAAAGACGGAAAGCCGGTGGCTTCCGTAAAGAAACTCCAGAAAGAAGAATCCTTACAGATCCGTCTGGCAGATGGCCGGGTGGAAACCAGGATTTTGAAGATCGAAGGTCTGGAACCGGGCAGCGGGGAACTGGAGGAGGAAACGTATGGCGGAAACTAAAACAAATCAGGAAATGTCTATCGAGGAGACCTTAGAGGCCCTTGAGATGATCATAGAGAAAATGGAAGACCGGGACAGTTCGCTGGAGGAAACATTTGCCAACTATGAGTTAGGCATGAAGATGGTAAAAAGCTGCAGCGACCAGATTGACCGGGTAGAAAAAAAGATACAGGTATTGGCGGAGGAAAGCCGGGATGGAGAATTTTAACGAGGTTTTAAAACAATACACAGAAGAAGTCTGGAAGACGGTGGAGCGGTATCTGCCGGAGGAAGAAGGACATCAGGGGACAGTTCTGGAAGCGATGAATTACAGCATGCGGGCAGGCGGTAAGCGTCTGCGTCCATTATTTTTACGGGAAGTATACCGGATGTTTGGCGGTCAGGGAAGAGAAGAGGAGCCTTTTATGGCGGCGATCGAGATGATCCATACCTTTTCCCTGGTCCACGATGATCTGCCCTGTATGGATAATGACCGTCTGCGCCGGGGACTTCCGACCACCTGGGCAGAGTATGGAGAGGACATGGCAGTACTGGCAGGCGATGCCCTGTATGGTTATGCCTTTGAGACGGCATCGAAGGCCTTTGATCTGACAGAGGATGCAAAGACTGTAGGACGGTGTATTCGCCTGTTAGCCTCTAAATCCGGTATTTTTGGCATGATCGGAGGTCAGTCTGCAGATGTGGAACTGACTGGCGGTTCTCTGAGCGCAGATCAGCTGGAGTTTATCTACCGCCTAAAGACCGGGGCTTTATTAGAAGCTCCTATGATGATCGGAGCTTTGCTTGGCGGTGCGGATGAGACGCAGTTACAGACAGTGGAGCATATGGCAGCCTGTGTTGGCAAGGCATTCCAGATCCAGGACGATATTCTGGATCTGGTAGGAGACCAGGCACTGCTTGGGAAGCCGGTGCTCAGTGATGAAAAAAATCATAAAACAACCTATGTGTCTCTTTACGGTATGGAGAAAGCCAGAGAGGACGTAGAGCGCCTGTCAGACGAGGCTGTGAAAGATCTGGAGCGGCTTCCGGGTGATCATGAATTTCTGCATCAGCTGATCTTAAAGCTGGTGACCAGACAAAAATAGGAGAGAACTGTTCAGTAAGTGCACAGACCTGCTAAACAGATACAATAAGAGGTCAATATGTTAGAAAAGATAAATGGGCCAAAGGATATCAAGGCCCTCAGCTGGGAAGAACTGGATGTGCTTGGTCAGGAGATCCGGCAGTTTCTGATCGAAAAGATCAGCGCTACCGGAGGTCATCTGGCATCTAATCTGGGAGTGGTAGAGTTGACTATGGCTATTTACCGGACGTTTGATCTGCCGGAAGACAAGGTCATCTGGGATGTGGGACATCAGGCATATACCCACAAGATTCTCAGCGGAAGAAAAGATTTTGATGATTTAAGACAATTTGGCGGAATCAGCGGTTTCCCGAAAAGGGCAGAAAGTCCCTGTGACAGCTTTAATACCGGACATAGCTCCACCTCCATTTCTGCAGGGCTTGGCATGGCCCTTGGACGGGATCTGCGGGGTGAGGATTACCATGTGATTTCCATTATTGGCGACGGAGCCCTGACTGGCGGTATGGCCTATGAAGCGTTGAATAATGCAGCCAGGATCAATAAGAACTTCATTATCATATTAAACGATAACAACATGTCCATTTCTGAAAATGTAGGCGGCATGTCCAAGTATTTAAGCGGGATACGCACCGGAGCCGGGTATAATGATCTGAAACGTCAGATCACGGATTTTCTGGAGAAGGTTCCGGTGGCCGGACCGCGGATGATCCGCCGGATCAGTATGATAAAGCAGGGCTTAAAGCAGCTGCTGATCCCGGGTATGCTGTTTGAAGATATGGGGATCACTTACTTAGGCCCGGTGGATGGACACGATGTAAAACAGCTTTCCCGCGTGTTAAATGAGGCAAAAAGACTGGATCATGCAGTCCTGGTCCATGTGCTGACCAAGAAGGGAAAGGGCTATGCACCTGCAGAGAAGAATCCTTCGGCATTCCATGGGGTGAATCCGTTTGACATCTCCACAGGAAAGCCGAAAAAAGCGAAAACAGCGCCAAGCTACACAGATGTTTTTTCTAAGAAATTAGTGGAGCTGGCGGGCAGAGATAAGAGGATCGTAGCGATCACAGCAGCTATGCCGGATGGTACGGGTCTGACCCGGTTTAAGAATGAATTCCCGGACCGGTTTTTTGATGTGGGGATTGCGGAGCAGCATGCAGTTACCAGTGCAGCAGGGATGGCAGCGGCTGGGATGAGACCGGTAGTTGCGGTTTATTCTTCTTTCTTACAGAGAGGCTTTGACCAGATCCTTCATGATGTGTGTATCCAGAACCTTCCGGTGGTATTTGCGGTGGACAGGGCCGGATTAGTTGGAAGTGATGGAGAGACCCATCAGGGTATTTTTGATCTGTCATATCTGACTTGTATTCCGAACATGGCGGTGCTGGCGCCGAAAAATCGGTGGGAATTAGAAAAAGAACTGGAGTTTGCATTCCAGTATCCGGGACCGATTGCCATCCGTTATCCGCGAGGTGAAGGTTACCAGGGACTGGAAGAGTATCAGGCTCCGGTGGAATTTTGCAGGGGAGAACTGATTTCAGAAGGGGAAGGCATCGCCCTGCTGGCAGTTGGAAGTATGGTCAGCACAGCGGAACATATCCGGGATAAATTAAAAGAAGAAGGCTATGACCTGACACTTGCCAATGGACGGTTTATCAAGCCGATTGATGTAAAATTAGTGGATCGCTTAGCGGCAACCCATGATTGTATCGTGACGCTGGAGGAGAATGTCCTTCAAGGCGGCTTTGGCCTTCAGGTCACGTCTTATGTACACAAACATTACCCGGATGTCCGGGTATTAAATATCGCGCTGCCGGATGCTTATGTGGAGCATGGCAATGTTTCACTTTTGCGGGAAGCGCTTGGAATCGACAGTGATTCGATTATCCGCAGAATGCGGAAGGAAGGGTTCTTAAAAGAATGAAAGAAAGACTGGATGTACTTTTAGTAAACCGGAATCTGGCAGAGTCCAGAGAGAAGGCGAAGGCCATTATCATGTCCGGTATCGTATATGTGGACGGCCAGAAGGAAGACAAGGCCGGAACCATGTTTGAGGATACGGTATCCGTCGAGGTCCGTGGCCATACACTGGCTTATGTAAGCCGTGGCGGCTTAAAGCTGGAGAAGGCTATGACTCATTTTGGAGTGACATTAAATGGCAAGATCTGTATGGATGTGGGCGCTTCTACTGGCGGATTTACCGACTGTATGCTGCAGAATGGTGCAGTAAAGGTGTATTCTGTCGATGTTGGACATGGTCAGTTAGCGTGGAAGCTGCGCAATGATGAGCGGGTGGTCTGTATGGAAAAGACCAATATCCGCTACGTGACGCCGGAGGATATCCCGGACCGGATCCAGTTTGCTTCCATCGATGTTTCCTTCATTTCCCTGACAAAAGTGTTAGGTCCGGTAAAGGAACTTCTGACAGAGGATGGGCAGATCGTATGTCTGATCAAGCCGCAGTTTGAGGCAGGAAGGGAAAAGGTTGGCAAAAAGGGTGTTGTCCGTGAGAAGAGTACACATCTGGAAGTGATCGAGTCTGTGATCGACTTTGCCAAGAGCATTGGATTTGGTATCCTGAACCTGGAGTTTTCCCCGATCAAGGGACCGGAAGGTAATATTGAGTATCTGTTATATTTGCAGAATCATCCAGAACTGGCAGACGAAAAAGGCGTTGAGATCGATCCAAAGACGATCGTGGAAGAGGCTCATAACACCTTATAGGAGCTTTTATGAAACATTTTTATATTATTCTGAATCCATATAAAAGCGGAGCTGTGGAGATGGCAGAGAAGATCAGTCAGTATCTGGAAAGCAGGGGCTGTATCTGCCATATGCCGGAGCGGATGGAAAAGGCGGATGGAGATCACACTGGTTACCGTTATACGGATTCTGGCATGGTTCCGGAGAATGTGGAATGTGTGATCACCTTAGGCGGCGATGGAACGCTGATACAGGCAGCCAGGGATCTGGCGGGAAGACAGATCCCGATGCTGGGCATTAACATGGGAACCTTAGGTTATCTGACCCAGATCAGCGGCCAGGAGGCAATCACTCCCAGATTAGCGGAACTGGTCAGCGACCAGTTCCAGCTGGAACACCGGATGATGTTAAAAGGCACCGTTGTCAGACATGGCAAGGTGATCGCCAAAGAATTGGCATTAAATGAGATTGTTGTGGCAAGACGGGAGATGCTGCGTCTTCTTCGGCTGAATATCCGGGTCAATGGGGAATTCCTGATCCAGTACCATGCAGATGGTGTGATCGTGGGAACGCCTACAGGATCTACCGGATATAATTTGTCGGCGGGAGGACCGATCGTGGAACCCACAGCCCGCATGACGATTTTAACACCAATCTCCGCTCATTCGCTTAATGGAAGAAGTGTGGTCCTGTCCTCAGAGGATCAGATCGAGATCGAGGTGATGGGGCATGTGCAGGATGGCCAGTCGGCGGTATTTGACGGAGATTCCTATGTAACGTTGGAGGTTGGCGACCGGATCTTAGTGGAGCGGTCGGAGATAGAAACCATATTGGTGAAGCTGAATGCAGGTTCATTCCTTGATAACCTTCGCAGTAAGCTGGCAGGAATTTAAAGGGGGTAAAACGTGAAGGTAGACAGACATGCCAAGATCGTAGAATTGATTGGAAAATATGAGATCGAAACACAGGAAGAGCTGGCAGAGTATCTGACTAAGGCCGGATACCAGGTCACCCAGGCTACTGTGTCCAGGGATATCCGGGAGCTGAAGCTGTCCAAGGTCCAGGCAGAAAGCGGAAAGCAGCGGTACGTGGTGTTCCAGAGCCAGGAAGGCTTAAGTGACAAGTATATCCGTATTTTGAGAGACGGTTTTCTTTCTATGGATATGGCCCAGAATATTCTGGTGATCAAGACGGTGTCCGGCATGGCCATGGCAGTTGCCGCAGCGTTGGATGCCATCCATTTCCATGAGATCGTGGGCTGTATCGCGGGAGACGATACCATCATGTGCGCGGTACGAAGCGTGGATGATACGATCCTGGTGATGGATAAGCTGCGGAAATTGATCGCAGGTTGATGATACAAACCAGACATCGAATATGGAGGAGCAAGTATGCTGCTTAATTTGCAGGTAAAGAATCTGGCCCTCATTGAAAAGGCAGAGGTGTCCTTTTCTGAGGGCTTAAATATTTTAACCGGTGAGACCGGTGCAGGAAAATCCATCATTATCGGATCTGTTAATATGGCTCTGGGTGGGAAAACATCCAGGGATATGATTCGTCAGGGAGCGGATTATGCCTATGTGGAATTAGTATTTTCTGTCGATGATCCGGTGAAAAGAAAGCGTCTGGAAGAACTGGACCTGGATCTGCCGGAGGACGGAACGATCATCATTTCTAAGAAAATCATGCCCACCAGAAGTCTCAGCAAGGTCAATGATGAGACGGTGACAACTGGGCGTCTGAAAGAAATCACCAGCTTATTGATCGATATCCATGGACAGCATGAACATCAATCATTGTTGTACAAATCCAAGCATCTTCAGATACTGGATGCCTATGCCAGATCCCAGACCCAGCCATTAAAAGAGAAGATCTCTGTGAATTACCATCAGTATCAGGAGGTCTTAAAGGCGTTGGAGGAGATGAACCAGGATCAGGAGAGCCGGTTGAGAGAGGCGGATTTCCTGCGCTATGAAATCGAAGAGCTGGAGAATGCAGACCTGAAGGAAGGCGAGGAAGAAGGACTGACATCATCCTATCGCAGGCTTTCCCACGCTCAGAAGATCATGGAATATTTATCCAGTGCTTACCAGGCCATTGATGGGGAACAGATCGGGCGGGCATTGCATGATGTGACTCAGGCGGCGGAATATGACGAGACGGTTGCAGGAATCCGGGATCAGCTGTTTGATGCGGAATCCATCTTAAGTGATGTGGTGCGGGATATCAGTGGTTATATGGACCAGTTCTCCTTTGATGAGGAGGCATTTGTCCAGATGGAGAAACGTCTGGATCTGATTCATAATCTTCAGGCAAAATACGGAAGTACCGTTCGTGAGATCATGGAGAAGCTGGAAGAGAAGCGGAAACGCCTGGATGATCTGGAGCATTTTGATCTGATCAAGGCTCAGAAGGAGAAAGAACGGGAGAAGACGGAAGAGAAATTGGAGCAGCTTTGCACAGAACTTTCCAAGGTTCGTCAAAGTGCGGCGAAGATTCTGACAGAAAAGATCCGTCGGGGACTGGAAGATCTGAATTTTATTGATGTGGCTTTCGAGATGGAGTTTCGACGGCTGGAACAGTACACAGCCTCTGGTTTTGACGAGGCGGAATTTATGATTTCCACCAATCCTGGTATGCCGGTGCGCCCACTTGGTATGGTAGCTTCTGGCGGTGAGCTTTCCAGAATCATGCTGGCGATTAAAGCGGTGTTAGCAGATACGGATGATATTCCGACTTTGATTTTTGATGAGATCGACACCGGTATCAGTGGCAGAACTGCCCAGAAAGTATCAGAAAAACTTTCTTATATTGCCAGAAACCATCAGGTGATCTGCATTACTCATTTACCACAGATCGCAGCTATGGCAGATACGCATTTTGAGATTGCCAAGTCCGCGGCAGCCGGCAGTACCACAACCACCATTCATCCGTTGTGTGGGGATGAGATGGTGAAAGAACTGGCCCGACTCCTTGGCGGCGCAAAAATAACGGACGCTGTCTATGACAACGCCCGTGAGATGAAAGTTCTGGCTGACCAGAGCAAGCTATATAAAACGGTAAACAATTAATGCCAGGACCACGCCGATCAGGCTGGCTAGAGTGATTTTGATGGACAGTCCAAAGGTGATGATCAGAACGCCCAGATCAAGAACCAGAGGATCATTTAACCCGAAGGACTGTCCAAAATTCAGCCAGGACAGGAACGGGACGGGAGAGGCCAGACTACCGATAAAGCCGCCCAGCACAATGCCGGAAAGCAGTAAAAGAAGCAGAATCCAGAAATTTTTGTTTCCAAAGTTTTTCATATGCACATCCCCATTTAAAAAGTCAAAATGATTGGAAACTATTCAGCAGGTCAGCGCAGCATGTGTGCAGACCTACTGAATAGACCATGATTGTTCTATCGCTCTAAGTTTATCACAATAAAAATCCATTAACAACTATTGACATCTAAAAAATAACAGTCTGTTTTCAGAAACCATGACACATACTACCTATGTAAAGATGATGGAAAATGTTTCGCAGATTAACGTTGAGCTTATGCTGGATGCGGACGATTCATCCGATTTGCGTATGGATCAGCGTTGACCGTAGAAACATGCAGGTAACAGTTGACGAACACACAGGAGGCGTGGCATGGGAAAAAGACAGATTGCGGGAGTGGGTGGAATTGATAGAAATTGTGGAATGGATCAGGAACATAGAGAACGCAGGAGAGGGAAGTTTTATAGGAAGATCCGTCTGCTTTTTACCGGAACCGTGCTTCTGGGTGCAGGGATTGCGGGATTTTATGGTTATACCATGCGGCAGATCCCGGATAAGGTCAGTATCGTGGAAAACCGGGAAGAGACCATGTGTCTGGATCTTCCATTTCAGGTGACGCTGCAGAGTGAGAGCGAAGAGGTGGTCCTGGGCGGCAATCCGGCCATTCCAGAGGATCAGATCACCATTATCCGCAACGAGCCCTTTCAGCTAAAGGGAAAAAGTCAGGGCAATTACCAGCTTGGCGTGGATCTGTTCGGTATGATCCGCCTGAAAGAAATCCAGGTAGATGTGGTAGAGAACCAGTATGCAATTCCCTGTGGTACTCCGGTGGGAATCTATCTGAAGGCAGATGGCGTTATGGTGATTGGAACGGGAAAAGTGACCGGGGAAGACGGAGAGACTCTGGAACCAGCGGCGGGAATCTTGAAAAGCGGCGATTACATTGAAGCAATCAATGGGAAAAAGCTGGAGACCAAGGAGCAGCTTGCCACAGCAGTATCGGAACTGGATGGAAGTGAGGCAAGACTAACCGTCCGCCGGGGAGAAGAACATATGGAGGTGGCCATGGATCCGGTGATAACAGAGGATGGAACAGGAAAGCTGGGTATCTGGGTCCGGAGTGATACCCAGGGGATCGGTACCATGACTTATCTGGACCTTAATGGCCGTTTTGGTGCTTTGGGTCATGGCATCAGTGATTCTGATACGGGAGAACTGGTGGAAATCTCCGATGGGAACCTCTATGATACAAGGATCGTAGGGATCGAAAAAGGCAGTACCGGCAATCCTGGTGTCATGTCCGGTGTGATCTACTATGGTCCGGGTACTATGATGGGTGAGATTACCGCCAATACTGACCAGGGGATTTTTGGACAGGTCAATCAGCGTTTAAAAAGTCAGATTACTTCCGAGCCCATCGAGATTGGCTTTCACCAGGAAGTCAAGAAAGGAAAGGCCTATATCCGAAGCGGTGTTTCCGGTGAGATCAAAGACTATGAGATCGAGATCATGAAAGTAGACGAATCCAATATTCAGGACAACAAAAGCCTGGTGTTACAAGTCACTGATCCGGAATTATTATCTTTAACCGGTGGGATTGTCCAGGGCATGAGCGGCAGCCCCATCATCCAGAACGGAAAGCTAATTGGCGCGGTTACCCATGTTTTCGTTCAGGATTCGGCGAAAGGGTATGGGATTTTTATTGAGAAAATGCTGGGGCATTAAACGTATGTATGAGCGTTTACGGCTATACAAACATTGTAAATTGTGTTAGAATTGCCTTATTCTTAGAAGAAAAGGAACGAAACTGTTACAAAAGATCAATGGTAAGTATTCAGCAGGTCTGCGCACATGCTGCGCTGACCTTAAGAACACATAGGCTAGAAAGCAATACATGGTAGGAAGAACATATGAATAACATGAGAAATGAACAAACTATCATTAAGATAAAAAATATCATAAATATAGGGATCTGGGCGGCATTTTTTTGCTTTTTAATATTACAGTACCGCAAGGTTTTTCTGTATTATGATGATTATGGATATATGTCCATGTCCTATGGCTGGGCGCCGGCAGATTGGGTATTTGGGAACAGGCTGCTTTTTATTTTCCGCTATATGTATCATTCCTATTTTCAGGTCAATGGTAGATTGTATACGAATTTTCTGCTGATTTTGTCAGCAAATTTAGGTGGTCTGAGCTTTATGCGGCTGGTCATGCCGGTAGGAATCCTGTTGACCTATTATCTGGGTTACAGGCTGATCACTGCGGGAGATTTTAAAGGGGAGAAATGGCTGGTCAGCTTATTTTTACTGATTTCCTACGGCACGATTCCAGTATCTGTTGCGAACAATGGCCTGTACTGGTTTGCGGCGGCTTATGGGTATGTGATCCCGATATTCAATTTTTTACTGCTGGTGTCGATCTATCGCAGTAAAAAATATACCGTGTTGAAATACATTCTGGTTTTTGTACTCTGTATTTCCAGCGAACAGGCCGTGGTCATGACTGGATCCTGGATAGTATGCAATCTGATCTATGATTATTGGAAAGAGCATAAGTTCAATCAGGCAGATGGTCTGTTATTGGCAGATGCAGTATTCAGTACCCTGATCCTGGTTGGTTCCCCAGCTTCCAGATCACGGATGACCGGGTCGAATGACTATACCAGGGGATTTGTGGAACGAACCATTGACTACATCAAACGAACCATTTTCCAGATGTTTTCCCTTGATGTAACCATCCAGCTTCTGATTCTGTTTACGCTGGTGCTCCTGTGTGTACTTTTATTTCAGAAGACGAAGAAAAAGTGTGCTTTGGCCGGTATTGGATATGTGGTTCTTGCCTGTGCAGGCTATTGGATGAGAACCCAGGGAAGGATTTCGGATACCCCGTTTGGCATTTTGTGGGGTGGCGTGTATCTGCTGTTTTTTGTATACGGATTCTGGTATTTTATGATCCGCGATCACCGGATGGCATTTGTTCTTGTATCCATGTATAGTGCTGTCGGGATCATGTTCCTGATGCCGGAAGCACCTATGAGAATTTATATTCCGTTTTTGTTTCTGTTAACCATGGTCTGTGGGGATCTGTACGTCCAGGTCGCAGGGAAAATGGAACGTCTTCTGGTTTTTAGCGCCCTGGTGCTGTTTAGTCTGAATGCGGTAGAAAATGCGAAGATGATCTATCAGGGCTATTGTGAAAATGCTAAAATTTTAACAATCAATCACAGCAAACTGCTGGAAGCAGCTGATCAGATAGCGGCGGGGGTTGAAGTAAAAGCGGTGGATCTGTATCGGGTCAAAGATAGCCAGTACAGCGGACAGCAGCCATATTCTAATGAATTGTCCTATATGCTTTTCTGGTATGACAATTATTACAACCTGCCATACAAAACCCAGTATAATTATGGCGAATATCCAACAGGAGAGGGAAAGATTGAAATTAAAATTGTAGAATAAAAGTAATGGGTTTATTCCGTTGATAAGCCAGAAAGGAGAGATTTATGTTGTTCAGCTTAAAAAAAGCGCTGCTTCAGGGCAGTCTGCTGGCAACAGCAGTGGTCATGCTGTGCTTTGGAGCCATGCGGGGAGAAGCAGCCACCGTGTTAAGTAAGGCAATCAGATTGTGCTTGGAGTGTGTTGGGATTGGATAAAAAGAAAACGATAATATCACAGGGCATCAGCCGTTTCCGCAGCTGGATCCAGGCCGGAGCTGCTCTGTTGACCAATGTACATCTGCCGAATTTCTTAAGTGGCAGAATCTATCAGGGAGATGGGAAGGCGGTCTGCGTGCCGGGACTGAACTGTTATTCCTGTCCGGCGGCCTCAGGTGCCTGTCCAATCGGCTCTTTTCAGGCAGTGGTGGGTTCGTCGAAATTCAGCTTTTCCTACTATATAACCGGTTTTTTGATCCTGTTTGGCGTGCTGCTTGGTCGTTTTATATGTGGATTTCTATGCCCATTTGGCTGGTTCCAGGATCTGCTGCATAGAATTCCCGGGAAAAAGCTGTCTACAAAAAAGCTGAAGCCGCTGACGTATTTAAAATATGTGGTGCTTCTTCTGACCGTATGTTTCTTACCTGTATTTGCGGTCAATGATGTGGGAATGGGTGATCCGTTCTTTTGTAAATACATCTGCCCACAGGGAGTTCTGGAGGGAGCAATCCCGCTGTCTATTGTGAATAAGGGAATACGATCAGCACTTGGAACGCTGTTTACCTGGAAACTGGTGATCCTGATCACCGTGATCATTCTGAGCGTGCTGTTTTATCGCCCGTTTTGCAAATGGATCTGCCCGCTTGGGGCATTTTATGCATGGATGAACCGGGTATCCCTGCTTGGAATCCGGGTGGATGGACAACAGTGTATTTCCTGTGGAAAATGTGCAGGAGTATGCAAGATGGATGTGGAGATCACCAAAACGCCGGATCATGGAGAATGTATCCGGTGCGGCAAGTGCATCAACGTCTGCCCGGTCGATGCGGTCAGCTTTCAATATGGCTTTGGCCGATCGGAAAAACAATAAAAACATAGAAAATGGAGAAATGGATATGAAACGATTTCGATTTGCAGCAATTTGGCTGGCAGCGATGCTTGTGTTCAGTCTTATAGCCTGTTCACATGCGGAAAACCTGATGACGGAAGAACCGAGTAGTGAGAAAGAGGCTGCAGAGCTGTACCAGAAGCTTATGCAGAAGGAGGAAGAGATCCAATCGGAAGCTGTAGAGCTTTGGGAGAAGCTGTTTTTAAGCGTAGATAAGGATAATCTTTCGATCACAGACAATAATAATTACGGTGATTTTTTACTGAAGATCATTGAAGATGCCAGGGATCAGTTTTCAGAAAAGGAACTGCAGACTCTGAATGACGGAGCGGAGCAGATCAAGAAGATTGAAGAAAAGCTGGCATCCCTGGAGGAAAAATATCCGGATTGTGTGAACATGCATGGCGCAGGTGACAGCGTGGATGCCGCACAAGCAGGGATGGAAAGCAGCGGGAACGGACAGAATCCATTTCCTGGTTTTCAGGGCAGGGATCTGGATGGCACGGAAGTGAATAGCAGCGAGCTCTTTGCAGGCAATACGGTAACCGTGGTGAATTTCTGGTTTACCACCTGTAAGCCATGTGTAAGCGAGCTTCCGGAGCTTGAGGCACTTCATCAGGAGCTTGCACAAAAAGGCGGCGCAGTCATAGGAATCAATGCGTTTACACTTGATGGAGAGGAAGGGGCGATCTCTGATGCAAAGGATCTTTTATCAAAAAAAGGGGTATCCTATCAGAATATCTGGTTTGCGTCAGACAGTGAAGCGGGGAAATTTACCAGCGGGTTATATGCATTTCCAACCACCTATGTCGTAGATAACAATGGAAATATCGTAGGAGAGCCGATCGTAGGTGCTGTCACAGCACCGGATCAGATAAAAGCACTTCAGGCATTGATCGACCAGGCAATTTCTGGTTCATGATCGACCAGGCAATTTCTAGTTAAGGGCTTGACAGAGCGAATGCTTTTGATATATGATTATATCCGTAACTATTCAGTAGGTCTGCGCACATGCTGCGCTGACCGTAAGAATACATAGGCTAGAAAGCAAAAATCCCATCAGCGAAGCTGATCTGGAATGGATTTTTGCTCGTAACTATGAAGGTACTGAATAGTTACTTATATCCTAAATAAAAGGGAGTAACCTACACTTGGTGATCTGTGTTTGTGGTATCGTCAGTACGATGGAAACATCCGGTGCCACAAGAAAATGGTGAGACTTTTATTGCATGTTTCATGCAATAAAGGTTTCTTTTTTCATTATCGAAGGAATTCTTCATTGCATAAGAGATACAATTGGTAAGTATTTAGAAAAAGGAGGAAGAAGATAATGAAAAAAATATACCAACAGACGGTAGAAGAAGTTTTGGATCGTGTAAAAAGCAGAGAATCAGGTCTTACAGATGAAGAAGTAAAAAGGTCCAGGGAAGCCTGTGGCTGGAATGAGCTGACTGAAGGAAAAAAGAAAAGCATCCTGCAGATTTTTGGTGAACAATATAAGGATTTCCTGGTACTGATCCTGATCGCATCGGCAGTTATATCCGGCATACTCGGAGATGTGGAGAGTGCAGCAGTGATCATGATCGTGATCACCATGAATGCAGTTTTGGGAACTGTGCAGACGGTAAAAGCGGAACAGTCCCTGCAGAGTCTAAAAAAGCTTTCTGGTCCCCAGGCAAAGGTATTGCGCGATGGTGCTGTTGTCCTGCTTCCTGCAAGAGAACTGGTTGTTGGTGATGTGATCCTCTTAGAGGCAGGCGATATGATCCCGGCAGATGGAAGGCTGATCGAAAATGCAAGCCTGAAGGTGGATGAGAGTGCTCTTACCGGGGAAAGCCTTGCTGTTGAGAAAAACATAGATCCAATTTTAGAGGAAGCAGCGCTGGGAGATCGTTCTAATATGATGTTCTCCGGCAGTTTTGTGACATATGGACACGGCAGAGTGGTTGTAACAGACATCGGAATGCAGACTGAGGTTGGAAAGATCGCGGGACTTTTAAAAACGACTTCAGAAAAACAGACGCCACTTCAGGTGAGTCTGGAAGAATTTGGAAAGAAGCTGTCGATTTTGATCCTGGTCTTCTGTGGCATTTTGTTTGCGGTCAATGTGTTTCGTGGTGAGAAGATCAGCAGTGCATTTATGTTTGCGGTAGCCCTTGCGGTTGCAGCGATCCCAGAAGCATTAAGCTCGATCGTTACCATTGTTCTTTCCTTTGGGACACAGAAGATGGCAAAAGAGCATGCGATCATCCGGAAACTTCAGGCTGTGGAAGGTCTTGGAAGTGTTTCGGTTATTTGCTCGGATAAAACAGGAACATTGACACAGAATAAAATGACAGTAGAAGATTATTATATTGATGGGAAACGGATTGCGGCAGCTGCAGTTGATGTCTCAGATCCGGCCCAAAGCTGCCTCTTATATGATAGTATTTTGTGCAATGATTCTACCAATGAAAATGGGATGGAGATCGGAGATCCAACGGAAACGGCACTGATCAATCTGGGAAAGCGATATGGGGTCGAGGCTGCAGAGGTAAGAAGGCTTTCCCCTAGAAAAGGAGAAATCCCATTTGACAGCGACCGGAAAATGATGTCAACACTTCACCGGATCGATGGCGAGAATCGAATGATCGTAAAAGGTGCGATCGACTGTCTGATGGCACGGACAGAATGGATCTGGACCAGTGCCGGAGTTCGGGAGCTAACGGAGAAGGACAAGGAGATCATCCGGCAGCAGAATCAGGATTTTTCAATGGAAGGACTCCGGGTACTGGCGTTTGCCTACCGGGATATTCCGGATAAGCATATATTAACGGCAGAGGATGAGAACCATCTCGTATTCCTTGGACTGATCGCGATGATGGATCCGCCGAGAGAAGAATCAAAGGCGGCAGTTGCAGAATGTATAAAGGCAGGAATCCGGCCAGTTATGATTACAGGAGATCATAAAATCACGGCAGCTGCGATAGCGAAGCGAATCGGTATTCTCCATGATCTGTCGGAAGCCTGTGAGGGTGCTGATATTGAAAAGATGAGTGATGATCAGCTGAAGGAATTTGTTCCCCACATTTCCGTATATGCGAGAGTCTCACCGGAGCATAAGATCCGTATTGTCCGTGCATGGCAGCAGAGAGGGAAAATTGTGGCAATGACCGGGGATGGAGTGAATGATGCTCCAGCATTAAAGCAGGCAGATATAGGTGTTGCAATGGGAGTGACTGGAACCGAGGTTGCCAAGGATGCCGCAGCTATGGTGCTCACAGATGATAATTTTGCAACGATTGTAAAAGCAGTGGAAAATGGACGAAATCTATATCAGAACATTAAGAATGCGATCCAGTTTCTTTTATCTGGAAATTTTGGAGCAATTCTTACGGTTCTTTGTGCATCGGTTTTTGGGCTTCCGGTCCCATTTGCACCGGTACATCTGCTGTTTATTAATCTTTTGACGGACAGTCTTCCGGCCATTGCGCTGGGAATGGAACCACATCATGGGGAAGTGATGAAAGAAAAACCAAGATCTGCTGACGAGTCAATACTGACCAGAAATTTTCTTAGCAAGATCGGTTTGGAAGGTCTGGTGATTGGCACAATGACGATGATCGGATTTATGACGGGATATCACCAGGACGGTGCGCTGCTTGGAAGCACATATGCGTTTGGAACGCTTTGCCTGGCACGCCTGTTCCATGGATTCAACTGCAAATCAGATCATCCGGTGATCTTGACAAAGCAGTTTTTGAACAATCCATGGCTTCTGAGCGCATTTGCACTTGGGGCAGCATTCATCACGGCAGTACTGACGCTTCCGGGACTTCATCATGTGTTTAAAGTGGAGACTCTGGATCTTGTACAGCTTGGTTTTGTATATCTGTATGCATTTGCCAGTATGCTGGTCATCCAATTACTGAAATGGATCCGTATAAAGTTGAGAAAAGGTGGGAAAAATAGTGGATTTTAGCAACATGTCTATGAAAAAACTTCGGGAACTGATCGTGTTTACAGCACTTCTTGTGGTGGCTCTGTGGAAGCTTGATGTTGTGCTCGATGTGATCAGAACGATATGGAACATTGTATTTCCGTTTGCACTTGGCGGAGCGATTGCATTTGTGATCAATGTGCCTATGAGCTTTCTGGAGAAGAAGCTGTTTGATAAGAGCAAAAAAGGCAATAAGACAGGCAGAAAACTGGCAAGACCGGTCAGTCTCATTCTTACTGTGGTGTTACTGTTTGGTGTGATTGCCTTAGTGATGCTTGGCGTGGTTCCACAGCTGACACGGACCATGGGAAGCCTGATGCTGAGTATTGCTGATTTTATTCCGGAGCTGCAGAACTGGGTCCGGGAATTTTCTCATAATAATCAGGAGATGATGCAGCTGGTAAACCAGCTGCAGTTTGATCCTGACCAGGCGATCAAGTGGGGGATCGGTATTCTGGGAAATGGCGCAGGAAATATGATGAACACGACCGTATCTGCAGTGGGATCGATTGTGAATGGATTAACAACCTTTTTTATCGCCTTTTCGTTTGCCTGCTATATCCTTTTTGAGAAAGAAAAATTGCAGCAGCAGATGAAAAAAGTAGTTTTTGCATTTGTGCCAGGACAAAAAGCAGATGCTTTTCTGAAGATCTGTTCCCTGACCTACCGGACATTTGCAAGCTTTCTTACCGGGCAGTGCCTGGAAGCAGTGATACTTGGAAGCATGTTTGTCATCACATTAAGTCTCTTACGCATGCCATACGCGCTTTTGATCGGAGTGCTGATTGCATTTACTGCTTTAGTTCCGATCTTCGGAGCTTTCATTGGATGTGGGATGGGCTGTTTTTTGATCTTTATGGTAAGCCCAAGGCAGGCAATTTTATTTATCATTGTATTTTTACTTTTGCAGCAGATCGAGGGTAATCTGATCTATCCACATGTGGTTGGAGGCTCCGTAGGTCTTCCGTCCATCTGGGTGCTTGCAGCGGTAACCATTGGTGGAAATCTGATGGGGATCGTAGGAATGCTTGTATTTATCCCTATGGTATCTGTATTTTATACGATATTCCGGGAAGTCGTATATCTGCGTTTGAAAAAGCGGCACTTGTGATTTTTTCTGGCAGATGATAAAATAGTGTTACTGTTCACGCGTTGCGCAAACAGCAACGGATTTTGCCGATGCTTCG
>ERZ837487.260-NODE-260-length-79845-cov-24.249781_pt1 | contig 79845 bp, 72 predicted proteins | sample MGYA00519911_ERZ837487 | MGnify/ENA primary metagenome ERZ837487 (study PRJEB31850, sample SAMEA3708818) | human gut metagenome | biome: human gut; feature: human-associated habitat; material: faeces | place: China | collected 2014 ... | reverse complement strand
TTGCCAACTTAAAAAGCAGTTTTCCAACGGGCTGCGTACCTAAAAAATCCTTGTTATTTTCCACGATAAACCTCTCCTAACTGTTCGTATATTCCTTGATATTTCTGTTTACCTGCTCTGTAAACTGTTGCAGCTTTTCCATTTCTTTCTTTGAAAATCCTGCAAATACTATTTCACAAAATTTGTTCTGTGCCGCACGCCCGGCTGCAATAATATCTGTTGCTTTGCCAGCAACACTTAAGTGAATGGTTCTGTGATTCCCTCCCTTATGTTCCCCTAAAATCAATCCTCTTTCCTGTAAAGAGCGAATTGAAACAGATACATGGGATTTAGCAAGATGACGATATCTAACAATTTGAGTAGCTGTATCATACTGGGGATTATTTGCTAAAAACATAAGAACTGTAAACTCCATATAAGTCAATTCGTATTTTTCACAAACAGGAGATACCATATTTTCATACAATTCTTCTACATCAACACAATGTGCAAAATAATTTTTCACAAATGCACCTTCTTTCATTTTGAACTGTTCATTTTTGAACTTTAATAATATACACCGCTTTTTTTATCCTGTCAAGATGCTATTAATCTTCTAATAAATCTAGCTCAATATAGATATTCTTTTAATCACTTACACATCTATCAAAAAATAATTGCTCCAATACATTAAAATTTTGAGGGTTCTTGTAACTGTAATGAAGCCCAAAAACAAAATCAGCAAAAGAGTAGGGCATAAAATCATATAATAACTTTGAACCCCGTTTGAAATGTTCCATAACAACAACGGGTTAGCGAGGTGCTTTATGAACAAATACGCTCCTAATCCTATTATTAAGAGAAACCCACCATATTGAATGACAAATAATAGAAACTACCTATCATGGAGGTGCATTTGCAAAATAAAACTGCTTGTGAAAGCAGCCTAGTAATGGTATTATTTTCATAGGCAGTGATTCTTTCTTTTGTGTTATGTTTTGTGTGGTAACTTAACAATAACTATTTTTAAGAAAAGAAGCAACTGCCTTTTTTAGAAAAAGTAGAAAAACTGCGCCACAGCCTTGGCAGGCCATCGCGCAGCGATTTTGTTCAACTGGAAGTTTTCTCTTTTTATAATAACATGATTTTTTCTTCAATTTGCTTAATTACTTCTTTAAAGACTTCATCACTCTGTCCTGTTGGATCTGGTAATCCCCAGTTATCATCAAAATATCTGCCAATATACGGACATCCCACATCACATCCCATTGAAATAGCAATATCAGGTGTCGGAATTTTATCATAAGTTTTACTAAACTGTTTTTCTTCCATATCAATCCCGTATAACTTTTTCATCAGTCTGACCGCATCCTGGTTTATCTGTGGTTTAGTCTCTGTTCCACAGGAATAGCATTCAAAATCATTGCCTCTCAAATGATTGCCTAATGCCTCAGCTATCTGGCTTCTACATGAATTATGAACACAAACAAAAGCAATTTTCTTCTTTTCCATTATCCTCTGACCTCTTTGAGAATCTTAATAACCTCTTCTTTCTTTAATACTTTGCCAAAGGAAACAATCTTTCCGTCAATAACCAAAGCTGGTGTTGTCATTACTCCATAAGAGGCAATTTCTCCCCATTCTTTAATATGTTCAATGGTTGTATCCATACCTAATTCAGTTAGCGCTTCTACCGTTGCAGCTTCAAGCTGATTACATTTTGCACAACCACCACCAAGAATCTTTACCCCCATACTGTTTTTCTTTTCTTCTGCCTTTTCCATTGTCTCAGGCGTGCAGGTTCCACCACAGCAGCATGATGATTTTGTTTCGTCTTTCTTCTTACCTAATCCAAATAATGCCATAATCATTCTCCTTTTATATCATAAAATATTGTAATGTGTTAAATACATAACCAACAACTATAATTCCGATTGCACAGATAGCAATAAAAATTCCAAGAAGTTTTGGTTTAACTGCTTTTCTTAGCATAATCAGAGATGGAAGGCTCAATGTGGTTACCGCCATCATAAAAGATAAAATAGTTCCAAGCTGGGCACCTTTTGCAAGCAAAGCCTCTGCAATCGGTATTGTCCCAAAAATGTCAGCATACATGGGAATTCCGATTAAGGTTGCTAATATTACGCCAAAAGGATTATTACTTCCAAGAATACTTTCTACCCAAACTTCCGGAATCCAGTTATGAATCAATGCACCAATACCTACACCTACCACAATATAAGGAAATACTTTTCTGAATGTAGATACTACCTGGTCTTTCGCATATTCCAATCTTTCCTTTTGTGTTAATGTTGGAGAATCAATATCCACTGCACTTGCATTTCTTACAAATGCCTCCACATAATTTTCTAAGTGCATTTTTTCAATAAGGGTACCACCAGCTACTGCAATCACAAGTCCGAATATAACATATACCACTGCAACCTTTGTTCCAAAAATACTCATCAAAAGAATCAAACTGCCAAGATCAACCATAGGAGATGAAATCAAAAAGGAAAAGGTTACTCCTAACGGAAGTCCTGCACTTGTAAATCCTATAAACAAAGGAATAGATGAGCAGGAACAAAACGGTGTGACCGTTCCAAGCAAAGCTGCTATGCAGTGTGCAGAGATACCTTTAAATCTTCCCATGATCTTCTTACTTCTTTCCGGAGGAAAGTAGCTTTGGATATAGGAAATCATGTAGATTAAGAAGCAGAGCAGCACTGTAATTTTCAGAACATCATAAATAAAAAATTGAATGCTGCCACCCACTCTGGTATTTATATCTAATCCCATCATGGTAAGTGCATTTCCTATCAGTTCATTAAGCCACTTCATTCCCAATATCTGATTCTGAATAAACTCCCAAATCATGAATTACAACAGCCCCCTTTACCATCAGTGCAGGATAACCCTTCAATAAACTGTTTATATTCCTTCAATGTTTCACAGTTTAAAGAATAATGACTCCATTTTCCTTCCTTACGTGCATTTACCAAACCACACTCTGTTAATATTCTCATATGATGAGAAAGAGTTGGCTGGGTAATTTTAAAAGCTTCTAAAAGTTTACAGCCGCATTTTTCGCCCTCCGATAACATTTGTACAATTTGAAGTCTATTGCTATCTCCAAGAGCTTTACAAATAAGTGCAACATCCATAGTATTCATTTCAGTCACCTCGCATAGATATTTATCTATATGTCATTATATACAATACATAGATGATTGTCAATGTGATTTGAAAAAGAATATGAATCACCTGACTCATATTCTTTTTCATCTTATTTATATACTCTTATTTATCGTGAAAATTTAAATTTGTTGAATTAAGAAAATCGGAATTGACCGAGTTCTTTGAGCGAGGGATACTTCTTGTCCGAAGGGTAAGAAGGTGGGCGTGAAAAGAATTAGAACCTTTTTTTCTTCTTCTTTTTCATCTTTATTTAATGTTGTGTAACCCATTGTTCTTTCCTCTTGTTTAATCGTATTTTGAATGTATACACAGTATCAGTATGCATTCCAATTTTTACCTTTTTGCCCATTATATATGAAAAAAACAATATCATTCTCTGCTGTCAAAACAGCAAAAAAGAACCGGTACAGGATTTCACTCCCATACCGGTTCTTTCATAAAATATATCATCGTAAATCACTTTTTAAAATCACCTTCCGGCAACGCATTTTCCGATAACTGCCATTACAACAAACACAACAATATCCGCCGCCACAATCGTTGAGCCGACCGGCGTTGAAAACAGTATGGATGCCAGAATACCGAATAACGCACACAGCACCGAAATCACAGCAGAACAGATGACTACACCTTTGAAATTTTTAATCACCTGCATGGCAGACAGCGCCGGAAATATCACCAGTGCCGAAATCAGCAGGGAACCGACAAGGTTCATTGCAAGCACGATAATCACTGCCGTTACCACGGCAATCAGCAGGTTGTAGCGTTCTGCCTTCATGCCGGTTGCCGTTGCAAAATTTTCATCAAATGTAACGGCAAATATCTTATTATAAAAGAAAACATATATAAATATCACCACGACCGAAGCCGCTACACACAGCCATACCTCGGCTGTCGTCAGTGTCAGAATGGACGTTGAACCAAACAGCGTTCCGCACACATCCCCGTTAATATTCGTTGATGTCGAAAACAGATTCAGCAAAAGGTAGCCGACAGCCAGCGAACCGACGGAAAGCATGGCGATTGCCGCATCTCCGTGGATTTTGGTATTCTGACCGGTGCGCAGTAATAGAATCGCCGCCACAACCGTCACCGGCATGACAAGCAGGGTGTCATTGGTCAGGTTCAAAACCGCCGCCACCGCCATTGCGCCGAATGCGACATGCGAAAGTCCGTCACCGATATACGAAAATCTTTTTAAAACCAGCGTTACGCCGAGCAGTGAGGAGCACAGCGCAATCAGCACACCTACAATCAACGCATAACGCACAAACGGAAAACGCATATAAAATGCCAGTGTTGTTATCATATCACTCATTGTCTTTCTCCTCCGTTCCTTCCAATAATTTCCACGCGTCACTTTCCAGATAGTCTTTGCTTGAGCCGAAATAGAGCTGTTTTTTACCTATCTGTAAAATGTGGCTCGCATATTTTAACGCCGCCTGAATATCATGCGATACCATAATAATCGTAACACCGCTCTTGTTAAGCTGTTCAATGAGCTGATACATTTCAGCTGTTACTTTCGGGTCCAGTCCTGCCACCGGTTCGTCTAAAAGAAGCAGCTTGGTTGTGGCACACAGCGCCCTTGCAAGCAGGACTCTCTGCTGCTGCCCGCCGGAAAGCTCCCGGTAACAGCGGTTTCTTAAATTCCAGATACCCATTTTTTCCATATTCTGCCGCGCTTCATTTTTCTGCTGTCTGCTGTAAAACGGCTTCCAGCCGCTTTTATTTAACGTTCCCGTCAGCACAATCTCCATAACCGATGCTGGAAAATCCTTCTGCACTGCCGTCTGCTGTGGCAAATAGCCGACTTCATAGGCTGACAGTCCGTCCCCCGTTTCGATTGTTCCCGAAATGGGCTGTATCAGACGTAACAGTGTCTTCATCAGCGTACTTTTTCCAGCACCGTTTTCACCGATAATGCAAAGGTAGTCCCCTTTGTTTACCGTAAAATGTATATGCTCTGTCACTGCTTTTCCTTCATAGCCCAGTGCCAGATCTTCACATGTTATATAAGCCATAACTGCTCCTTTCCAGTGTGTATCTGCCGTCATAAATTCTCAATACACAGATTTTTTATCATCAATTTAATGCCGCCTTTAAGACCTCAAGATTTTTCTCCATTGCTGAAAGATACGTGTATCCGTCCGCTATCTGCTTTTTCGTGACAGACTGCATGGAATCCAGTGTCAGGATTTCGGCATTTTTATTTTTTGTATTTTCAATAACAGTCTTTGCCACCTGTTCTCCCGAATTTTCAATCACCAGCACTTTGGACAGTCCCAGTTCGTCGATTTTTCCGGATAAAAAAACGACCGTTTTAAAGCTTGCGGAAGTTTCCGAACTGCACCCCGCAAATGCCGCATAGTAATTGATTCCGTAATCGTCAACCAGATAGCGGAACGGGAAGCGGTCACCAAACAGCACGGTGTCATGCTTTGCGCTCTGTACAGCCTGCGCATACTGTGTATCCAGTTCATTTAACCGGCTCTGATAAGCGCTTGCGTTTTCCCGGATTGCCTGTGCGTGTTTGGTATCTTTCCCGGCAAGAACATTTGTTAATTCTTCCACAATCTTTTCTGCATTTTTTACGGAAAGCCAGATGTGTTCATCATATTCGATTTCATCTTCGTGATGATGTTCTTCACCGTGGTCATGACTGCCGTCATGTGCCTCGTCATGGTCATCGTCTTCCTGTGCATGGCTGTGGGTGTGTCCGTGGCTGTCCCCCTGCATACCCTCTGCCAGTTCTTCCTCTTTTACGGAATCGCCTAAATAGTCCATGAGATTTACAACGGTCATATCGGGATTTACCGCTTCTTTTAATGCCGATGTCACCCAGTTTTCAGATGTTCCTCCAGTGTACACCAGCACGTCACAGGAAGCCACTGCCGCAATATCCGCCGTGGACGGCTGGTAGCTGTGCATATCCACACCGTTGTCCGTCAGCAGTTTAATCTCGAATTCGTCACCGTTCTCTCCTAAAATCTGCCGCACCCAGTCGTACTGCGGAAATGTCGTGCATACCACTTTGATTTTATCCGAAGTCACAAAAGACGAAGGCAGTTTCCCACAGCCCGCCATTGCCGCGATAGACGTTATGCACAGCAGAAACGCACATATAACAGCGCTTTTTTCTTTTATTTTATTCATGATTCTTTTCATGACTGCCGCTCTCCATTTCCTTACATTCCCTGCACATTCCGTACAGCACAGAACTGCTGCACTCCAGGGCAAATCCGTGATGTTCCTCAAGATGTGCCCGGATATCTTTCATAAATCCACATTCCAGATGAATCACCCGTCCACAGCGCACGCACTGTAAATGCAGATGTTCGTGACATTCCGGGTGTCCGTCCGTATACTGGTAAACCGCATGTTCATCTTTTGCGGTCTTATATTTTAACAAAATGCCTTCGTCCGTCATCTTGTCGAGATTCCGGTAAATCGTTGCCAGATTGACCTGCTTGCCGTTCTCCTCTAAATAATGGTGAATATCCGCCGCACTGACAATCTGCTCTTTGTGTGCCGTAAAAAACTCCATAATATAGCTTCTGCTTTTGGTTTTATAACCGTTCTGCATGATTTTTCCTCGATTCTTTTTTGTGCTATCCTCCATTCCACAGGCATTTTAATGCCTGCGGCACAATACTGCCAACAACAAGTGAAGCTTGCTGTTACCAATTTGCAAATCATTTGCATTTTGGAATTGTAGCACATTCATTTCGTACTGTCAACAGATTTGCAAAACATTTGCAAATTCATTTTCCGGCAATAAAATATCCGGGATTTACAAAAACACGGACGCTTTCCTCGTCATTTTTTGTAAATCCCGGATTTTAAATTGTATTTTTACTCTTAACCTTTCACACCGCCAAGTGTAACGCCCCGTACAATAAATTTTGACAGGCACAGATAAACGATGATAACCGGTAAGATGGCACAGCCAAGCATCATATAGACCTTGCCCATATCAAACTTTAAGAAGTCGGCACTTCTTAACTGCGCAATCAAAATCGGAAGTGTCTTTTTACTGTCTTTGTTTAACAGCAGGGATGGAATAAAGTAATTATTCCATGATGACACGAATGTAAATATCGCCTGCACGGCAATTGCCGGTTTCATCAGCGGCAGTACAATCTGGTTAAAGATTCTGAATTCATGCGCTCCGTCAATCCGGGCTGCTTCAACCAGCTCCATCGGAAGCACGCTGTCCATATACTGCTTAATAAAGAAGAATACAACCGGTGATGCAATGGACGGTATAATCAGCGGAATAAATGAATTCATCAACCGCATGTTGCTCATCTGGTTAATAAAACCAAGTGCAGATACCTGTGTCGGCACCATCATGATGACCATAATAAAGGTAAATGCTGCTTTCTTAAACCTGAAATCATATGCGTGGATTGCATATGCCGTCAGTGCCGAAAAATATACGGAAAGCACTGCCGAACCGGAAGCTACCAGAAGGCTGTTGCACATTCCCTTTAAGACCGGAAGCTGTTTATCCTTCAACAGATTCGTCAGATTGACAAAAAATGACTTTCCCGGAATTAAAGAGAATCCTTTTTGTATATCCGGGTGGGACCTTGTCGTATTAATCAGCAGTACGTAAAAAGAAAACAGGCACAGTATAGAAATGATAATTAATACGATATAGCACAAAGTTCTCTGTATATTCAAGATGATTTTATCCTTTTTATCGGATTTCTTTTTGCTGACAGCGCTCATAATCTATACCCCCTTTGCCTTTTTAACTTTCTTTTCCCCTACGTTTACCATATCTTTGGTAACATACTTAAATACCGCAACACTCAGTATCGCCGTAATGATAAACAAAATCACGGATAACGCACCTGCCATGCCATAGTTCTTACTATATAAATGCTTATTCAGATACATAATAACCGTCATGCTCGTTCTGTCCGGATTACCGTTACCGTTTGTTAAAATCTGCGGAACATCAAACATCTGAATACCACCAATCAGCGACGTTACAAGGGTGTATGCCATAATCGGACGGATAATCGGAAGTGTAATGCGTCTGAATATCTGAATAGAATTCGCCCCGTCAATTCTTGCAGCTTCAAGAATACTGGTATCAATTCCCATAATACCTGCCATTAAAACAATGGTCGTATTACCAAACCACATGAGGAAATTCATCAGTGCAATCAGACCTCTTGCGCCTGCAACTTCCGAAAGAAACCGGTATGTAGGAAGTCCCATGGAATTCAGCAGGTTATTAATCGGGCCTACATCTGAAAATATGGTGTAAAACAGCATTGAAAATGCAGATGCCATAATCAGGTTCGGCATATAAATAACGGTCTTAAAGAATCCCGTACATTTCAATCTCAATCGCAAATCCGTAAACCAGGATGCAAGCAGCAGTGAGAAAAACATCTGCGGAATAAAGCCCATCATCCAGATAATAAACGTATTTTTCAAATAAATCGGCAATTCGCTGTTAAATAGTATTTCTTTATAATTCTGTAATCCTACAAACTTTGGTCCTATCTGCATAAGACCCACTCTGTAATTTTCAAAAAAGCTGTTATAGAAAGTGGAAATCAGCGGAAGCAGCTGAAAAATAAAATATACCAGAAAGAACGGTATCAAAAATATATATCCCCACTTTGCATAACTTACACATTTTGATCTTCTTTTTCTTTTCATGCCGCCCTCCATTTCCGGTAAACAAATGCACGCCCTGAAACCCGTTTCTTGAAACCAGCTTTATTCTGATAACAATTCAATGATTTCAAGGCGTGCCTGTCACCTTATACTGTCATGTTATTAATGTGTCAGATTCGGGTATTTCTCTGTTGCGGCCTTGTAGAAATTATCAAGTGCCTTGTCTTTTGTAACATTTCCGTCGAAGTAATCCTTCATTGCCTTCTGGAATTCTTCATTTAATCCCTGGTCATATGCTGAAATATTCTTCATATTAATCTTCGGTGCAGCTTCTGCAAAAAGTTTAATATGGTTCTGTCCGCCAAGGAAGTCTGACTTGAAATTGCTGTTTGCAAGTTCATTCATGCCGGAAATGGTATTGGTATAATCCTGTGTATCTTTTGTAATCTGGACTTCTGTATCCTTATCGCAGGTCATTGTCTGCATAATTTCTTTAATCAGGTTCGGATTATCGGTTCCGGCTGCTGCACAAATCCATGTACCGCCCCAGTAGTAACTCTGTGGTCCCTGGCATACGGCATAATCCCCGTAAATACCATTGCCGACTTCTTCCTTACCGCCTTCTTTTACAGGTGTTTCCAATGCATTGCCAAGAAGTGTAAAGTTAATACCCCATGTTGAATAAAAGAATCCAAATACATTTCCTTTCGGACCCTGGTCAGCCTGCCATACATTGTCCCAAAGTGAAGACTTGTTGTTGTAGCCTTTTTCTGTAAAGGTCTTTGTCTGGTCAACCCATTTCATAATGTTGTCATCAATGACAATCTTATTATTGGAATCAACCCACGGTGCAGATACGTTGTTTGAGAATACTCTGTAGGCATCGTCATATCCGGAAAGCATCTTATAACCTTTTTCAGATGCCTTTTCAGCTACGGCATTAAACTTATCCCATGAAGAAAGCTGTGCCTGTACTGCATCCGGATCATCCGTGCCGAGAACATCTTTTGCAATGGAACGTCTGTATGCGAACAATCCCGGTGTTGCCTGCCATGTTGTACCTTTCTGTACGCCCTTTGAATCTGTTACGATATCTTTGGTGTACTGATACTGGTCAGCCAGTGCATCCTTTGAAAGTCCGATGTCATTGACAACGTCCAGTGTGTAATCACTGTCAACATATTTCAACGCATAATCGGCTTCAATCAGGAAAATATCAATCTTTTCATCTGCCGGTACGTCATTCTGTTTTAAAAGTGCTGCATCCAGTGCATTCTGGTATGCGTTGTTTTCATTCGGTGTAACCACGAAATTTACTTTTACATCTGACGGAAGCTTTCCGGACTTTTTAAAATATTCAAATCTGTCCTGAAATTCTGTATTCCAGCAGTAGATATTCAATACTTTTCCCTGTGCTGCCTCACTTGTATCAACCTTTGAAGCGGCCTGTTTTCCTCCCGAACCGCATCCTGCAAGTGTTGTCACTGCCATCATTCCCGCAAGCATTAAACTTGTAAATTTACCCTTCTTCATAATAATACCTCCTCAAAAACCCCTTTAGCTGATATCTCTGACAGTTTCACCCTCTATCAGAGTTCCTTCAACTATAACTCTTTTTACCAGTGTCGTCTTCGGACGTTCAATCGCCGCTATCAGTTCTTTGGCTGCCTTCTTTCCGATCTCCATCGTATCCTGCCGCAGTGTGGTAAGTTTCGGGCTTAACATCTGCGATAATTTAATACCGTCATATCCTACCGTCGAAATATCCCTCGGCACTTTTAAACCCCTTTTGCGGACTGCATTGAGTCCTCCGGTATTCGACAGGTCATCCGGATAAAATATGCAGGTCGGTGCATCTTTCATATCCAGCAGTTCATCTGTGAACTGTTCTGCTTTGACTGAATTCAGATACTCTGATGATTTCACGTATTCATCCGGTACCTCAATCCCCAATTCCTCAAGTGTCCTGTAAAATGATGTTAATCTCTGCTTTGTTACCTCCGAATCATCCTCTCCATGTATATAAGCAATCCTGCGATGTCCCATCTCATATACATACCGGACTAAATCTCTCATCCCCTTTACATTATCCGAGCTTACTGAAGTGCAGCTGTTAAATACGTAGTCAATCGTTACCGTGGGAATCGTTCCGTTGACAACTTCCTTCACTTCCTCACACTCAAAATCCGTACATGCAATAACAACTCCATCGAGATTACGATATTTACAATGTTCATAATAAGTCATTGTCTTGCTGTGCGTATTAATAAATGTAATATCGTATCCGCAGCTTTCTGCCTCGACTTTGACACCTTGAAGCACCGCTGAAAAATATTCATGCGTCAGACCGCTGTTTGCTTTGTCATTTAAAAGAACGCCAATATTATAGGAACGGTGTGTCTTTAATGCCCTCGCCGCCGAGTTCGGATAATATCCCATCTCATCTGCCGCTTTCTGAATCCGCTTTCTGGTTTCCTCGCTGATGTCACTATGATGGTTCAGCGCTTTACTGACCGTTGCAACAGATACTTTACATCTGTCTGCAATATCTCTCATAGATACCATAGTCACTTACCTCGTTTGTCTGAGCCGTTAATAGTTACTTAATCGTTTTCGTAAATTCAATATAGCATGTTATTATTTTAAATGCAACTCTTTTTTGACATTTTATAAAATTAGTGCATTTTGTATATACACTTTTGTGCATTTTGACTATTTTTCTGTTTTTCTCATTTCAACATTGCATTTTTCTTTTTATTAAAATATACTCAGCTTAGATATAAATATGATTATTTTCTATCTGTTTTTCTGCATATACTAGTGTATAAGCCCGGCAGACTTTTTATTTTCCGGCATTTCTTAATCGTTTTCGTTAAATGGCACGTATTTTTTCCGCCATAAAGTACCTGTAAACTTAACAAAAGGAGGTTTTCTATGAATTTTGGATATTTTGATGATACAAATAAAGAATATGTGATTACTACACCACAGACGCCGCTGCCATGGATTAATTATCTGGGCTGCGAAAGCTTCTTCCGCCTGATCAGCAACACCGGCGGCGGCTATGCTTTTTATAAAGATGCCAAACTGATGCGTCTTACCCGATACCGCTATAACAATGCACCGTTAGACAGCAACGGCCACTACTACTATATCAATGACGGCAGCACCGTATGGAATCCTGGCTGGCAGCCGTCACAGACCGCACTGGATGCTTATGAATGCCGCCACGGTCTTGGATATACGATTTACAAAGGTATTAAAAATGAACTGGAAGCCTGTGTAACCGCACTCGTTCCAATCGGTGCCGACTGTGAATTAAACAAAATCAGCCTGAAAAATCTTTCTGACAGCAAAAAAAACATCAGTCTTTATTCTTATGTTGAATTCTGTCTGTGGAATGCCGTTGAAGATATGAATAATTTTCAGAAAAATTACAGCACCGGTGAAGTCGAAGTCGTAAAGGGCGACAGCCGCTCCTGCATTTATCACAAAACCGAATACCGTGAACGCCGCAATCACTATGCCGTCTATGCTGTAAATGCTGCGTGTGACGGATTTGATACCGCACGCGAGAGCTTTCTTGGTACATACGGCTCCCCTGCCGCACCACAGTCCGTTGGAAACGGCACTTCCTGCAATTCTGTTGCCGACGGCTGGCAGCCATGCGGTTCTTTCCGGCTGGATATTACGCTTGAACCGCACGAAAGCCGTGATTTCATCTTTATGCTCGGCTACATTGAAAATCCGGCAGATGATAAATGGGAAGCGCCACAGATTATCAACAAGAAAAAAGCAAATGAATTGATGGAACATTTTCTTTCTATCAAAGATTTTGACAATGCGCTGTTACGTTTAAAAGACTACTGGAGTCATCTGCTCTCCGGCTATACGCTCGAAGCCGACGATGAGAAACTCTGCCGCATGGTCAATATCTGGAACCAGTATCAGTGCATGGTTACTTTTAATATGTCCCGCTCCGCATCTTATTTTGAATCGGGTATCGGCAGAGGCATGGGATTTAGGGATTCCTGCCAGGATCTGCTTGGCTTTGTCCACTTAATCCCGGATAAAGCGCGCCAGCGTATTTTAGATATTGCTTCTACCCAGTTTGAAAACGGAAGTGCCTACCACCAGTACCAGCCGCTGACCAAAAAGGGAAATGCAGACATCGGAAGCGGCTTTAATGACGACCCGTTATGGCTGATTGCCGGAACTGCCGCTTATTTAAAAGAAACCGGCGACTATTCGATTCTGGATGAAATGACACCGTTTGACAGCAATCCGGACAATCAGGCTCCGCTGATGGAACATCTGCGCCGCTCTTTTCATTTTACGTCCACACATCTCGGACCACACAACCTGCCGCTGATTGGCCGTGCCGACTGGAACGACTGCCTGAATCTGAACTGTTTTTCAACCGTTCCCGATGAATCCTTCCAGACTGCCGGCGCTTCCGAAGGTCCTGTTGCCGAATCTGTTTTTATTGCCGGAATGTATGTAAAGTACGGCAGGGACTATGCACAAATCTGCCGCCATGCCGGTCTTACCAAAGAAGCTGATGATGCTGATGCGCAGGTTGAGCAAATGATACAGGCGGTTTTAAAATCCGGCTGGGACGGCGAATGGTTCTTACGTGCCTACGATGCCGCCGGAAAAAAGGTCGGTTCGCATGAATGTGAAGAAGGTCAGATTTTTATTGAGCCGCAGGGCTTCTGTGTCATGGCTGGAATCGGGGTAAAGGAAGGTCTTGCCGAAAAAGCACTGGAGTCCGTAAAAAACAGGCTGGATACAAAATATGGCATTGTTCTTTTACAGCCAGCTTACACATACTATCACCTTGAACTGGGTGAAATTTCATCTTACCCGGAAGGCTACAAAGAAAATGCCGGTATCTTCTGCCACAACAATCCATGGGTTTCCATTGCCGAAACTGTTTTGGGACACGGCAGCCGCGCCTTTGAAATTTATAAAAAAATCTGTCCGGCATATCTTCAGGATATCAGCGACCTGCACCGGACGGAAGCTTACGTTTATTCGCAGATGATTGCCGGAAAAGATGCATGCCGTTTCGGTGAAGCAAAAAACAGCTGGCTTACGGGAACTGCCGCATGGACATTTACAAATGTTTCACAGTATATTCTCGGTATCCGCCCTGAATTTGACGGACTCTGCATCGATCCGTGTATTCCGGAAACCCTGTCCGGATTTACCGTAACGCGGCATTTCCGCGGTGCCGTTTATCATATTCACGTTGATAATTCTGCCAAATCGCAGAAAGGCATCAAAACCCTTCTTGTAAACGGCACTCCGGTTGAAGGAAATATGATTCCTTATCAGAAAGATGTGACGGAATATCATGTCTCTGCAATTATGTAATGGAGGAACTTTGTATGAAACATATTAATTTTCCAAAAGATTTTATATGGGGAACAGCTTCCAGCTCCTATCAGACCGAAGGGGCTTATAACCGGGACGGCAAAGGCGCTTCTATCTGGGATACGTTCTGTCAAAAAAGCGGTGTCATTGCTGACAGCTCTGACGGAACGCTTGCCTGCTGTTATTATGATAACTATGAAGAAGATATCCGGTTCATGGCAGATGCCGGTATCCGCGCGTACCGTTTTTCTGTTTCATGGCCGCGGATTTTTCCAAACGGCGATGATCCTGCTGTCAATCCTTTGGGGCTTGCCTTTTATGACCGTGTTATAGACTGCTGTATCCGGTATGGCATCCAGCCGCACATTACGCTTTTTCACTGGGACCTTCCACAGTCCCTTTCGGACCGCGGCGGCTGGCTGTCTGCGCATACGATTGAAGCATTTGTGCGTTATGCTGCTGTTATCTGTGAACATTTTTCGGACCGTGTAACTTATTTTTCCACAATCAATGAACCGCAGATTATTACAAAAATGGGGTATTATGACGGTCTTCACGCGCCCGGATACCGGCTTTCCATGCTGGAAACACTGGATATTCTCCACGCACTTGCCAAAGCTCATGCACTTGCCGTTCCCGCAATGCGCAGGGCTGCAAAGAAACCGGTCAAAATCGGTTTTTCAAGTACCGGAAATCTGTGCTATCCATGCAGTGAAAATGAAGCGGATATCTGTGCCGCAAGAACTATGACATTTGCCAATACCAAAGAAAATATTTTATTCTGTCATCACATTTTCTGCGATGCGGTTATCAACGGACTTGCACCGGATTTTGAAGCACTTGCGCCGGAGATTACTGCTGATTTAAAATCAGATGATACGCTGAATTTTGTAACACAGCACCTTAAAAATGTGTGGAACGACTGCAGCGAATTAAATCCGCCTTTGGATTTTCTGGGGCTGAACATTTATAACGGACGCAAAGCCGGTGCAGACGGTTTTACGAAACGATATGCAGGTTTTCCAAAGACAGCACTGAAATGGCCTGTCACTCCCGAAGTTATGAACTGGGGTACACGCTTTCTGTATGAACGCTATCATCTGCCGATTTTTATTACTGAAAACGGGCTTTCCTGCAATGACCACATTTTCCTTGACGGAAAAGTCCATGATGCTGAACGCATTGATTTTCTGACGCGCTATCTGTTACAGCTGAGTGAATCCATAAAAGAGGGTACACCCGTCATGGGGTATTTTCACTGGTCTTTTACGGACAATTTTGAATGGCACAGCGGTTACGATGAACGTTTCGGACTGGTATATATTGATTATCCGACACAAAAACGGATTCCGAAAGATTCCTATTACTGGTACCGGAATCTGATTGCAGACTCTGCAGAATAAGCCGCAGATTTACGGAATTTCATATACCTCTTTCACCGCGGTTAATGCGTCCTTAAAAATCAAATGATTCAGTTCTGATTCATTCTGATAAAATATCTCAAGTGTATCGGAAGCTTTGTCTGTTTTTCCGGCTGTCCGGTACATATGATAATCAACTGCGCTGTTGTAGCAGGCACTGAAAGCATAGTAGTCCCTGTCATCTTCTGTGACTGTTCTTCCAACAGCGCGGTTATATGCCACCTTTTCTGATAATCTGCCGTAATCACCATCGCAGAAATCCTCATACAGCTTCTCTGACGTATATCCTTTTCTGGACTGCTTTTCCCGGAAATAATCATACGCATTTTCCGCCGCTGACGGAATAATCATCAAAACCAGTACGGCAACAACCAAATACAACAGCTTTCCTATTATATTAACACGATTTTTTTTATTCTTCATCAAACATTCTCCTCGTCAGTAATGCAATTACCGATGTTCTGTCACGGTTTTCGAGCGAATCTATATCAGCCTGTGTAAAATTACAGTAATCCTTTAAAAACAGCCCTGCTTTTTCTTTTATATCTTCCATATAAGGAATACTCTCTGCCGCCCGTTCCCTGTAACTTTTCCCCTGCGCGCTTCCGGTTATCATACAGATTGCTTCTGCCGCATTGTTTAATGCCGTTTCTTTGGAATAATGCTCTGACAGTTCCGGATTATAGTAAAACATAATGGCATTGCGCAGACGCAGATACCCTTCTGTCATGTTGTAAAAATCATACCAGCCGCTGTTTCCCGTTCCGCTCATCCGCTGGTTCAGACGGGTGTAGAGCTGATACACTTCTTCATACTGCCCGTTATCCAGCAGTGTCTGTAAATGTTCTTTGATTTCCTGCTCATGTGTCTGATTATATTTTTTCTGCTTTTGTTCTGCCAGGTTATATCCCCAAAGGTGATTTGCCTGAATGGTTACTATGACTGCTGCAATTCCCGCAATCACCAGCGATGTAACCGGTGCAATGTATTTTATGAACCATTTACTGTTACGGACAACTTCTTTTTGTGTATCCGAAAATTCATGTTCATAATGCTCCATATCTTTGATGTGCTGCTGACTCTGTTCATTAGGTGTCCCGCAGTTTGGACAGAATTTTTCAAGCATTGTCAGTTCTGCACCGCAATTTTTACATTTCATAAATATTCCCCACTGTCATTTTTCATATTTTTGTGCTTTTTCACGGAACATGTTGTAATTACTGACATCACCGTTCCCGTACAAAGCCTGATAGTCTGCGGCATAGTCGGCTTCCGACTGTCCGATGGTATCGGTAAGAACTGCCTTTACATGCTGTGTCCACGTACTGATAATTTCTTTTTCCTGTGTATCACAGCTTTTATAATACCGGTACATATATCCGTCCGTATCTTCCAGCATATTCATATATTCCATGCAGCTGCGGTACAGATTTTCAAATTCATAGCTTTCAAGCGGCGTTCCCTGTGCGATTTTATCATCATAGCGCAGTGTATCTGAATACGCATATTTATAAATATATAAAATATTATAATGTTTCCACTGCTGTAATATTTTATTTTTATAAGAATCCGCCGTCACTTCACTGATGTCTGCAAAGTTACCCTGCTCGTAGGCTTCATTTATCTGCGGCACATTTTCATCATACCATGCCATGCCCTCTGCAATCTCTCTGCGTTCCGAAGCCGAATTATAATAAGAACGATATTTTGTATATCCCCACGCAGTCCCGACAAGCAGTGCTGCTGCAACCGCCGCCAGCGTAATGACAGCATGACAAATGATTCTGTTCCGGATATAACGGTTTGCATTTTCATCAAGTCCGTCCATGGTATCATTCATTTTGTACAGGTGATTCATGTACTCTTTTTCCGATGCTTCATACTGCATGGCATGGCAGTATGGGCATTGTGTCTGTGTTTCCTCAATATCCGCTCCGCAGTTATTACACCGTATCATCTGATTTCCCTCTCTTTTACCCGCACTGTTTTGCCGCACATGTACAGGCTTCTTCTCTCCTGCCTGTAACGTGCGCCTTGCGTATGTTGTATTTTAGTATAACATACTTCCGCCGGTTATAAAATCCGCTTTTATTCCTATAGTTTCTGCTCAATCGGAATGATTCTTCCCATTTTTGCGGATACTCTGTGTGAAATGGAGATAACCGTTCTGTTTTCGGATACTCTCTTTAGCGCTTCAAGCACTTCTTTTTCCGTTTCGGCATCGAGATTTGCCGTGATTTCATCCAATAACAAAAGCTTCGGTCTTGCCGCCGCCGCACGCGCTATGGATAAAAGCTGCCACTGTCCCTGTGAAAACAGTTCTGGTGTACAGATGGTGTCATATCCGTCCGGGAGGTGCATAATTGTATCATGCAGTCCCGTCAGTTCTGCCGCTTCTTTTACATTTTCCATGGAAATCTTTTCATCATACAGCGTAATCTGGTCTTTGACCGTTCCCGCTACTCTGTGAAATGACTGCTCTACATAGCCAAACAATGAACGTCTGTCCTTCCGGTCAATCGCTGCTGCCTCTCTGCCGTCAATCCACACACTGCCCTCACCCGGTTCGTAAAGTCCCAGAAGCAGCTTAAATACCGTACTTTTTCCGGCACCGGTTCTGCCTGAAAGTGTAATCTGCTCACCTTCCTCTACCTGAAAGCTTAAATGCTTTAACACCGTATGTTCGTCATAACCAAAGGTGACGTCCCGAAATTCCACAAAGGATTTACCGTTATTTTGTACCGGTTTTGAATCTGCTGTATTTTCATGCTGTTTTGGTGCAGGCTCCGGCAGTGCAAAAAATTCATTGATTCTCTGCACACCCGCAATGGCAGACTGAATGGTCTGAATCTCCATGCCAAGACTTTCAAGCGGTGTAAATATCTGCGAAATGTAATTCATAACTGCAACCGCCGTACCGGCTGACATACCAAACAGTGTCAGAACCTTAGGACTGCCGGAAGCGGACAAAAGCATGACTACCGCAACAACAACCGCATTTAAAATTAAAATGACCGGTGAATAGACCGCATCGTAAAAGTTGGTCTTTTCCATGGCATGATAGCTTTGCTGGATATATTCGTCATATCGTTTTTCCATATAATTTTCTTTGGAAAGGTTGTGAATCGTACGGATATTATGCAGGGTTTCCGGCACATGACCGGAAGCACGGCTGACCGCACGGCGGTTTTCAACCTGCGCAGCTAACATATTTTTCTGGACATATCGTGTAAACCAGAACAGAAACGGCAGTAAAATAAACAGTACAAGCGCAAGTCCCTTATTCTGAAACCATATGACTGCCAGAATACTGATGATGCGGCAGGCATCCGCAAACATACTGATAATGCCCGATGTAAACAGATTTTCTACCGTATCTACATCACCGACAAACCGTGATACCAGTGCGCCCGGTTCCTGTTTGTTTAAACTGTCTGCCGTCAGTCTTGTAAACTTTTCCATAAGACTGCTTCTTAATGCATGTGTGATTTTCTGTCCGAATACCGTCAGAAATCCTTCTCTTGACGCTTCCATAACACCTGTCAGCGCCGTCAGCCCGAAATAAAGCGCCACAAAGGTAAAGCCGACATTCTGTTTTTGTGTCATGGCATCAATCATTTTTGCCAGTACAAGCGGCGGAAGCAGGGATATGACAACGGCTCCACACACTGCAATAACAATTCCCACTGCCAGAAGAACATTTTTCTTTACAGTCTGTCTGATAATGTTTCCACAATCACTGCTCATAAATACTTCCTCCTTCCTGCGCATGGTAAAGCTGTGCGTATTCCGGTATCTCCTGCATCAGTTTTTCATGCGTACCGGTTACTGCCTGTCCATTTTCCAGCCAGATTACCTGATTCATCTGCGGGAACAGATACAATCTGTGTGATATTATTATCACAATGCCGTCTGCCATATATTTTTTCAGATTTGCAAAAATCTGTTTTTCGGTGTCTTTATCGAGTGCCGAAAACGGGTCGTCTAAAATGAGTACCGGACGTTTATGACAGAGCGTTCTTGCCAGCGCAAGGCGCTGTGCCTGACCGCCGGAGAGCCGCACGCCGCCGTTTCCGACCATTGTATTTTCTTTGTCCGGCATTGCCTGTACTTCTTCATTAAAACAGACCAGTTTCAGGTAATCGGATACATTTTTATTTTCTCCCATTAAAATATTGTTTTCAATAGTATCATTAAATAACTCCGGGGCATGTCCCAGATAACCGATAATGCCCGCGTGCTGTCTTCTGTCCAGACTTCCCAGCTCTTTACCGTCAACCGTGATGCTGCCCTGATACGGATATTCTCCGAGAAATGCCTTGCCGAAAGTAGATTTTCCGCACGCAACCGCTCCGGTCACACCGATAATATCTCCAGGCTTTGCCGCAAGGGAAATGTTTTCAAATATATTTTCACCATCAGGATACGCAAATGTAAGCTCCTGTACCGATAACTGTGAAACCGTCCGGATTTCAGGCTTTTCATTTTCTATCACCGGATTCATCAGCGGCTTAATACGCTTCCATGAAACCTGTGCCTTATGCACGGCATTAAATAATTTTGCCGCATTGGAGGATTTGACGGACAGCTTTGTAAAACAGGATAAAAATGTTGTAAAAATTGCAGCCGTCCAGACTTTCCAGCCTGTTCCAAGCACATTTGCCGCACCGAAATATAAAATAAACAGCACACCTGTCATTGAAATGACCTTATAAAGCGGCGGCATCATCGTATTCCAGATATTTGCGCTGACTGCGGCTTTTTCGTATGCCGTTAAATTTTCCTCATAAGCCTGTTTACGCTGCTGTTCACAGCCAAACACCCTGTAAGTAATGGCATTTTCTGCCCTGTCTAAGGTTGCCGAACTTAACGCACCGGACTGTTCCTTGTATACCACACCGGTCCGCTGTACAATGGCCTTCATTTTTTCGGCAAGCAGATAAGATACCGGCGGAAACAGCATAGAAAGCAGGGCAAGACGCCAGTCGTAATACAACAACATGCCCGCATACGCGGCAAGTGCAATGCCGGTATCAAATATTTCTGTCGTAAATTTCCGCATACCCTCTACACAGTCATCAACGTCCAATATCGCCTTTGTCATAATATCGCCCGTTCCCTGCTCCTTTAACTCCGGTCTGCTTTTTTCGACCAGACTGGCGTAAAGAATACCTTTCATACGGCGGTTGACGTTGTTGGCAAAACGTCTGACATAAAAACGCTTGATATAGCGGGACACCTGCACAACCGCAATGGAAAGCACGTAACATCCCACCAGAATAAGCATATTATAAAATGTCTTTCTTCCATTTAAAATGTCAATCAGACAACCGGTCATACGTCCTTCAAACCACGGTCCCGCAAGCAGACCTAAGTTATAAATCAGCCCGGACACCGTTACAATCAGTAAAACAACCCACTCTGTCTTAAAATAAGAAATAATTTTGTTGGGTTTAAACGTTTGTTTACTCATTTTTTCTGCACTCCTTTTGCTCATTTTTATTCTCTATATGCACTGTCAATTTAATCTATCAAATCATTTTTATGTTTTCCGCCCCACTCACACATGGAAACAAGTATCGGTATCAGGGATTTGCCGCGTTCTGACAGGCTGTACTCTACTTTCGGTGGAATCTGCGGCTATACTTACCTTTAGGTAAGTATATAACTTAAATGTGCGTACTTCCTTTTTGCTCCATTGTAGTGTATATTTAAAAAAACGGCAATAATAGATTTGCACAATAAAATAAAGGAGGACAGCCTATTGAATCCGGTATTTACGATTGAAAATATGCGTCCCATACGGGGCGGCATAACCGTTTCAAGAGATTCCAGACTTGGCACGGTCAATAAAATCACCTATTTTTCAATGGGTGCAGGAACCTCTATCAGTCAGGAAAGCTATGACAGAATGACCATGTATATCACAGACGCCGGAAGCGGAACATTTCTTCTGGGTGAAGAACCGAAAAATGTTTTTGCCACCCCCGGCACGGCACTCATTGTCCCTGAAAAGACTTTGTGCGGTATGCAGACAGAAAACGGACTGGTATACACTGAAATTATTTTTGAAAAGGAGAACATTATGAACGCAAATGTAAAAACAAATGAAGTATTCGCACTGAAAGATTTAATTTCTTATGAAGAAGGCAGTATCGCCAACATGGACGTAGCCAGCAACCCATCAATGAAATATGTGTTAATGGCATTTGATGAAGGCACAGGTCTTACACCGCACCGCGCACCGGGCAATGCGATTGTTTTCGCACTGGAAGGCAAAGCGACAATCGGCTATGAAGGAATAGACTATGAAATCAGCGCCGGTGAATGTTTCCGTTTTGAAAAGAACGGTCTTCACAGCGTAACCGCAAATGGCAGATTTAAAATGGCACTTCTGCTTGTGTTGGAATAATCCGTTAAAGATGTGTTGAATAAAAAATCCGGAAACTGCATGATGAAAAGCAGTTTCCGGATTTTTCATTATTCAGTATGAAATAAATTGATTATGATATGTTTATTTCTTTAGCACATATTTCCCTAAAAAAAGAGATTCCATTATCAATGCAGTTTGATAGTTTGTTTTCTTCATGTAATCGCAGCAAATATTCTATATATTTTTTCTTTGCTTCTTGAGTAATAATTATTTTATCTTCTGTTTTATATAAATCTTTGAGATTTTGTGTAAAGCTATTTTCAAAAGAATATTCTGCTTTATGTGTATATAAGAAAAGTATTAAATTGATAGTGTTTATAATATCACTATTTTCGTAATCTATTAAATGAGCAAAGTCATGTGGTTCTTTTTTATATACTTGGAAAGTTTTTTCTAGTTCATCAACTTCTTGCTTGACTCTTTCTAAAGATAGAGTTTTGGTTGATATTAAATCAGCTAGTTTTTGAATAAATACTGTTTTATATACTTTTATGGCGTCAACTGCGGGTAATGAAATAAATGATGAATTTCCTATTGTGCCAAAATATGTTTCCGCTTTTCTGCTGTCTATTCCATATATAAATAAATGATACATATGGGTATCTTGAAAATTAGAAGCAGCACTCTTACCAATTCGTATTTTATAGCAAACAATACCCCAGAAATCAAAAATAACATATTTGTAGCCGTCAATATCTTCGTATGCGAATAGACCATTATCTCCCGGATAGCAAAATTGTCCCAGTGCATAATCAAGCCCATTATCTACGCATATTTCCACAAAATTTTCTACGGGTTTTTCTAATAGAACACAATCTACAATGTCTTTGTATTCTTCACATTCAAAATTGTTTATGCCATATATATAACAATACCATTCATATGCTATTTTAGAAATTGTTCTTAACATTTCTTCAGAAGCAAATAAGGTTTTTAATGAAAACGTAGTATTAAGTTTAGAATTACTCATATCTAATATTTCGATATTATTCTCTGTTACACCTTTTATTTGCTTTAGCTTATCAATGTTTCCTATCAAAACCTTTTGTCCATTACGTTCTGCATGAAAAAGTCTTTTCTTATCTTCATATATAGCAGAGCGTTTTCCACTAACCCATACATTATGTATAGAAATTCCGTCAATATCCATATTTGCTTTATATTTTATTTCAGTACCTTTTCGTTCGGTAAGCCCCAAAGAACTACGGATAAAATCTAAATTAGCGATTGCCTTTTTTTCATAATTATCATTTGTGAATTTATTATGTTTATGACAAACAAACCTTTTAGTTAATTTTGCGCCCGTAAGAGCATACGAAATTATATCAGATACCGATAAATCGTCGGAATTACAATAGATACATCTACACATTGTTTTTTACCTCCCTTATGCTAATATAGCCAAAAACGCATCTTCTATACCGGCAAATCTCTCTGAATGTTTTTCTTGTATGAATTACTCTTGCAAAACAGAAAACCATGTCTATTCATTAACCACTGAATTCCATTTTTCTTTTGTTATTCTTTTTCCGGCTTATGCCATTGATTCAAAACAGCTTCTACCTGTGCAATGAGCTGTTCCTTATTTGGAATATAAGAAACATAGCGCGAAGCAAAAATATTGTTGGACAGACCACCGAGCGCATATTCAGCGGCTATACTGTCTTTATCCGTACAAAGGATAATGCCGATTGGCGGATTATCATGCTCATCGTTTACTTCTGCGGCATAATAATTCAGATACATATTAAGCTGTCCTGCCGCTTCCGGTGTAAGCTTCGTTGTTTTTAATTCAATCAGCACATATGCCCGGAGAATTTTATTGTAGAAAACCATATCCACATAATAATGCGTATTATTTAATGTAATACGCTGCTGCGTTCCTACAAACATAAAACCACGTCCCAATTCCAATAGAAATTTTTCTATCTGTACAACCAGCGCTTTTTCAAGGTCACTTTCAAGCATGGGTTTGTTTTCCGGTATACCCAGAAATTCAAACACGTATGGGTCTTTAATAATGTCTAACGGTGTAGCCATTTCAATTCCTTTTTCTGCGAGGGCAAGCACTGTTTCTTTGTTCGTTTTCCCTTCTGACAATAATAATCTTTCATAGAGAGATGTTGAAATCTGGCGTTTTAGTTCCCGTACCGACCACCCTGAATTGACAGTTTCCTTTTCATAAAAACTGCGTTTGTCCGGGTCTGAAATTGTCAACAGTTCGCAATAATGCGACCACGACAATTTAACAGACACTGTCTGTTGAATCTGATAACTTTGATAAAATCTACGCATAAACTGGAGATTCGACACAGAAAATCCTTTTCCAAACTCTTTTGTCAAATCTTTTGAAAGCTGTTTTAAGGTCTTTTTCCCATAATCCGCCCGGTCTTTATTTTCCTGTTCATGTTCAACAATTATTTTTCCTATATTCCAGTAAGTAGACAATAATTCAGTATTTACCTGCACTGCCACATGCTGTCTTGCATTTAATAACAATTCCCTAATTTTATTCATCATAGAATCAGTATGTGTCAAATCGTACAATTCTAACACCCCTTTCAAAATAGCTTACAATTTTTTATGCCCGCCCCATTACACGGTACAGATATTCCATATCCATATTTTCACGAATCACATCGGCTAACTTATCATATTCTCTTTGTCTGTATTCCCAAAAACTCATCTGCCCGGACACAGCCGAATTCCTGCCTTTCTGCCGGCACAGTGTTTCTATGAGCCGCCCGCAAAATCCCACCTCGTCAAAAATCCCATGCAAATATGTCCCTGCTACATTTTCACGGACACAGCCGTCTGCGCGTGTTGATAAATCCGATTGATTGGTAAGCTGTATAAATCCCTGCGCATTTTCTTCGCAAATACGGCTCTCGCCCATATGGATTTCATAACCGGTACATTCACAGCCCGAAACGCTGCCCCAGATGCCGGATTGCGCACAAATCCGACCTTTTACGCGGGTTCTGTGCTTTTCTAATGAAAAAACGGTTTTTACCGGAAGCAATCCAAGCCCCGGAACTACCTCTCCCGTTTCTGCCCCACAGCTGTCGTCAATTTCATTGCCTAACATCTGATAGCCGCCACAAATTCCCAATACCGGAATTCCTTTTCTGGCACAGTTTAAAATCGGGCTTTCCAGTCCGGTGCGGCGAAGCCATTTCAAATCGTCAATCGTATTTTTTGTGCCCGGAAGAATCAGTAAATCCGGTGTCTGAATCTGTTCCGCACGGTCTGCATACCGTACGCGCACACCGTCAAGCCGTGCCAGCGCGTCCAAGTCCGTAAAATTAGAAATGTGCGGCAGACGAATCACCGCAATATCAAGCCGCATATCCGTTTCGTCCGGCAGTGCCGTCTGTAAAAGGCTTTCTGCCAGACTGTCTTCTTCCTCAATATCCAGTCTGGTATACGGAATCACGCCGATTGTCGGCACATGGCAGATATCATAAAGCTGGTCTAATCCCGGTTCCAGTATTTTTTTATCGCCGCGAAACTTATTCATCACCAGTCCCTTTACGCGCCTGCGTTCTTCTTCCTCTAACAGCATCAGTGTTCCTGCCAGCTGTGCAAACACGCCGCCCCTGTCAATATCCCCCACTAAAAGCACTGGTGCATCTACCAGTGCCGCCATGCCCATATTGACGATATCGTCCTGTTTTAAATTAATTTCCGCCGGACTTCCCGCACCTTCCAGTACAATCACATCATACTGCCTGTCTAATGTTTCATAGGCACTTAAAATATCGGGTATCAGCTTTTTTTTATATTTAAAATATTCCTTTGCAGGCATGTTTTTCAGTGGAACACCGTTTACAATAACCTGCGAGCCTACATCACTGGTGGGTTTTAATAAAATGGGATTCATCTGCACACACGGCTCTATTCCTGCCGCCTCTGCCTGCATAACCTGTGCCCTGCCCATTTCCAGTCCGTCCTTTGTGATATAAGAATTTAATGCCATATTCTGCGATTTAAACGGTGCTACACGGTATCCGTCCTGCTTTAACACTCTTAAAATTCCCGCGGTGACAATACTTTTCCCCGCATTGGACATCGTCCCCTGCACCATAAGATTTTTTGCCATGGTTCTTTAAAATCCTTTCCCTGCGCTGTCAGATATTCATTGTATCAGAATCCGCCAAACCTGTCTGACCAGCTCCTCATTATCTGCATGCTGTTTTACCGCAATGCGGTAACAGTCCGGCGGCATATTCCTGTAATTTGCACAAGAGCGAATCAGTATTTTCCCCTCTAACAGCCGCTCCTTTAATAAAAATCCTGTCTTTTCCTGCGGCAGTCGGAATGTAATATAATCCGCTTCGGACGGAAATACGGTACAACCCATTTTTAAAAATTCCTGTATCAGATATCGGCGTTCCTTTTCAATCAACTGCCTTGTCCGCTTTTCATATTCTGTATCCTGTAATGCCGAAATTCCTGCACGCTGTGCGATTGACGACACATTCCACTCAGGAAGCTGCTGTGCCACCGCATGAAGCAATGACAAATCCCCGGTCATCAGATACCCCAGCCGCAGTCCCGCCATTGCATAAAACTTTGTAAATGCGTTGACGATGAGCAGATTCGGGTACTGTTTTAAAAAGCGCTTACAGCTCATTTTTTCATAATGCGGGTGAAACCGCAGAAAACATTCATCTGCGACAACACGGATTTTTTTTGATGCACAAAACTGTAAAATTTCCGTCAAAATCTGCTCCGGGATTGTATTTCCCGTGGGATTATTCGGATTGCACAAAAAAAGCATCTGAACCGTCATTTTTGACAAGCGGTCACAGACTGTTTCATAACCAAAACCCGTGTCATGTGAAAGCTCATAAAATACCGGCTCTGCCCCTGCGGCACGCACCGCACGCTCATATCCTGAAAATGACGGTGCCGCTATGGCACATTTTTCCGGTGCGGCGGCACGCACAACTGCCATCAGCAGTTCCGATGCTCCGTTTCCACAAAGAATCTGCTCCGGCGCAATCCCTTCTTTTTGTGCTATCGCCCTGCGCAAATCCGTACATTCAATATCCGGATACGTTTCGTCCCATGCCGTGTATTCCGTAATTGCCTGCCTTACTCCCTGTGGCATGCCCAGTGGATTGATATTGACGGAAAAATCCAGCCGTACCTCTCTGCCATATACATTTCCGCCGTGTATTTCTCTCTGCATGCCTGCCTCCTGTCTGTATGCTTTGCTTTCTCTCTTACCCCGCCGTGCAGGAACAGGATTGCCTAACTTTCCTGCTCTGTCGAGTGTTCGTCCTATCAGATAAAATCGTCTAAAAGTGCTTTGTGCAAGCACAGTTTTTCCTTAGACTTTCGTCCGGCACGGCTCATTGCTTACGCATATTATACCATGCGAAAGGTGATTTCACAATAAATCTCCTGTAAGGGCTTGACTTAAACTTAACTTTAAGTATTACACTATTTTTATCATAGAAATTCTTATACGATGTAAATTTTAATAGTATAAATATTGTTTAGGAAGGGATTTACAATGTTGAAAAAATATTTTTATAAAACTGCTCTTACCACCGCCGCGCTTTCTACAGCTGTTTCTGTCCTGCTTGCCGGGTGCGGACAGTCCGCAGGTACAGGCACGGCAAAGACTAACACGGTTACTTCTGCCGTTTCGGGGCTGAATATGACCGCATTTTAACCGAAAAGTCTATCGACCACATTTTCTATGAAACAGAGGGCGGTCATGACGGTGATGTATGGCAGAAGGGCATGTATAATTTTATGAAACGGCTGTTTTACGGAAGTGCGTTTCATTAAAAATTCAGTAACCTGATAATCACCCATAAAAAACAGCCTTATCCGAATTGTGCGGATAAGGCTGTTGGTTTATTCAGCTTTATTGTATTCAGCCTTTCTTCCCGCGCTTCTTCCAGTGTCATATCATCAGAAAGAACACCACCCTAAGCCCCAGTACCGCAGCCACCATTAAAAACGCAGAAATATACAGCAGTACGTGGCTTCTTTTAATATCTTCTGCTTCCAGCGGACGGACGGCATCGCCTATCTGCGGCTTTTTTACAAGCTTTCCGAAATAATAATTATCGCCTGATAAAGCGACCATTAATGCACCGGCGCACGCGGCTTCCGTCTGGGCAGAATTCGGACTGCTGTGCTTTTTTCGGTCGCGCAGAAAAATTTTCCACGCATTTTTCATGCTGTAGTGCTTTTCGCTGCTTCTTTCTGCCAGTGAAGCAATTCCCGCCGATAAAACCATTAATACACCGCCGATTCTTGACGGAATAAAATTTAAGACATCATCAAGCTTTGCCGCAAACCGCCCGAAGTACAGATATTTATCATTTTTATAACCAATCATGGAATCCATGGTGTTGACTGCTTTATAGATAAAACCGCCTGCCGCACCGAAAAAAAACATATAAAACAGCGGTGCAATCACACCGTCTGACGTATTTTCCGCAACCGTTTCCACTGCCGCACGCACAATGCCGTGTTCGTCAAGCTGTGCGGTATCCCGTCCGACAATCATGGAAACTGCCGTTCTTGCCGCAGGCAGACCGTCCTGCTTTAATGCCGTATAGACTTTCATGCTTTCTACCCTTAATGATTTCACTGCAAGAATCTGATAACACATGACGGATTCCACGATAAAACCCGCCGTCATGGAAATGCGGTAACAGATAAATAAAATCAATATTGTCACAGCGCCTGTCAATACGGTTACAAGCACCGCAAGCAACGCACCGTTTCTAAACTTCTTTTTATCGGAATCTGTATCCTTTAATAAAACTTTTTCAAGTTTTGAAATAAGACTGCCGATTAGCTGTACCGGGTGGTACAGCCAATGCGGGTCACCAAAAATTAAATCCAGTAAAAATCCCAGTGCAACCGCACCGGTCTGACACCAAAAATACTGCATCTTATCCTGCCTTAGATTTCATAATCCATGCAGGAGCGGACTGCTGTATACGGCCTTACTTTGTTATCAGCCACTACTACATGCTTTGGATGGGTGCTGTAATTTTTCAATGCTTCCGCTGTTTCAAATGTCGAATCCAGCATTACATCGACTGTAGAACTTGGCAGACCGTCAATATTGACTTTGATTTCTGTCATGCCCGGAATCTGTCCGGCTAAGCCTTCCAGTCCTTCTTTGATTCCGGCTTTAATCTGCTGTTTTTCCTCTGCCGAAAATTCTTCTTTTAATTTCCACAAAATAACATGCTTAACCATTTTGTCCTCCTGATTTGTTATTTCAACTTATTACCGTCTGAAAATACGAATCCACTCCTGTGGGCGGCTGTATTCCATTGATTTATTAACATTTTTATTCTAGCACTGTACCGTGGATTTCACAACCATTTCGGGCGCTTATTTTTCCTATCACCGACAGCTTTTTATCTTTTGTCAGACTGCACAAATATCCTTCCCCGTTGCCGCAGTGATAATCATAATAGTCCCCGCCGTACAATTCCGACAATACCGCCATGATTGTACCGCCGTGAACGACATATGCCACTGTAGTGTCGTCCTGTTTTCCCGATGTTACCTGTCCTTTTAAAATGCTTTCCGATTTTGAAACCGTTTCCAAAAATGCACAGACACTTCTTTTCTTAAAATCCGTCAAAGCTTCCCCGCCCGGAAACGGCAGTGTGCCGTTGCTGTCAATCCACTGCTGATACTGCGGATTTCCTGTCAGTTCTTTATAATTCTTCCCTTCAAAAAGCCCGAAATCACACTCTCTGAAATTCCATACAATCTGCGGTGTCTGTACCGGATAAATACATTCTGCCGTAGACAGACACCGCTTCATCGGACTGGAAAAGACCGCCTGCGCCGGCGGATAAATGCCTGCGCACGTATCTTCTTTCAGTTTCTTTATGCCCTCACCGCACAAATCCTCGTCTGTTCTTCCGATATAGCGTTTTTCAAGATTTCCCTTTGTTGCTCCGTGCCGAATCAGCACAATCTTCATATACGACCTCACCTCCCGCAGGCTTTCCCCGCGCTATTTTGTAATTCCTGCTGATTCCTGCTTCAGGCACTGTCCGATTCCGCATAAAATCCGCTCCACCCTGTCGGATTTTGCCACTGCCGCACACAGCACACGTCCGACAGCTTCCCTGTAAATCCTGTCTTTTCGTTCCAGCGGCACAATTCCGCTTCCGACCTCATCACAAATCAGAATCATCTGCGGATTGACGGCATATAGCTCATCAATAAGCGTATCTGTCGATTCTCCCGCCGCTATCCGCCTTTGAATCAATAAATGCAGGTGATTGACAACATCCGCCGACTGTAACTGCTTTTCATCACAGTCCCTGCCGTCCGCCACCTTTAAATTTCCTTTTTTCTTTAATACATAATCAAGCTTTCCCTGAAAAGCCCCGCCAAAATATACTTCCATATTTCTCCGTTCCTACGGTACTAAACTGTTACGCCCGCAATTACAAAATATTCACACACGCCAGTACCACCGTCATGCACAATTCACTCACACACAAAAAATAGCCCGCTAAGTCGCCCGTTACACCGCCAAATTCTTTATATGCCATATGTCTGTAATAACACAGCACAAGCCCTGCGGCAAGGAATACCGCACCGGTCTTGTAAATATCAACCAGCCCCATTCCAACCAGGCAGATGACAAACTGTATGCCTAACAGCGCATTGACACGGTAACGGTCCGTCACACTGGTAAATGTATACAGCATCCCGTTTTTTCTTGCACCACGGAAATTGACCGCCGCAAATCCGCTGAGTATCCGTGACAAATAAAATATGCCCGCAAAAAGCAGAAATGCCTGTTCTTTTCCCTGCTCTGCCATCCAGAAAAGTGCCGCAAAATAAACCGCACTGTATACCAGCAGGCGGATAACCGCAAATGCCCCGATATGGGAATCCTTTAATATAGAAAGTTTTTTCTCCCTGTCACCGTATGAATGAATCGCATCACTGGTATCCATATAACCGTCCACATGAATCCCGCCTGTAACAATCACCGGCAGTACCAGAAAAATCAATGCCCGGCTGACGTTTGGCACGCCTAAAAATACTGACAGCTTATACCATATAAACTGACACGCACCAAGCACCAATCCGACCAGCGGAAAAAATCCCATAACATACCGCATATCTTTTTCTTCCAGATTCAGATGCGGCATTGGAATTTTAGAATACATCGAAAATGCGATGATAAGTGATTTTACCCAATTCATTTTTTCTGCCCGTTCCTCCTTCTTTTATACTGTTTACGCTTTTTCTGCCCCTTTAAATATTTTGCCTGACAGCAGTGCTATTTTTACAGCGGCAAATTCTCCTGAATCAGCTCATACGACCCTTTCCAATATACAGGAATCGAATAGACCACCTCTGCCACACAGTCGGCTTCCTGCACAAGCTGTGTATTTAACCGTCCCAGCCGTGTGATATAATCCGTTGTCGTATTGTCGTACAGACAGCCGTCTGAAAAAATTTCATTCGTTACAATCACAAGATGACGGCACTGTCTGTAAAGCTGTATACAGTCTGAAAATACAACATCGGGTGTTCCGCCCTCTTCAAAACATTCATTTGCCATAAGATTTGAAAGACATTCTAACAGTACCACCGGCTTCTCATTTTGCGCTGCGTGTGACACAACTTCTGTCTGCACTTTATCAAATGCCTTGCTGACATTTTGGTACTGCTCTATCGTTTCAAAGCCTTTCCCCTGCCGCAGTGCATGATGACGGCGGATTCTTTGTGCACCCTCTGCACCGTAGGGCTGCATGGTTGCAATATAATATTTTTTTGCACTGCCCGCAAGTCCACAGCAGATTTTTTCCGCATATTCGGATTTGCCGCTCCCACTGGCACCTGTAATTAAAATTAACATTTTTTATAATCCTCATAAGCTTCAATCTGTATATCTTCAAATGTCGTGTTTTCCCGGTATACGCGCATTGCCATATCTAACAGCGGAAACAGCATGACCGCACCCGTTCCTTCACCCAGTGCAAGCTCCGCAAAGAGAACGGCTTCTTTTTCAAGGGCTTTTAACAATGCTTTCATCGCCGGTTCTTTTCCCTGATGAGATGTAATGATAAAATCCCGTGCCGCCGGAAAAACAGACACGGCAATCAGCGCGGCAACCGCCGATATAACACCGTCAACAATCACAGGTATCCGGTAAACCGCACCGCCCAGAAAGACACCGACAAGACCTGCAATGTCCAGCCCACCGATTTGCTGTAACAGACAGAGTGGATTTTTTTTGTATTTTGTATACAAGTGTTGTGCCTCTGCAATGACTTCTGTCTTTCTTTTCAATCCCGCATTGTCCAGCCCCGCACCGCGTCCCGTGACTTCCTGCGGGTTTAAATCCAGCAGAATACAGGCAAGTGCTGTGCTTGTGGTCGTATTTCCGATACCCATTTCGCCGGTTGCAAGTAATTGGTATCCCTGCTCTTTGCACGATTTTACCACGTTCATTCCTGTGTAAACTGCCTGTGTGAGCTGCTCCTCTGACATCGCAGGCTCTTTTAAGAAATTTTTTGTTCCCGCCATAATCCGGCGGTTTAAAAGTCCCGGATAGGAATTGACATCTGTTCCGTCCGGCAGGCAGTCTGCGGCAATGCCGATATTTACCGGAATCACTTCTGCATAGGCATAATCCGCCATTTTACAGACGCTTGAAATGCCGTCTGCCATGTTACAGCTTACCACTGCCGTCACTTCCTGCCCGGTCTGTGTGACCCCTTCTTCCACAATGCCGTTATCCGCGCACATGACAATCACCGCACGCTTGTCAATCGCTACATTGGGTGTGTTTTGTATCCCTGCAATCTGTGTAATGAGCTGCTCCATTTTTCCAAGTCCGTACAGCGGCTTGGCAATGCTGTTCCAATGCTTCTGCGCCTGTTTGACGGCATTTTTATCCAGTCCGCCTGCCTCTGCCAGTTCCGGGAAAATTCTATAAATATCGTTTTTTTCTTCCATGCCATAAGATATGGCATGAACATCTTTTATGTTATTTTCATGATACATCTCGCAGGCTTTTAAAAAACGCTTTGCCGCCGCTTCATTTCCGTAAAAATAAATGTGCGGGAATCCCGCATAAAGCGTATCCGTTCCATAACCGCCGGATGCCGCAGTGTTATCCGAAGCCTTTGTAATCTCATAATCCGCACCGATATTATCACTGTTCCAGTAGTGAAATTCATGCGCGCGAATCGTTTCGCCCTTTGCCGCAAGCATTGTGTCCTTTTGCGCCGTGAGTGTCATATAGCCAAAGCGGCAGAGCTTTCCTGTCCCAAATCCGTTTCCCGCAATCACGCCGCACATCGGAAAACGTTCTTTTTCCGGTGTTTCCAGTGTTTCATGCAGATATAAAAATCCGCCACATTCCGCAATACACGGCAGTCCACCCAGTATCTGCTCTTTAATTTCACTTTTCAGTGTTTCATTTTCGGACAAAGCTTTTGTATGTAATTCAGGATATCCGCCGTAAAGCAGTAATCCGTCTATTTTCTCCGGTAGTTTTTTATCGGACAGCGGACTAAAAAACACCAATTCACACCCGTTTGCCCGCAGATACTCTAAATTATCTTCATATAAAAAGCAGAAAGCAGCGTCTTTTGCCACAGCTATGCGGAGTTTATTTCCTGCCGTATCCTGTAAACCCGTGCTTTCCGGCTTGTCCAATGCCGTTACCGGCTCTTTTTCCTTTTCCTCTGCTTCTCTGATATCTTCGTTTTCTTTCAGCGGCACTGCGGTTTCTGCCAGCGCAAGGATTCCCTCTAAATCAAGGCTTTTTTTCATCTGCGCGGCTATCGTGTCGATTTTTTCTTTAAAATGCACGACTTCATCTGCTGTAACCAGCCCCAGATGACGGCTTTCCAATGCTCCACCCTTTTTATACGGCAGAAAGCCCAGCGGAATCAGTCCCAGTTCCTGTGCCGCTTTTTTTGCCTGCGGATAGAGTTTTTCCGACATCTGATTAAAGATAACTCCGCGTATCTGCGAATTTTCCTGAAATGTCGTAAATCCCTTTAACACTGCCCCGACAGAATTGCTGATACCACGGCAGTTTACAATTAAAATCACCGGTGTATCCGTTATCTGCGCAATTTCAAAGGAACTCCCCTTTGTACTGAAACCCGCGCCGTCATAATAGCCCATAACACCTTCAATCACTGTGATGTCACTGCTTTTTTCTTTCTTTGCAAGCAGTGTGCGAATCGTTGTTTTATCACAAAACCAGCTGTCTAAATTGCCGGTACGCATTTTTAACACACGCGAATGAAACATCGCATCTATATAATCCGGACCGCATTTTAAGGCAGACGGTGTCCGTCCTATATCTTTTATGCACTGGCATAATCCGCAGACAATCGTTGTCTTTCCGCTCCCGCTTCCGGTTCCCGCAATCATTATCCGGCTCATCTGACACTGCTCCCTTCTATTATAAATACAGGATTATTGGCAGACAGCATATGATACTGTCCCCTTTTTTTAACTTCCGTCACGGCAATCTGTACAATCTGTGGCGTATCAAATCCGTTCTGCTCCAACAGCCGTACCGCTTCCTGTACCGTTTCTAATGTAACTGCCGTTATTACAATGCGTACATGCGGATTCTTCTTTAAAATGATTTTAAAAATGTCTTCCAGTTCTCCGCCGCTTCCGCCGACAAATACCGCGTCCGGCGCAGGCAGTTCTTCCAGTACACCGGCGGCACTGCCATGCACCACCTGTATGTTATCCAGTCCGAATTTATGCGCATTCTGCACAATCAGACTGCACCCTTCTTCTGTCCTTTCAACTGCATAAACGCACCCGTATAAAGCCTGCATTGCAAGTTCCACGGTGACAGAGCCGGTTCCTGCACCGATATCGTAAATACAGGCATTCTTTGCAGGTGCTATGCGGCTCACCACGCTTGCGCGGATTTCCCGCTTTGTCATCGGCACACTGCCGCGGATAAAGCAGTCATCCGGCAGTCCGGTTCCTGTAAATGCTCCCGGCTTCGGGTTATGTACTGCCATAACCGACAGCCCTGCCGCCTGATATGCCGTTAATTCTTTTGCACTTCCGTGCATAATTTTTTCATTCTGATAAGAAAGATTTTCACCAATCCAGACATGGACATTTCCCAAGCCTGTCTCTGCAATGCGGGTGCAGATTTCCGCGGTATTTCCCTGTGTCAGAAAAAAAGTGTACTCATTTTGCATAATCACCGGAAGATACGGCTGTTTCTTTCCATGCAGGCTGACAAACTGCGCCTGCTCCCATGCCACACCGATTTTTGCCGCAAAATATATTACAGAGGAAATGCCCGGCAGAATCCGGTACGCATATTTTCCGTTTAACTGCTCAACCAGTTTTTTCGTCCCACTGTAAAATCCGGTATCTCCCGACATCAGCACCGTAAAATGCTCCCCTTCTTCATTTTCAACTGCCCGCAGAATCTCTGCCGCCGTCACCGCTTTAACCGTTCTTTGATCTGTATACGGCGCAATCAGGCGTTCTGAACCGATTAAAACGTCTGCCTGTTTTACTGCCCGGCAGACCTCCTGTGTCATGCAGCCTGCACTGCCCGGCCCCATTCCGGCTATTGTTACCTGTTTCATGTTCTTCTCCATTATCACATCTATAAGCGGCAAAATTCATTTACACACTTATGTCATTAATTTTTTTAGTTCCGCTTCTGCCTCGGACAGATTTTTCCCGTCTTCCTGCTTTGGTCTTTTAATCACGATAACATCCGTTCCTGTCTGTTCTGCGGCAGATATTTTTTCTTCAAACCCGCCGCTTTTGCCTGATTGCTTTGTGACAAGTACGCCGATACCTGACTGTTTTATCAATGCAACATTTAATTCCTGTGAAAACGGTCCCTGCATTGCAATTAAATGTGCCGGCAGAAATCCCGTATCAACCGCCTTCTGAAGCATTTCAGGACTGGGAAGCAGTCTTAAATAGGCACGGTTCTGATAATCCTGTATCTTTGTGTAATCCGGTAAATGCTTGCTTCCTGTTGTCAGCAGAATATTCTTTTCAAGATACGGCTTGTCATTTAACAAATCCACCGCTTCACGCATACTGTCTGCCACGCGGATATGCGCCTTTGCACTGCCGGTTACATTTTCCGTCATATCTGTATTTTCCCGCAGTATCCGCATATAGGGAACTCCTGCTGTCTGACAGGCTTCTTTGATATTTTTTGTCACCTCATCTGCATATGGATGTGTTGCATCAAGCACACACACCGGGCGAATCTGCGTAAGCTGACTGTAAATCTGCTTCATGTCCAGCCGTCCGGCATGAATATGAAGATTTGGTGCCTGCGGAAGAATTTCCCTGCCGTATTCTGTTGCCACAAAAACCTCTGCCTGCCATTTATTCTGCACAAAACATTCACAGAGCCGGTGTCCCTCGGTCGTTCCGGCAAACAGGACAATTTTTTTCATGCTCATTGTACCTGATACCCTCTCGGTGTTACCATTTTCCCGCCAATCACCTTTGTCCGGCTGTTTCCGATATAGACAGTCGTAAACATATCTGCTTCAAATTCTGCCAATTCTTTTAAAGAAAGAACGCCCGTTTCCTGTCCGTCCCGTCCGATATTTTTTACATAACCACAGACCGTATCCGGTGACTGTGCTTTTTCTACAATTTCACAGGCTTTCTTTAAATAGCCTGCCCTGCGGCGGCTTGACGGATTGTACAGGCAGATAACCAAGTCTGCTTCTGCCGCCGCCAGAAGGCGCTTTTCAATGAGTTCCCACGGTGTCATGCAGTCACTTAAACTAATCACCGCAAAGTCGTGGGATAACGGCGCGCCAAGACATGCCGCACCGCTGTTTGCCGCCGTCACACCGGATATTACCTGAATCTGCACGGATTCTTCTGCCAGTTCATAAACCAGACTCGCCATGCCGTATACACCGCTGTCCCCACTGCACACCAGCACCGTTTCTTTTCCCTCTTTTGCCCTGTCGATGGCATACTGACAGCGTTCCCGCTCCTGCATCATATTGGTTGAATAATACTGTTTATCCGGAAAATACTGTTTTAATAATTCCACATAAGTCCGAAATCCCACCACCAGTTCCGAATCCTGTATTGCCCTGACTGCTTCCAGTGTCATATTTTCCTTTGAACCGCTTCCAAATCCTACTATTTTAAGCATTTTACTCCTCATTTCTTTTTATTTTATAAACCGCAACCGTGATGCCGTCACAGGCGGTTTTTGCCACTATTTTTTCTCCGCCGCCGGAGGCGGCACAGGCACTCCGCTCGCAGACATTATCCACACCCATCTGCCCCTTTACAAAGGTCGATGCCGTAAATGTACCCGCCTGCTGTTCCAATTCCTGTGCCGCATACGTCCGGTACGGCACTTTCATCTGTTTTGCAAAATCGATAATTCCTTGTTCCTGCGCCTTTCTATCGATAGATGCAATCACGCCGATTCGCTCTGTCAGCAGGTGATTCTGCGTAAATGTCGTATAAACCGCCTGCGCAATCTCTTTTAAACTTTTTCCTTTTTTACAGCCGATTCCGACTGCCAGATTCATCGGCACCAGTTTTATAGTCCGTAAAAATACTTCTTTTTCATGCACCTCTGTTATAATCTGGATTCCGCTTTCAAATTCTCCGTTTTCATTTTTAGTAACCTGTATCTGCCCCGGATACTGCTTTTCCGCCTGTTCTAACAGGTCTATATATTCATCATTTCCTGTCATTCCAACCGGTTCATGATTTAAAATGCGCCCCGAAATGTCCTGAATCATTACAGGATTTACAATGCGCAGCCTGTGTTTTCCTGCAAATAAATCCACCGCAAACATACCGCGTGTATCGGTTGCCGTCGTAATGACCGGTGCCGCGCCAAGCCGTTCTGCCAATATACTGCACCACTCATTTGCCCCGCCGATATGCCCTGAAAGCAGTGAAATGAGGAATTTTCCGTCCTCATCTGCCACCAGCACCGCCGGGTCTGTCGTCTTGCTTTTCAAATAAGGTGCTATCACACGCACGGCAATCGCCGCCGCCCCGATAAATAAAATCCTGTCACACTGATAAAACTGCTCCTTTATCACTTCGCCGACCGAATAAAAGGAATGAATTGTGCCGTCAGTACATCGCTCATGTCCGTAGATTTCTACCGTTCCTTCTGTGTTTTGTGCCGCTTTTTTTGCAAGCTGTAAGCCCGACTGTGTAAATGCAATGATGATTGTTCTCATTTGCGGTACTCCGTCTGAAATGTCGGGTCATACAGCTTGGAAAAAGCATATTGTTCCCCTAAAAAGTCACCGACCAGCACCAGTGCAGTCTTTGTAATCCCCGCTTCCAGTGCTTTTTGTTCAAGTTCCTTTATCGTTGTTTTTATACATTGCTGTTCTGCCCAGCTTGCCTTGTATACAATCGCACACGGCGTATCCGGTGTATACGCTCCCTCACACAACTGTTCCTGCAATTCTTTTAAATGTCCCGCACTTAAAAAAACAGCCATGGAAGCGCCGTGCTGTGCCAAAAGCGAAAGCTTTTCTTTTTCCGGCACCGGTGTTCTTCCTTCCATTCTCGTAAGAATGACCGTCTGGGATACTTCCGGTACGGTATATTCACAATTTAGCGCCGCCGCCGCCGCTAAAAAGCTGCTGACGCCCGGACAGATTTCGCACTGGATTCCGTGTGTGGCAAGCACTTCAATCTGTTCGCGGATTGCACCGTAAATTGACGGATCGCCCGTGTGCAGACGGACAACCTTTTTCCCTGCCTGCTCTGCCTTTACAATCACATCAATGACTTCGTCCAGATTCATATAAGCACTGTTATAAATTTCACATTCTTTTTTTGCATATTCCAATAATTCTTCATTGACCAGTGAGCCTGCATAGATAATGACATCGGCTTCCTGTAATGCACGCATGCCGCGCACCGTAATCAGGTCTTTTGCTCCTGGCCCCGCTCCGATAATTTTAACCATATATTTATTCCTCGTTTCCTATCTGCCATGCAGAATCTTATTTTTCACTGCTTACATCTGCCGTGATTTTTAAAAGCAGTTCGTCTGCCTGTTCTGTTTTTCCAAGCAGTCCGTATTCATTAGAAAAAACAACTGCACCTATCTGCATATTGTCACCGCCTCTTTTTTGCAGGCAGGCATCAATCCGTAACATAAGCTGTTCCATTGTCTTTCCGAGTATCTTTTCATTTTTTAAAAGCTCCAGTGCAGCATCGGTCGTCACACAGTCTAAAATATTGCGCACTGTTTCAATACCCGCGCCTGCCCGAACGGCACACGCTGCCAGTATTTCCATGCGGCCGTCCGCCATTTTGGAATGGGTATTCATAATGCCCGCGCCCAGCTTGACCAGTTTTCCGATATGACCGACAAAAAGCATTCCTTTTGCCCCAAGTTCACAGCCCATATCAATCGTATCCCCGATAAAATTACTGCATTTAATACTTCTTTTTAATTCAATTTTTAATGTTTCATGCAAAAAATCCTGTCCGTAATTACCCGGTGTTATCAAAAGAGTCTGTTCCCCGTCTGCCAGGTGCATTTTCATCTCTGTACGGATTGTGTCAATCAGTGCCTGCTCACTCATCGGCTCTACAATGCCGCTTGTTCCAAGAATAGATATGCCGCCTGTAATACCAAGCTGCGGATTAAATGTTTTTTTTGCGATTTCCACCCCCTGCGGCGCAGAAATCACCGCCTGCAGACCGCCCTCATAGCCAAATGCTTCTGCCGTTTCCTTTAATGCCGCCTCAATCATCTTTAGCGGCACCGGATTAATCGCCGCCGCCCCGACCGGACGTGCAAGCCCCTTTTTTGTAATCCGCCCGATACCCACACCGCCGTCAACGATCATCTGCGGTTTTACTGCGGCTGTATCATTAATAATATTACTACTATTATAAATATAGGAAACCTCGGCAAATATCAGAATTTTGTTGGTAATATCCGGGTCATCGCCGCTGTCTTTCTGCACCGCACAGGATACGGCATGTGCCTTCATCTGAATCTCACAGACCGGCAGTGTCAGCGTAATGTCTGACGGCGTTCTTACAGAAACTTCCGTCACTTTCCTGTCGGATAAAAGCATCTGTGCCGCCGCTTTTGCCGCGGCAGCCGCACATGTGCCTGTTGTATAACCGCACCGCATTTTTTTCTGATTTTTATACACGTACCGTTCTAACATCTGCGCCATTCTTTATCGTCCTCTGCCGCCATGTAAAACAGGGCATTTACAATCGCCGCCGCTACATTACTGCCGCCTTTTCTTCCTCTTGCCACAATATAGGGCAACGTGCTGTCTATGATTTCTTCCTTTGCTTCAACGACATTTACAAAACCCACCGGTACACCGATAACCAGTGACGGTGTAAATATGCCCTTATCTGAAAGTTCCCGTATTTTCATCAGTGCCGTCGGCGCATTGCCGACTACCATAATACAGCCCGGATTCTGCTTTGCCGCTTTTTCCACGCTGACTGCCGCGCGGGTAATTTCACGCGCCGCCGCTTCCTTCGCCACCGCTTCATCTGCCATATAGCAGTGCAGTGAAATGCCAAACCGCTCCGCCATTTTATGGCTGATACCCGCGCCTGCCATATTGGTATCCGTCACAATGTCCGTTCCTTTTTGAATGGCTTCCAGCGCCTTGTCTACAACGCCCTCGGAAAATACCATATTCGTTTCATACGAAAAATCCGCAGTTGTATGAATCACTCTTTTGACAATCGGCTTATACTGCGGCGGTATCTGTGTCGTCAGTTCCTTTTCGATGATTGCAAAGGATTGTTTCTCAATTTCCATTGGTTTCATGCCTGCACCTCTCCTTATCCAGCATTGATTTTACTGCAAAAGACAATTTCTTAACGTTTCACTGTCAGGGCGGAAAAGCACCTGTTTTTTGTGTGCCTTTGCATACTCCGGCAGTTCTTTTACTCTTTCATTCATCTGTCCTGTCGGACACCCTGTATCAATCACAATATCTGCTTCATCAATCGCACGGCACGCCGCCGTAAATGCTTCTTCCCCGACCGGCTCAAACATTTTTTCCGTAATCACCTGTGCCGCCAGTGCCTGTGCGACCGGGTAGTCGCAGTCATTTTCATATAAAATGCCGGCAGTAAACGCCAATCCCATACGCTGTAATTCGCGGTATGTAAAAATGCCTGTTCCCGCGCCGCCCGCAACAAAAATACGCGGTGCGCCTTCGGGCTTTTTTAATTCCGTACTGCCATACAGACAATTATACGTCCCCTGCTTTAATCCGTAAAGAGTGCTGATACGGCTGTCCGTAAAAATCTGCTCCGGTCTTCCAAATTCAATCGTTCCGTTGCCGCCGACACACATCACATAATCTGCGATTTTTGCCGCCAGTTCAATTTCATGCAGTGACACAATGACCGTCACCTTATCCTTGACTGCCATTTCCAGCAAAATGTCGAGCAGCTCTATTTTGTGACGGATATCCAGAAATGATGTCGGCTCGTCCAGTACAATAATTTCCGGCTTCTGACAGACCGCCCTCGCAAGCATAATCCGCTGGCGCTGTCCGTCACTAATCTGTGAAAAATCTTTTTCCGCAATGTCCATGGCAGATACCTTTTCCAGCGATTCTGTCACAATTTGTTCGTCTTCTTTGGTCAGCTTTCCGAAATAATTCGTATACGGATACCGTCCCATGGCAACGACATCACGGCATGTCATCATTTCCGTCTTGATTTTCTCCGTCAGTACAACAGACATCGTTTTTGCGTATTGTTTGCTTGTGAAATCCTTCACATTCTTTCCTTTAATATAAATACCGCCGGATATCGGCTGCATTTCCCGGATAATATTTTTTAAAATCGTGGACTTTCCTGCACCGTTTGGTCCAATCAGTACAAGAATTTCTCCTTTTTTGACCTTGAGTGCAATGTCTTTTAACAGTGCCTTTCCATGATAGCCCACACTTAAATCCTGTGTTTCTATATATACCTGTTCCATGCTTTTCTCCTTTTACTTCTGCCGCTTCACCATCAGCCAGATAACGACCGGTGCGCCAAACACTGCCGTAACCGTTCCGATTGCCAGTTCTGACGGCGAAAAGATTGTTCTTGCAATCAAATCACAGAACATACAGAATACGGCGCCGCACAAAAAGATTGCAGGAATCGTAACCACCGGCTTTGTCGTTTTTAAAGACAGTCTTGTAATATGCGGAACGGCAATGCCGACAAAGGAAATCGGTCCCGCAAGTGCCGTTACGCAGGCTGACAAAAGACTGGACAGCAAAATGATACAGACCCTGAAAAAACGGATATGAATCCCCATGCTCTGTGCATAGCCCTCTCCCAGCAGATACGCGCTAATCGGCTTTGAAAATAAAAAGGTGACAACTGCCGTCGGAAATACCACTGCCGCCGCAAGCTTTACGGTGCTCCATGAACTGCCCGAAAAACTGCCCATTGCCCAGTGTGTCAGATTGGCGATATCCGAATCATTTGCAAATGTAATACACAAATCCGTAATTGCCGAACAAATATAGCTAATCATAATTCCCACGACGAGAAGCATGGACATACTTTTCACGCGGTTTGCAAAAAGCAGGACATAAAGCATGGCAAGAAGCGAACCGACAAATGCAGCTGCAACCTGCGCCCACAGCGGCATACCGGACGTATATTTCAGCAGAAAAATCATCGTGATTGCAACAAACATCTTTGCACCGGACGAAATACCAAGCACAAACGGTCCTGCAATCGGATTTCTGAAAAAAGTCTGCAATAAAAATCCGGACAACGACAATGCCCCGCCTAAAATTGCCGCCATACACAGACGCGGCAGACGGATTTTCCAGATAATATTGTATTCCGGTGTTCCCATATCACCATGCAGAAAAATAATGCGAAAAATTCGTGCCGGAGATATATGAACATTTCCTGTATTGATATTAAAAATCACTGCCAGTACAAATAAAACCACAAGTAAAATGTATACAACCTGACAGCGGATTATTTTTTTTATCTGCATTTTTTCTCCATTCCAGTTGCTCTATCCGCAAAAGTGCCACACCAAATTAAAATGATGTGGCACTTTTTTACAGACAGATTTTCTGTTTTACTGTAACTTCTTTAAATATGTAAGTTCTGTTGTATTCGCATCAGCATTCAGCATTAAGTTGATGTCGTTAATCATGCTTCCGATTGTATCTGCAATCTGGAAGAAATCCGGTGTTGTACACCATACATTTCCGTCCTTAACGGCCTTCATATCTGAAAGCACACTGTTGTAACCTGTAAAATCACTGAGTGTAGACGGCTTTCCGCCTAAACTCCAGATATAAATCACATAGTCTGCATCTTTCGCTTTTTCATAAAAGCTTTCGATATTCATTTCCTGTGTACCGGTCTTATCTGTATTTAAGTCAGAGAAAATGTACTCTCCACCTGCCATATTGACCATCTGTGTAAGATAATCTCCTGCATTTCTGACATAGAGCTTGCCCTTTGAAGTAATATAGAATACCGCAACGGATTTTCCGGTCTTTTCAGCCTTTGAAAGTGTATCTACATAAGCCGCCTGTGCATTATACATGGTTGTGGCAGCATCTTCTTCATTGCAGAGTGCCGCATAGAATTTTGCCCATTCTACACGTCCGAGCGGATTTTCTTCATAGGTAGACTGGTCTAAAATGTAATTAATCCCCAGTTCCTTTAATTTTTCTGCTACATCCGGTTTGCCGGTTAGCATGGTTGAATATATAGCAAGTGTAGGTGCGCCTGCAATAATTGTTTCATAATCCGGTGCTTTGTAGTCGCCTACGTAAGTAAGCTTTCCGTCATCAAATGCTTTCTTTACGCCGTCAATGTACCATGAATCCTTATCATAAGTTACCTGGCTGATATTAGAAAGACAGTTGCTTGCATTCATCAGGGATGTTACCGGTGTTGAAGATACGAGCAGATTTGTAACCGGTGTCTTTAATACCAGTGTATCCGCATCTAATCCTGATGGCGTGGACATTCCTTCCGGAACGAGCAAAATCTTAGACTGCTTTGCCACAATCGCAGTATCTTCATCTCTGTTGGTAATAGTCAGCAACTTATAACCGCCCTTGTAATACTCTACAGAAAACAGCTTTGCATACTGTAATTCCATTGCATGGTCAAATACAAGCTGTCCGTCATAGCTGCTTTCGCTATTCGTCTGGCTTGTCGTGTTACCGGTTCCGCAGCCGCCCATTGTAAACGTTGCCGCAAGCAGCGTAAACACAAGCATGAGTGCAAGAAATCTTTTTTTCTTCATTTTGTTTTCTCCTTTTCTTTTTCATGAAGTGTTTTGATGATTCCGATATGATCGCAGAAAAGGAGCAGACCTGTCTGTCTGCATAAAAATCAATAGTCTGTTGTTCTCGCAACGACTATTTTAACTCTGCCTGTAAACCGGTCTTCTGACTCACAGATTAACAGCAATACCCGCCTTCCCGGATTCGGTCAGCTAAAAGTAGCCTCCTCCAGTGGCATTATGGATACCGCCTCCCTGTACACAGCAGCGGAACTGTTCAAGAATTTCACTTGATTCCCTGAAATGTAAGCCTGCGCGTTTTCACAAATCTGTTTTCTGCACAGTTTCATTTCGTTTACAGTGATTATTTCGTTATCATCTGGATTTTATCCAGAGTTTATTATTCCATAGAATTGATAGAATTGCAAGAAATTTCATTTGTAATTTAATTTGCAATTATTCGTTTTCATTACCCTAAATATTTTGCAATCAAGCTATTCATATTGTCATATGTATTCCAGTCTTCTTTTTTGACACCAATACCCGCCTGTACAATTAAATACTGGATATTCTGCATAATATCTTTCGGCGTTTTTCCTGTGTTTTCTTTAAACCACTGCTCTGTAACCGAAACAATCTGATGTGCTGCCATATTTCTGACTTTTTGTTCCACTTCAATCATTTCAGCAACTTTTTCTTTCAAAACCGCATCATCGCTTTTTTCATCAATAATGTACTTTAGCGCATGTGAATAAACCGGTCCGTTGTTGATACCGCCGCTTGCTTTGTATGCTTTATCCAATAACTCCAGCAGTTCGTTGGCGGCAAGTTTATCTCTATCCCATTTCTTGACCCCTTTACTGATATTACAGCACTGCTCTATATCTATGCCCATTTTCAACTTTAAAATCATTTCCAGTAAATCAACAACTATCGGTGTAATTCCTCTGATAAAATCCGCATATTCTTCCTTTAAAACTTTTATACGCAATACGCACGCATATTCAAACAGCTTCATTTTTCCTGCATCTTTAACCGGATAAATATCAAATTTTTCACAATTCATCAAACGGCTGATTTCCTTAAAATTAAGCTTCATACGCAAATCCGCTATCTGTAACAGCATATAAGCTTTGTCACTGATTTCTTCTTTAATTTCCGTGCCTAATTCCAATGCCGCATGATAATCATATGCTGACAAATGTTTCTTTATCATGTCTATTTTCAGCAGCTTGACCAAATTCATGCACCGCACTTCTTCACACCGGTTCTTACTGCCTTCTTCATTATCCTCGTCCAACTGCCAGCTTTCTTCCACATCATAAGCATCTCTGTTCTCATAATCCGAGTTCATTCTTTTCAATGGCGTACTTACCTGAATTGCCTTAAACCGGTATTCTGCCAGTGTTGCCATAATAAGCAGGGCACTTTTCATTGCCGGTGTTCCCGATGCCATATTTACCAGCAGTTCATCTTCTGCCGTCATCTGTTCACTGATTTTTTTTATTTCATCGTGAAATATTTCATAGTAGACATCATATTTCTGTACATCAACAAACTCCGGATTTTCTATTACCCGCACTAAAAAATTATGATGCAGTAATTCCCCTAACAATTTAATACATTTAACATATCTGTTATCTTCACGATGTTTTTCCGTCATTTCTTTTGACAAATATAAAACCACCTCGTCCGGCTGATAATGTCTGCAAATATGCAACATAGAACCATCACTGCAATATTTTATCGGATCTGTACCGCCTACCGGTGAAAATAATATTCTTTTCCCCATAATATATTTCCTTCCTATATTATAATAATATCCTCTATATTATACTGTTGTTCTTTTCCCCACGCAACAACCTGTGTTTTCCCTTTTATCTGGTAAATGCGTATGCTATCCTCCTCTTTATCCACAAACTCCGGAATTTCCTGTTTTAACTTCTCATACTTTGTCTTTGTAAGCACCGCTTCAAATGCTGATTTTTGAATTCTAAACCCATAGCCCAGCAGCAATTTTGCAAATTTGACACGTTTGGAGTTATTAGTAATGTCGTAAATAATTAAAATAAACAACCTGTCATCTGTTATTTCGTCTTCGATTTGAAAGAAATAGTCTTCATCCATAAATATCCCTCATTTCTATCGATATCCTATTTTCATTACAATCATCTGATTTGTATTGGCAAATACTGTGTTGCATCTTCAGACTCTATCGCTTTTACCAACTGATTCATCTGTAACATCATTGCATGTCTGAAACTGACCGGATAATCCACATAATCCAGATATTTTACGTCTGTTTGAAACTTCTTTTCCAGCTTTTTAATCAAAATGCCAACACCGTTTTTATTCAGATAACACCCCGGCTCGTCTAAATTTTTTACAAAATCATCTTTTGAAATTTCGTTTCCGTTAATAATCCCCATTACCGTAGCATCGACTAATACAGCCCGCCATTCTTCCATTAAATCACTTGCAAGCGTCGGGTGTTTTTCTGCATCTCTGTGTATAAATCCAAAATACAGATTTAATCCTTTTTCCTCTATCTTTCCGTAAATTTCATTCATCAGCACCGAATATCCCTATCCTATCATTGAATTAAATTCGTCTAACGGTGGTCTTCTGCTCCTGCCATGAAATACAAACTCCTCATTAATGCATTTTGATAATCCATCAAAATAATATTTTGCGCCCTGTCCTTCATACCCCATAATTTCATAGACGTCTTTGCACTCTGCCACTTTCTTTCTGCAAATATCCAACATATTATCAATTTCGGGTAATGCAATATTTTACTTCTTTCATATCTTTTTAACACTACACTTTGATTTTTTAATTTTGCCGAAATCATTCTTTTTGCCAGTTCAACTGAAAATTCTGTGTCATACAATGCACACTGCTGGCGCTGTCGTTCTGCCTTGACATGTCCTGTTGACTGTAACCGTCCAAAATATCTTCCACCTTTAGAAAAATAAGAAATGTTGATTCCTCTTTTCAGTCATTCTTCCGTACAGCGTGTTGTTAGCTGTGACTGTCCCATAATCACAATTCCTTCAAGTGATTCTATCGGAACGTATTTCACCATACCGTCCGGGTATTTTGCCACACATCTGTTTGCCTCAACACCAACTGTTACTCCATTGTCATTTACATATAAATAACTCATAAGCACTCTCCTTCCGTCTGCGGATAAAAAGTCTTAAACAATGTTCCGTCCCCTAGTGGGGTAATGACAGCAATTTACGATATTTCATAGTATCTGCCTGTATGACCGTCAAAATATCACACGGATTATGTTGAATCTCTGATTGTAATGTCGGTTGATTTGGCGTAATATTTTCATCTTCTAAAACTGTCAATGCAAGATTTAACGCATCTGTAATCAGCATAATAGCCTCCTGCAAATTATTGGCAGTTGTAATACAGCCCACAATATCAGGAACTTTTGCATAAAAAACGCCCTCTGCTTCTGAAATGACTGCAATGTATCTGTATAGCATATCAAAACCTCCTGTTTCTTATTATTGTTTTTTGTCCCCTATGGAGCTTAAATCTTAATAATGAGCCGTAGCCACTACTCACAGGTGGAAAGCGGGTTTCCGTCCCCTTGTGGGGTTTCTTAATTTCAAATACGATATGGATTCTGCACAAAAGTGGCTTCATACGTTTCCGTCCCCTTGTGGGGTTTCTTAATTTCAAATCTTCAGATGTCAGATTGGAAGAGGAACGCTTTTTAAGTTTCCGTCCCCTAGTGGGGTTTCTTAATTTCAAATTTACATATTTATAATTAAGTCAATTGCGTTTCAGTGTTTCCGTCCCCTAGTGGGGTTTCTTAATTTCAAATAATGGAAGATAGACATTTATTTAAAGCAAAAAGGGTTCCGTCCCCTAGTGGGGTTTCTTAATTTCAAATTAGCTTAGATTTTCAGGTTAAAAGAAGTTTAAATAGTTTCCGTCCCCTAGTGGGGTTTCTTAATTTCAAATTAGCTTAGATTTTCAGGTTAAAAGAAGTTTAAATAGTTTCCGTCCCCTAGTGGGGTTTCTTAATTTCAAATTCTGACTTGTCAATTCCCAACAAATACCTTTTCCCATGTTTCCGTCCCCTAGTGGGGTTTCTTAATTTCAAATAAAATGAAAATGAAGTACAACGAATTTAAAACAAGAGTTTCCGTCCCCTAGTGGGGTTTCTTAATTTCAAATATTATAGTCACAGGGTAGCAAAAAACCCTGTACCAGTTTCCGTCCCCTAGTGGGGTTTCTTAATTTCAAATCCCGTCCCTGCCGCATCAGTAACCATGCGCCTTCCCGCAGCGTTTTGCGGGGGAAAAATAAAAATGGCACGTTATACAAGAACATACATTCTAATATCCAGTGCAAACGCCCTATTTTCAAGGTGCGGGGGAAAATCTCCGATAAAACAATCAAGTTTTCCTTTATTATACCACAGACCTTCCCCTGACCGCAATTTGTTTTTACTAATTAAAACATATCTAAAAATTGCAACCTTTTTTGCGACACTTTTTGAATTTCGACACATTGCACAAATATAGTGTGCATTTATATACATTTTCACCAACATATACCATTTAGACAATCCTGAAGACTTAATAAAAAATCGAATTGAAATCTATTAATACCTCTGTGATTATATTTTACTGCATGACAAAAAGGCTGCCATATTGCCAGCCTAAAAAAACATTCAATTACAATTTACTTACGAAACCAATTTTGCTATTTCTTTCTCAAATAGTTCCGCTGCAGAATGATAGTCATGTATCCGCCGTGGATAGCCATTTATCCAAATCTGCATATCCAGCACTTCATCATCTGTCATACTATCGAAGTTTGTACCTTTTGGAACTATTCGTCGTACCATTTTATTATTATTTTCATTGCTGCCACGTTCCCAGCTGCTGTATGGGTGGCAATAATAAACCTTTGTACGCTTCTCATCAGGCTTCGTACAGCTCCGCTCTAATTCATTAAAATAAGAAAATTCTGTACCATTATCAACAGTTATCGTTTTAAACACATCCGAAAACATACTGCCCCACGTTATTTCAAGACGGTCTACAGCTTTTACGACCTCAGTTGCAGAATGGTCTGGCAGTTTAAATATTATCTCATTTCTTGTTTTTCTTTCTGTAAGAACAAGGAACGTGTTCTTTGATTTTCCTCTTTTACCAACAACACTGTCCATTTCCCAATGTCCGAATTCTTTTCTATCCTTAATATACTCTGGTCTTTCCTCAATGCTCGTCCCGACACTGGCTCTTTTCTGTACTCTTACTTTTTTATATCCTCTTTTTTTATTCCGCTTTACAGGCAGATTTTTATTTGTCAGATTAAGAAATACACCTTTATCAATATAATTATACAGTGTCCTAATACAAATACTGACGGAAAAATCCTTTGCTCTGTTCTGTACACGTAATTCTCCCAATACTGCTTCCGGACTATAATTTTCTTCAATTATTTTCTTTTCTATGTATTCGGCATACTTATAATCATTTCCTATTTTAAGCTGTGTTCCTCTTACCTGTAAATTTTCATCACAGTGCTTTTGTGCAATTTCCGGACTATATCGTTTTTCTACTGTATAATCACTGTTCAAATGTTCATACTGCCCTCTTTTTATTTCTCTGTAAATTGTGCTTCTATGAACATGAAGCATATCGGCTATCTCCTGAACGCTTATCTTAGCCCGCAGCCATGCTTCTATTCTTATACGGTCACTATATTTAAGCTGTTTCCAGCCTTTCATTTGTTTCTCCATACAACACACCCCCTATGTCATATTTACGATACCATTAATTACCATAATAATACCACCGGTGTATGAGTTTTGTCCATTTTGTAATTTTATAAAACTATCCTAACTGCATAGTATACATTACAATATTCCTATTTTTATATTCAATGTACAAATTATGTTTTATGATAAACGAAAGTTTATTTTAAGAACTATCTTTATGTTTATTATGTAAAAATAGCATTTGATATTCCATTTAATGAAAAATGCAGCAATTGCTGTTTCAAAATCAAACAACAATCACTGCAATCTTTGTAAGGGGTTCTTACTACTTCAATGTAACATATTAATATATAAAATACAATCGGGAATATTCAATATTGATAATCATCACTATAAAAGCAAGGACAAGCCTTGCTTCTACCGCCTTCCAAATTAACCCTTCGGCTTAATTTTCCAGTTGGTGTAATTAAATACTTATATATCCGTTATCCAGCCTTTCCCGTAACCTTAATCATGTCTTCTAAAGACATATCAAACATTCCTTTTATCTGCTGTTCCGGTATTTTAAGGGCAATCGCTTCACATATCTGCTGTTTCCTACTGTCGTCTAACTCACAGATATACTGGTTTATGTATTCGACAAGTGGAAGCTGCATATCCTTTTTAAGGGTTACACTCTGCTCTTTATCCGGATGGGCTAGCTTATCCAGTTTTTGCTCATACTCTTTTTCCCTCAAAAAGGCAATCATCATTTTTTGATCATCATCCACTTTTTCACAAGGTTGTGTGAAATCTTTATACAGGAAATTTTCATCGAGAATGATTTTTTTTGCCCCTGCGGGAATCTCTGCGACTTCCTCAACCTTTGGTTCAGTAATCACCGTTTCATAAGCGCCTGTTTTAGTATTAAGCATTCCTCGGACCGGACACACATATCCGCCCTCTGTACTCTCTTTGTTTAGTTTCATCGCTATCTGATACGCTGAATATGGAATAACAACATTTTTGTTAAAAATGCGTCTGAATTTTGCAAAAAGAATTGTGCTTCTGCTTGCTCCGGTTTCCCATGGAAATGCTTTGCGGTCTATTATTGGAAATTCTCCCTCCAAAAAAATGATACAGTTCTTTCTGCTCATTTTCCGGACACCTGCAGGTGTCAGCAGTTCTTTTCCGGTTTTGTTGTAATTACCGCTGTAATTATTGCCATTTTTTCCATCGTTAAATGTATCAATGGTCATTTTACCCAACAACTCGGATATGTATTTCTGCGTTGACAATGCACCGGCACCACAACCGAGAAAAACGATAGTTGCACAGTTATCCATCATGATTTCCCACTTATTGGATTTGTATAATGCTTCAACCTGTGACTTGGATTGTAAAATAGGAATTAAGGACATATTTCGAGAACGGATAGTACCCATTAACTTTTCTGCCTCCGCCGGTCTTGCACCCGCATAATATTCGTCCATCCAAAATACCAATGGAATCGGTAATTTTCCTCCCTGCTCCTTAAAGTCGTAATCCGCCATGCGACATAAAATCTGTAATGCCTGGCTGTATAACATACTGGCAACAAAGTTATAAGAAGAATCGTTATCGTCTGTAACGATAAATAACGCTATTTTATTTTTTGTCGGATGCTCTACCGTTCCGCCAACTCCTGTAGCAAACTCACGCAGATTCATGTCATCGGCTTCAAACACACGCTGCAGTGCTTTTGTTTCGCAAAGCTTCAGCATTGCATTTGTAATGACAATAATTGAACGTACTGTTTCTGTAGCACCTTCTTTGAGTTTTCGATAATCTCTTACTGCCGGATTATCTTCCCCATATTTTTCAGATACAGCATTCATTTTCATCTGTAAAATAGTTGGTGGCTTTTCTCCTTCTTCAACTTCAACACTTGTATCATATTTAGTTTCATCATTGATTAGCTTTAACACGTTATTGAACGTTGCTGTTCTTCCTTCTTCTTTTGCCATAAACCACTCGTAGTAAAACGTTGACTGAAGATATAATGCAACTCCTTGTTGCCAGAACGGGTCGTTTGACATAGAATCCGGTGGTGTCAGTGACTGCTGGATATTTGCAATCAGTTTAATTAAGTCTTCTTCTTTTTCGATATAAGCAAAAGGATTATATCGGTCGGAAAGTTCCGGGTCCTTTAAATTAAGAACCCGAATAGTATATCCATCATTTTTTAGTTTTAAGCCGCATTTATACAGCAGTTCACCTTTTACATCAAGGACAATGCAATTTGTTATGCCTTCTAATACGTTTCTCATAACAATAGATGTTGATTTATACTGTCCTGAAGAACCCCACAACATCATGTTATTATTGGATGGTGCATTTTCACCCTCTGTAGCGATACGAACATTCTGGCTTAATATTCTGTTCTTTTCCGGGTCTGGATTACTTCTTCTTTTTGTAACATCATATGGGTCTGCCCATTCCTCATCACCGTATTCATGTCCAGCTTGAAAATTCCGGTAATGATACAGAATATACCAGCACAGGAAAACCCATAAAATTACACCAACACCTAAGCAGGCGGGTGTTTTTTCATTCCACCAGACTTTATACCACTGCTCAAAAATCAGTGGAAGATAATCCGCAGCATTTATAAGTGTTACATCCGGAAATGTAAATATCCCTGATATGTAATAACTGGCTATCAAAATCGGAGCTAATAACATCATTAAAAATGGAATTGATACCTGTTTCTTTTCAATCATTTCTTTTCTCCTTCTTCGTATATTGAATAACAATGGTCACCATGAATATGAATAGAAAAATCCCCTATCTGTGGAAATTCCTTTGAATGAAAATATACAAAGTGTGTAACACCGAATTTATCATTTCTAACTTCTCCCACCGATGCATAATCGCAAGATTCCGCATCATCACTGTTCAGAATAATATAGTCAATAGGGCATATTAAACTTCCGTTAAGCATATCAATGCACTGCATTTTAGGCTTGCTCTCAATGGAATCAATGCTGATTTTTCTGCCATAGTTTAAAAACGTTGCCAGTTTTTGATAAGTCTGACTGTTATTCATAAGCATTTGCGTTTCGTATTCTCCGGCTTGAGCCATTTCTTGATAGAGTTCTTTAATTCTTTCTTTACAGAATGTAAGTAATTCTCCCTTTATATCAGCAGGAATTCTACAAAAAAGCTCTATAAGAGCGTTAATTGTTTTTCCAAATGCTATGTGTTGATCTCGCTTGATATTTTTCAAGGCTTCAGCGTTTTCGTCTGTTAAATCGATAGATAACTTTTTTCCCATAATTCTAGTTTCCTTATTACTCTCTCTATTTAATTTTAGGTTTCGGGCTATTAATCTGCGGATTAAAAGCTTTATTCCTCTGCGGCGACCAGTTCTTGTTGTTATGTTCATCGAACTGTTTAAATATATCTTCTCCGCTTTGGAATGGATTATTAACTGCATCCGGTCTTCCATTTATAAATACTCTTGGTACTTTATTTTTTTCAAGGAAAGCAATATATCGTATCTTACTTTCTCCCTTAACTTCAAATACATTTCTCTTATTAAGCATCAAAGACATCTTTCTGCCAGTGTATGGAATATTACACGCAAACGCATCTTTGCCATATTCGCTGTTTTTCAGGTGTCCATAAAGTGCGCAGTCTTTTACAAGCGTTTCATGGTCAATACTTATCATCACAAAATCATCATTATTTTTTAAATCAACACAGTCTGCAGATGTTGATGGACGTATCTCGTGTGAATACTCTATTATTTCCTTTTCTGTTTCATCTGGCGGAATCTGATTATACTCTGCCAGCCGTTCTTTTACATCGTTTGAAGCTGAATCCATCCAGGATTCAGGAGTTTCAGTGGCAGTGTTAAGATACTGCTGTTCGTCCATTACAGTCATTTCCGGAATATCCTTTTCTCCCTCTGAAGCATTTGAGAGCAGTTTATGCTTATATATGTTATATGCCTGCTCTACCATGTTTAAGTCTGCTGTTGCCACACGAAACTGCTTTTCGCCATCGCCAGGCATTAAATCCGGCAAATTTGAAAAATTAATATCCAGTGACTTAAATGCCTGTACCATGTCCTGTGCTGCGGCATCCGGGACAGATACAATGCTTGTCTTTCCATCTGTAAAATTAAGCAAATCTCTGCCGCTTAACTCTCCTCCGGTAAGATTATCTCTTATATATTGGTCAAAGCACGCATTAAACTTAGCTGCATCCTTACTCTGCACACATACGTGTACTGCCTTATCCTCCGGATTTACGCTATCCTGTATGCAGTATGTTATTCCTGCCTTATCAAGATATTGCTGTATTGTCCCTTTTGCATCCAGCCATAACTTGTTTTCCTTATACGGCATACGGTACATCTGGAAATCACCTTTGCTTTTACGCAAAAAATCCGTAAATTCCTCTGTATATCCCTGCGTTACTATATTTTCTTTTGCTGCACGTTTAATAAACTGCATAAGTTTCATCATTGCGTACGCATCAAGACGGCTAAATTTAAGATATGTTTTAATTCCCTTAACACCTTTTTGAATCTCTGCGTAGGCTCCATTTGTTAATTCGCTCATAGAATTCCTCCTTTACGTCACATTTTTGGTGTCACATCTTCCGGTATATTTACCGGTACTGTATGTTTTTGTTGCGCTTCCCGCTGCTGCTTTTCCTGTGCCTTAAATGCCTGTTCAAGCTCTGTTGCAGCTTTTAAGGCTTCGATTGCAGACTTGTACGTCTGCGGATTGCCTTTTTCATCTGTAACAATATGCTGCTCTTTTTTGTCGAAAATGTAGTAATATCCATCTTCAGAGATATTCTTATCCTGAATATTAGACACTTCCTGATATTGGGCAACAAAACGGTCTGGCTTTGACATTTTCTGTATCGCACTTAAAAAATATGCTTCAGACGTTTGTGCATCCTGAAGCTGCCTTTTAAAAACATCTAAGTAGCCCGCCACATCTTTTCTGTCTTTTCTTATGCCCTGTTTCAGGGCTTCCGCAGAAAGTCCAAGGACATTTGCAAACAGATTAATCTGCATATCATTAAGCTTTTCCGTTCCTGCTTCAATCAGCGCAATGTTCCGTGTAAGCGTTATCCGTTCCATATCTTCCACGGTTAATCCTTTCTCTCTACGCACCTTGTTTATAATGGCGCTGTATGGTGTTTTATCCATATAAATAAATCCTTTCCGTGACGAACTTCGTCACAATCAAAAAATGTAATAAATACAAAAAGGAACCTGCCGGTTATGACAGATTCCTCTTATACATTCTTAGAATAACTTATTAAATTTATGGATTCCAGTTCCATTTAGTGTCATTTTCAAACTAAACTATAATAATGCTATATCAGTAATTTCAATTTCTGAATTTAATGGATTCTCATTATCTTCTTTTAAAATTTTAAAAGTATAATTTATCCAGACAGAAATATTATCATTTCCATCTTCTCCGTTATTACTAACTAAATACGTGTATGAATGAGTTGGTATGTCCCCCCCTTCACCATCCCACACCTCTGCAAGCGTTACCACATCACCAATATTTAAATTCGGAATGTCAATATTAAAATCCGGTTCAAACTTATTAATTTCATACGCTCTCTCTACAATATTATTCATATATTCCACCTTTCTGGGATTTACCCCTTAAATTTAATATTTATCTTATTGACAATATTATAATAACACATCGTAGCCCTTTTGTCAATGAATACTATATTTTTTTTTCAATAAGTCTATAAGACAGTGTCAAAATTAGATTACATTATCTTCATAGTACTTTCGCAGCTGCTCCATCATTTCGATGGACAGATTCGGGGCTGCAAAGCGTTTCAATACACTATATGGCATACCGTCTGTCATGCAGCGTATTAGATATTGTTTTTGGGCTTCAGAATACTCCGGATTCTGTATGATATTTTTAGTAAACAGTTTATAACTGTATGACTGTTTCTGTGCCTGCTTTGCCTGTCTGCGCTTTTTAAACAGTCTAGTAAACATCCCCTCTGGCACAGGCTGCTGTATATCCTGTGCCTGCTCCATTGCTGTTGTTGTCTGCTTATTCTTTAATTCCATTTCAAGTGCCTGAATCTTATTTTTATAACCGGCAATCTGACTTTTTGTCTGGTCATTTTCATCAATTACAGATATATACTGCTTATGCAGCATTTCAAGTTCTGAAGTCTTTGCGTGCAGTGCTTCCTGTGCCTGCTCAATTGTCCGTTCATTTGCTTCACGTTCACGCTGCATTGCTTCTTTTACGTCTTTTTCAAACAACTCCCTGATTTCCTGATTCTTTTTCGTCAGTTCCTGTGCAAGCTTGCTTGCCTGTTCAACGGAATCATACAGCTCATCTGCATTTTGATACATTTTGGTCAAAAGCTGCGTTCTCTGTTCACAGATACTTTTTACAGAAATTTTAGATGTCGACATTGTTAAAATATCTGTATAAGCAATACCACAAATCGCACACTGCAGATATTCAGTCATGTGTTCAATATCCGGCTGTGTATTAATTATGTTAAAAACCTCATCTGTAATTTTAAAATATTTCTTTGCTTCGATAAGAAATTCTACAAAATCATTTATTTCTTCATTCATTTCCGTACCTCCAGCTTATTATCTTTTTGAACTGTTTTCTTCTTATCCTCATATTTATCAACTACTTTTGAAAGTTCACGGACTTTCATCGTTTCATCAGAATCCTTAATGATATGCATTAAAGTTCTCTTTTCCTGCATTACCGCACTCAGTTTTTCTTTTAACTTTACATTTTCCTTTGCAGAGAAATCCGTAAGTCCTGCTTCACTGTAGTTTTCTTCATATTCTTCGATTATGTCTGCAAGTTCTTCAAATTCTTCATCAGACATCTTACAGCCCTCGTTCTGAAGTTTCTGTACCAAGCTTCTGTATGTATTTCTTATTTCATTTTCTTCCGGTGTAAGTAGTTCATCAGCAGCTTCCTGTGTCTTCATTGCTGCTTTTATTTCACGGATTTCTTTTCGCACACTTTCCAGCTTTTCCTGCGCCTGCTGTATGCTTCCTATGTTATTATCAATCAGATAATTACATTCATCACGTATTGAATCTATCCGCAGCAAATCTTTTCGTACACGAATCTGTTCTGAAAGATTCATGTTGTAGTAGTGGAACTGCTGCGCCTGATTGTATCGCATTGCACTGCATACAATAAATCTGCTGTTTTTTCTGTACTCATTTATGATATGCAGTTTTTCAGAAATGTAAATTTTATTTGCAGGTACATTTCCTTTTTCCAACAAAATTCTCTGCTGTATATCCTGCATTGTATATCCTGTGCCAAGATTATAATCCCGTCTTGCCCGCTCGGATTTTCTTCCATTTATTTCCATAGCACCATGATGATATGCAATGTACTGTCCGCGTTTTTCTGAATTTCCAATCCGAATTTTATATCCAATACGCTGCATTTCTTCAATGTAATCATCAAAACTATCTGAAACAGAAACTGCCCGGTCTATATCTAGCCGGATAATTTCCTTCCAGCTGAATTTCCCGGACTTTTCTGCAGCATGTTCCGCATAGGACTTTCCTTTTCTGTTTTTACTTTTATCATACGTAAGTTTTTCAAGTCCATGCTTTTCACAGATTTTGTCCGTTATGGGCTGTATATATTTTTCCCAATCGCCGTTTACATACCGGTATTTATTTCCATCAATTCTGCCAACCGAATTAAAAACTATATGCCCGTGCATATGCTCCTGGTCATTATGGATTGCAAAAACATAATCATATCCCGGAAGATATGTTTCACAAAACTCTTTTATAACGTCATACGCTTTTGCTTCATTACATTCTCCCGGACGGAATGAAATTACAAAATGATACCCCTGACGTCCCTGCAGCTTTTGAAATTCTTTCTTTGTATCCATCATTACATCATAAATTTCCGCTGCTGTTGTTCCACAGTTGCTTCCCATCCACAAACAGTCTTCCGTCTTGTCCGGATTCAGAACGTATTTTATGGAATTTGATAAATGCTGTGATGCTTTTCCATGTTTACTCTCTTTTATGTTCCCCAGTACCGTTACCGCCACTTATTAATTCCTCCATATTTTTATTTATCTGCTCAAGTCTTTGCGTACAGTCAGCAAGAACTTTTATCAGATTGTTTTCAGATTCCGCATTGCGCAGTTTTTCATATCTGCGCATTGCAATCATCAATTCTATTTTCATTTTTCTTACATCAAAGTACAGAAGATTAATTTTTGCTGAATTATTTTCATACAGCAGCTGCTGGCGCAAAAAATCACTGTACTTTTTCTTTTCCCGATTTGAAAATGATGAATTTTCAAATAGCTGCTGCAGTTTTTCGTATTCTTCTGCGGTAAGTCTGCAGCATATCATTTTAGTCCTGCCTTTTTCATTCATTGGTACGCTCCTGTTCATTTTCAAGCTGCCGCATGATTTTCTGCAGCAAATCATCTGTTACATTTCCTCCGATTTTTTCTTCAATTTTTGAAATAAATTCTTCATTCCGGCTGATTCTTTCACGCTGTTCCTGTTCCTGCTTTTTACTTTCCAGCATAGCAAGTTCTTTCTTTTTATTTTTAAGTTTCTCCTGCAGACGTTCAATGTCTTCTATTGTCTTTTTGATTTTTTCGTTTAAATCCATTATTCGTTATCCTCCTTTTGTCTTTTTTCCTGTTCCATTTTTTCGTTTTCCTTCCGTTTTTCTTCCATAAGAATCCGGTCTAATTTATCCCACGGAATTATTCCGGGTTTCTTTCGTATATCCGCTGTCAGTTGTTTTACTTCTTCTTCCGTAAGTTTTTTCAGCGGCATTACATTTTTTACAACTTTTCGCGGCTGGATAACATACTGGTCTGTTCCGTTTTTTCCATAAAGACGGTCATAGTTAAGAGAAACTTTTTCTAAAATTTCATTGATGTTTTCGTACATATCATCAAACCTGTTTTGAAAATCTTTCATCTGTCTTTTATCCGAATCACTTTCAAGTTTTTTCTCTTTAGTTAAATTTTCCGGATGTTCCAGCCAGAACGAAAAAATTCTATTCACAAATTCTATCTGCGTTTCTTCCTGTGATTTTTTTTCCATCACTCTCTCAAAAAGTTCATCATCAATTTTGATTGTTCTTGCCATTTTTCTTCCTTCTTTCTTTTTGATTTTTTCTATACCTTTTCGCATTTTTATATAGTGCCTATACTTTTTATACTTTTGTATGAAACCCAGTATTTATGCGGAGGCACTCAATTTCACAAAAGTGCCGTGTATAGAGTGCCTATAAAAAGTTGAGGCACTCTATACCACATTTTCGGCACCCCTGCTATTTACTGGATTTAAGCCCTGTTGATTACTCTGCAACTGTCAGGCACTTCTGTGATGTGTACCCTCTGATATTTTTTTGCAAGATACGCATTTCGTAATACGAAACCGTTCCGCTTCCGCTACACTTGCTACTTGTTAGGGGAAGTCCCCTAAGACCCCTTACAGACAGACAGCACGCACATTTTTTCACATCTGTTCTGACACTTACACAGTTCATTTTTGTAAAATTTTCTGCTATTCTTTTTCTTTGCTGCATAAAAAATTCCTTTCCTATTACTTAAAAATTTAAAAGAGGAACGGATTTTTTACCGTTCCTCTTTTAAATTTTTTGTTGAATTTTCTGCGGATTTTATTATCTCCTTCTGAAAAAATCCGACTTTAATTTTGAAATTTTAAAAGATATGTACTGAATAATTCTTTGAAATTTTTTCCGTTTTCTGAATGGTCGTTAATGTATCTGTAAAACGAATCCAGTAAATTATTTTCTGTGTACATCTTCTGTCTGCACATCTCTTTTTCGCTTTCTGCTGTCGTCCGCAGCTGCGCTGTAATTTTCTTTTTAAGTTCGATTTCTGCGCTTTTCGCAAACAGATTTTCCCTGCTGGACTTTAACATATCCATCACAAAAAATTCGTATTCTGTATCAATTTTATCTCTAAGTTTTTCTGTTGTTACCATTTATTGTTACCAATCCTTTCTATATTTGTGACGAAGTTCGTCACATTTATTCTTCTTCATTTTCTTCAGGTAATTCTTCTTCTGAATCTTCCTGATTATCTTCATCATCCGCTACTGTAACTACACGTCCGCCACATACTGCATGTTTTTGATGCCATGCATCCGTAAAGTCATAATATCCAATCGGGTCACCGGCTTCGTAAATTTTACCGTTTCCCGCATAAATTCCAACGTGTGTGATATACCTTTCTGACGGTGTTGTCTTTGTAAAGAACACTAAATCTCCCGGCAGGAGTTCATCAAGCTCTACATGGTCAACATAATCATATTGTTCCTGTGCAGTCCGTGGGAGTAAAATTCCTGCCTGTCCAAAGCACCACTGTGTAAGTCCCGAACAGTCAAACCCCTCATCCGGATTTGAGCCTCCGTATTCATAATCATCTCCTTCATATTTTATGGCTTCTTCAAAGACATTTTTTATGACATTGTTGTTAAAAATCGTTACATAGCTTTTAACAAGCCGCACATAAAACATATTTCCGTACATGTATCTCCAGCCCCCATTTTCAGCAACCGAAATATCATTGGCGTAGTCTGTAACTACACCGCCGGATTTTTCTTTTGCAAATTCCTGTGCAAGTTCAAACGTATATTCATTACCGTTTTCTGCTACGTAATTAATAAATCCCGCGCCGTAATTATAAGCTTGCACTGCTGTATCAATATCACATTCCTGTGCATTTGCAGCTTCAATCAGTTCAGAAAAATATTTCACACCCTGCCGGATTGATTCATCTGTTGAAAGTGAATTAGGCGGCAGTCCCAAAGATTCCGAAGACTGCATGACATCTTCTCCTTCCCCATGCGATTCAACCTCCATGATGGCAAGCAGATAAGGAACATATTCTTTTATTCCATATTCTTCCGCATAATCACTTACATCTGTTTCATATTGCATAACATTTTCTGAAACAGTTGTAAGTGCATTAATTGCTTTTTTAATAATTGTTGCCGGAGCAAATACAACGGAGATTATCGTTGTAACTATTGATACAATCGCTACAATGATTGCAGCGATAACAAAAATTGGTGCTAAAAGCTGCAGCGCTGCAGCTGCCAAAGTGGCAGCTATCATTGCAGCTTTCTGTATTATTCCGGACGGTTTTGCAGTTTCAGATGAATCCGTTTTATCGTCTTTTTCTGTCTGCATATCAGCAGAATTACTCTGCACCGTTCTTTTTATATTGTCTGCTATTTTCTTTACGGCTTTTATACCTGCTTTTACAGCCTGCACCTGAATATTTGCGCTGACTGCATAAGTGTTCTGTGTCATTTCTCCGGCAGGATTTTTCATTGCTTCAGCTGCAGAATTTTGCATATTCTGCACATCATTATATACATTCTTCCCTGCATTATTATGTGCATTGCTATCGTTGTAATAATGAATTTCCGTTGCTCTTTGTTCCGGTTCTGCCATATCCTCATTCATTCCGGATATATTTGCCGGACCGGAAGTATATTTTTCCTGTTTTGTTCCGGAGGAAAAAACAGAATATCCTTTTGCTTTTTCCTTAGAGCTTTTTTGTGCAGCATAATAATCATTACGCTGCACATCTGGCATACTGTTTAACTGCTCCTGAAACTTTTTGTATTCCGGGCTTTTCATTGCACGTTCGATAATCCTCTGCTGTTTTGCTTTGGAATATCTGTTCCACTGCCGCCTCTCTTTTGGTGTAAGATAATATGTAATTTCAAGCTTCTGTTTATCTTTTACAGATAACTTTCTTCTTTTCCTTTTCATATCGTCTGCAATAGTTCTGTACGTGCCATATGTCCTGTCGGCTGCCGGTTTACACGCTGTCTTTTTTACTGCATAATTAAGCTTTGTATCCTTTGCCTGTGGTATTTTCATACTCATTCTTCCTTACACTTATAAAATGTCTTTCCTGACTGCTCATAGGAAATAAGATGTCCCTGCAGATGCAGTTCTGAAAGTACATTTTCAGCTTTATCAACCGGCATATTCAATGTATTTTGTACGTCTTCTGCTGTTATAGCAACAACAGCAGCCATCTGCAGTATCTGTACTGATATGCTGTGCTGCGGATTTTTTGCAATCTCCTGAAGCTTTTTCTCGTGAAAATTTGTTGAAAATGTGTTGTATAACTCATTATCTTTTGACATTGAAGCATTAAGCAGTATGACTTTCTTGCCCCATACGACGACACCGTAACCTGGAATTTCTTCTGAAAGCGAATCAAATTCGCTTTCGGAAAGCGGCTGTACCGCAGCAAGTGTCTGTGCGTCCACTCCTCCCTGGTCAAAAAACACCTTGTATCCGCAATTAGAAAACATATCACGTAAGTTTGGATTCTGAATGGCTCTTGTAAGATTTTGCAGAGCCAGTGTAACAATACCGCCAAATTTACGGTATGTCACAACTGCATTAAGCAGCATATCTGCAGAGCTTTCATTATCCGTTACGACCTGTGTTTCATCGATGATGAAATGTGTCGCTTTCTGAAGCGACTGGTTATACTCCATACGTGTGGACAGGAAAAACATGATTGTAATCATTACAGGCTCCCAATAGTCTTTGGATACATTTTTTAAACCAAATACAACGAAGCGATTATCTATCGTAACATTTGAATTTTCTGAAAACATATCATAAAGACCTCCGGATACATACTGGGCGAGAGAATTATATATCCTGTGCAGGATTGCCTTGTCATTGCTATTTTCCATTTCGTTTTCCAATTCGGAAATCCTGTTATAGACACTGGTAAGTGTTGGCTGCCATTCCAGTCTTTTCTGTGCAAAAGCTTTATCATACACGTCCTGCACAGCCTGTGTCACAAAGGAACTGTATTCCTGCGTGTATACAATATTGCTCATTACTGCCCTGCAGAAGCTGTTTGCCCACCGGCTTACATCTGCAACAAACTGGTCTTTTCTTGCAGTATTTTTCTGTAAAAAAATCTCCTGACTGATTTCCATCGGATTTATATAAATATCCCCTTTTGGTGTAAAATCAAGGAATTTTCCGCCAAACATTGCACACGTACCATGCATTTCATTCTGCGGGTCAATAATTATTATGTCATCTTCCGTACTCAGTAATGTCTGCGCTACCTCTGTTTCTTTCATAAAATAGGATTTTCCTGAACCTGTATGACCGACAATCATTGCGTGCGGGGATTTCAGCTTTTTTCTGTTAGCAAAAATAAGATTCTTGGTCGTTCTGTTGACACCTAAAAAATACCCTTCCGGTTCAATAAGGTCGGTTGCATAAAACGGCTGCAATGAAACAACCGATGATGTCAGAAATGCACGCATTTTTGAAACAAGTCTTGCTCCGATGGGCAGTGATGTGTTAAATGCTTTTAACTGCACATTGTTGTATGTTTCAAGCATTACACCTGCGGTTTTTCCTTTCTGCTTCATGGATTCTACCCTTTCAGCAAGTTCATCTTCTGCATCCGCTGTAACAACAACCATAAGACCGACCAGAAGACAGCTTTCATTATTATCTTCAATCTGGTTCATGTAGTTTTCAAGTTCTACTTTCTTTTTGTCTTTACCGAAAGACACACCAGCCATCAGCTGTCCTTTTGCTCTCTTTGCGTCAATTTCCTGTGTAATGGAACGTTCATTATTCATATTTGCAGTTGTAAGTGTACTTTTTAATATATCACCGGCTACCGGTGCATAATCAATCGTCAAAAATGACGGATATGAAACCTGTGTAAGATTATGTACCACTTTTTCCTCATTTAGTGACGAATCAAAACTTCTTGCAAACATCACGGATACATACTGACAGTTGTTAAAAATCATAAAGTTTTTGTAGGTGCGTATACTAACCGGTATAACATCAAGCACTGGATCACTGCCCGGAATATCCATTGCAATATCCGTATCGTCAAAATTCTTGTAAAAGAACTTTCTAAGACTTCTAAGCCGCTGTACTCCAGACAATGGAACAATCCTGCTCTTTAATGCAGCAAACAGATGCTGCAGCTCAATGTCCATGCTCATAAAATATGTCCTGGCATCATCATAGGTATATGTTCTTGTCGTAATCGTAAGATACATTACCTTTTCAGTATCACTTATTTTAGCATCTGCAATCTTTTCTTTTATCCAGTCCCTGACACCATCAGAGATATCCGGATACTGCTGTCTGTTTACGTCTGATAACAATTCATTGACAAACTGGCTCATGTTTTTGTACTCATTCGCAATGGTAATCTTAAAATCTGCACTCATAAACTCCAGCAGTTTAATAAGATTCGTTAAGATTATATTCTTTTCATCTTCATCGTGGTTTTTATAGTTTATGTCTGAAAAGACATAACAGCGGTCATAAGTTTTTAAGCCCTCTGAGCTTTCAATCTGAAATATGCCGCTTTTATTTGTGTTAATGATTGAAAAAGCTTCCCTGGTATTAATGGGATACCGTTTGTTAAAAGGCAGTGCCGTCTGTCTGGCACTGCCTGCAAAAACCTTTTGTGGATTTAAAACAAAACTCATCAATTTCTCCTCTCTTTCCTCTCTTTAATCCAAAATGATTTAACTCTTATTTTTTCTTCTGTGGAAGAATAAGACAACTTTCTGCTTCTGTATGTGTAGAGCATCTCCATTAACAATTTTGCAACCGGAAGATAACCCTGATACTTGTAAAAGCCAAATAAAATAACAGGAAACGCAACCGGAACACCAATATAGATACTGAGCGTTACATCTATATGGAATTTAAAATAAAGCAGGGCAGCCGAAGCTGCCCCGCATAAACCACCTGCGCCCACATAAATAAGTTCATGGATTGAAAATCCTTTCCAAAAGTCATTTCTGTACGCAGTAAGGAAATCTTTGTTAAGTTTTATGTTCAATTATTTTGTCACCTCTTATCTATCCTATCTTAAATCAAATGCCCGTTTCAAAAAGGCATCTGAACCTTTTACCGCTGCTGTTAAAAATACTACTGTAACAATACTCATAAGCACGTTGCCTGCACCATTAAACCAGCCAAAAACATCCCAGCTGGCTGCAGCCCCAAACGTTGAACTATTTATTATGTGGCTGCATATCTGCAATATAAATGAAATTGCCGCTATCTGCATAACAGAAGTCAAAAATGATTTAAACCATGCCACTGCTGTATTGTCCATTCCACGACCACCGGCGATTGTACAAAGTGCGAGCGGTGCTGTGCCTATAAGCAGATACAGATTTAAGAAACGGCTCATAACTTCCTCAAGAATTGTCATTGCACACGCTGTTACTAAAATAAGATACAACGGTGCAAATAAAACCATTGACAGGGTAAAGCCAAGGTCTATATCGTCCCCATATATCTGTGGAATGCTATCACCCAATACTCCTGAGGTAACGTCACTTGCAAAGCTGGTAAATTCCTGCGTTATTGCAAGACCGTTAATCAGCAGTGTGTTGCAGATAATTATTTTAATAAACAACTCTATCCACATTTCCATTGTTACATTTTCCCTTAAATTGGAAGCCTGACGGCAGAATCCAATCAGGACAAACATATTTAAAAACATTGCGCCCATGCCCATAAACCATGGATAAATGCTGTCAGTGATATACGTCCATGCACCCGGTGAGTATTCCTGCGGCGACATTCCAAGCAGGCTCTGAACAATTGACATTGTCCAGTTCCACACCCCTAATGCCGCCGAAAAGCAGGGTCCTCCCGCTAACATGGATTCAAGCCATCTAGGCATACAACCTCCTATCCGACTATCCGACAAAGGCAGCTACAAGCTGTGGTGCAAGCACCATCATAAGACCGCCGCCAACTCGTTTAAATGCACCAGCCTGCATACTGCCTTCCTGTGACTGCATTGAAGTTCCCAGTTCCAGAAAGCCCCAGAGAAGGACAATCTCGCCGATGGAAGACACCAGTGCAACCATAATGTCTGTCAAAATTCCAAAATTGGTGGTTACAACGGCTGCGCCGCTTGCTGCCACTTCTTCGTCTGCAAGCGTCAGCTGCGGGAAAAATACCATTACAGTACAAAAAGCTGCCACTGCTACAAACGTTTCAATTTTTTTTCGCTGCTGTCCATCCATTGTTTTGATTTTTTCTATTAATGTTTTTACCATTTTCGTATTCCCCCTACTTTCTTTTATTCAAAAACCAGCCGGACATAAAGGTTCCTAAGCCTGTTACTGCTGTAAATACAAGCCAGAAGACCACATTTGACCATCTTTGAACATCTGCAGGCATATGTCCTTTAACTGCCGTTGCAATTATAAAGCCAAAAATCACACTGATTACAATTCCCATTACTACAAGTGGGTTACTTTTTTTACGCATATATTCTCTCCTTTACAATAAAAAAAGCAGATTCAGCGTTTTAAAAGCCGGTTAAGAAGTGCCGTTCTGTCAAAAGAGAGTTTTTCATTCTCTTTTTGCAGCACTTCATTCTGCTTATTCAACGCAGCAATCTGCTGTTCCATGTCTTTAATTGTCTGTTTGTCTTTAAGAAGCTGCTCCAGTTTGCGGCTTTTTTCAATTATCTCTGCCAGCAAAACATTTAGCTGCTCCTCCCTGCCTGTAAGATACTTTTCCCTGCGGTCACATTCATTTGCGCGGTTTTCAATATCTTCAAGCAGTATCTTTTTCTGTTCCTGCTCCATATGCACTCCTAAACGACTTCAACTGTCATTGATGATACTTTAAAAGTTTTAAGCGAAACAGACATCTGGTACTGTCCGTACACAAATTTGATTATCCCGGTGCCTGACTGGCTGTTGAAATCGCTGTCATTTTTCCGGTCATATCCTGAAAAGATACCAACTACATCATCATAAGTGCTTGTTGTACTTAAACCGCAGAATGTTGTTTCAGTTCCCGAAAAAATGATACTCATTTTTGTACAGCTTCCGGTTTCATTATCTTTTTGATAATACATCTGTGCCGTTGAACCATATTCGTCATACAGAATTGCCAGCATTCTTGCTGTGTTTGACGTGTCCGGTGCAGTTCCCGACTGTTTCCAGCCATTATTTTTAATGGCTAACACCGTTACCGGAAACGGCATTACATTGCCGTTTACATTAACGTACAACTTTCCATTTTCATAGCGGTAAGCACTATCGGAACCGTTTACTGATTTTTCTGCCGGTTCAGACTGTTCCAGCATTTCTTCATCTTCAGTATCTGTTTCCTGAATTGTTTCATGCTGTTCATATTTTGGCTGTACTGCTGTATTTTTTTGACCGATGTACAGGCACATAATACAGCATATGATAACAAGAACAGACATTACTGCATTTCCCGGAAGAACCGCTTTAAGGAAATTCCGTTTATTTGGATTTTTTTCTTTCCGGGAAAAAATAAATGCATATAACATCCCAACAACCGGAATTAAGGAAATAGCTACCGGAATGCTCCATTGTTTTACTGTCAGCGGTTCTATCCGTTCCGCTCTCAGTTCCTCAACTAGTTTTGGCAGCTGTTGCCAGTATTCATCTGTATACAGATTATCTGTTACATTCCGTGTTTCATCTGTCTGCTGTTCTTTTTCCACACTCTCTACCTCCTTCCCTTCACATTCTTTGTTAAGCTTCAATCTGTTTTCCTCCTTCCTGCATAAAAAAAGAGGAACATCAGGTATGTACAGCCCTGAGTTCCTCTTTAAAATATTACATATTAAATTTTAACAGATTAATTTAAGGCTTCAAGTGTCATTTGGTTCCATTTAGTGTCATTTGGTGTCATCTGGTGTCATTTGGTTCCATCTGGTGCCACCTGATGTTTCAAATTTACAAATGCGGACCACTTTCACTTTGACTTGTGACGAAGTTCGTCACGTTCTGTTCTCTTTGTATGTCCGGCTGCGTGACGAAGTTCGTCACATTTTTATCTGTTTCAAGAAGACTGTCTGATTCTTCTATGCCCTGTTTCATGCGGCTTAAAGCTTCCGATATTCCGTCCGCCGCTGTACGTACCGTATCTGCAGCTTCTTCATCAAAGCTTTCTGCCTGTGTACGGTCAAGATTTAATTCACTTTCAAGCGCAGACAATCTTGCTGTCTTTTCCTTTAACTCTGCTTCCTGTTTAAAAGGCTTTGCAAGTTCCTGCTTTGCATTATCAATCTGTTTATTTAACAGGCTGATATCTTCCTCTATCTTTTCAATCTTATCAGGAAGTTTTTTTATTATATTATCAAGGCGCTGCAGATTGCCGATGTCAGAAAATCCCATCTCAGTCTGGTATTCATGCTGTCCTTTTAACGTTGCATAAAATGCCGACCTGAAAAAATCATATCCGCCTGCAATATCAAATCCACGGTATCGTCCGATAATTCGTTCCTGTGCCTTGCACGTATGCAATGCTTCCAAAAAGCTTTCTCCAGCCGTTTCTTTGTCCGTAAATTTAACACTGTCAATGACAATTTCATAAGCTTCTTCCGGCAACGGATTATTATCCGCCGTTAAAATATCATTTCTTATATTTTCTATAAGCGCATTTTTTTCAGTAATCTGCTTCGGGTATGTGATATTTACCGCATCTTCCAACTTGTGTCTTGTACGTAAATAATCTGACTTTAACTCACGAAGCCTTGCAACAGATATATCCAAATCCATTTTTTCACGGATTCTTGGGTCACCCGTGCAGAGTGACTTGATTTCAGCATAGTTTAATACAGCTTCATCACAGTCTTCACAGGTACGTGCCGGTGAAGAACTTGTCATTATCTGGCTGATAAACTTCTGCTTGTTTTCAAGTGTCTGATACAGATAAGCATCAAATGTATTTTTTGTTACATAGTTATATATATATACACTTTTATTTGTATTTCCCTGCCGCACGATTCTGCCGTTACGCTGCTTAATGTCAGATGGTTTCCATGGGCAGTCCAGATGGTGGAGTGCCACCAGTCTGTCCTGCACATTTGTTCCAGCTCCCATTTTAGATGTGCTGCCAATCAGGATACGTACATCACCGTCACGCACAGACTGGAACAATGCTGCCTTTTTATTATCTGTATCTGCATTGTGAATAAATTCGATTTCTGCTTCAGGAATCCCTCTGGCTGCAAGCTTTGCTTTTAAGTCATCGTATACGTTAAATCCTTTAGACGGTGTTGACATATCGCAGAAGATAAGCTGTGTAAGCTTTTTATCACTTCCATTTGTATAAATCTTATAAACATTTTCAACACAGGTGTTTATCTTGCTGTCCGGTTCATCAGGATATTCCGGGTCAATCAGTCTTTCATCAAGTCCTATCTTTTTACCGTCAGAAGTAATTGTAAGCATATTATCTTCAGAACGGTCTACTGCTCCTGCGTGAACCTGTTCGGCACGTACAGACAGCTTATCTACCAGTTCTTTCTGCACCGCAGACGGCTCACATACAACCGTCTGGTAATCCGCTTCCGGTCTGTCAAGTTTTAACTGGTCTTCCGTTATGATGTCTGCACATTCCTTAAAAATGCTCATCAGCTCCGGCAGGTTATGAAATTTTGCAAACCTTGTCCTTGCACGGTATCCCGTTCCTTCCGGTGCAAGTTCTATTGCCGTTACAGTTTCCCCGAAAGTTGCCGCCCAGCTGTCAAATGAGAGCATATCCAGTTCTTTTAATTTATCATACTGTAAATACCTCATGTTTGTATACAGCTCTGTCATTGAGTTACTTACAGGCGTACCTGTTGCGTGTACTATACCTTTTCCGCCTGTCAGCTCATCCAGATAACGGCATTTCATAAACATATCGGTGCTTTTCTGTGCTGCTGCAGTTGACAGTCCCGCAACATTGCTCATCTTAGTGTAGATATACAGATTTTTGTAAAAATGGCTCTCATCTACAAACAGTTTATCAACCCCTAATTCCTCAAATGTTACAACATCATCTTTCTTATCTTCATTGGCAAGTTTTTCAAGATTAATCTGCAGGCTCTTTTTTGTCTTTTCAAGCTGTCCGACAGTAAAACGGCTTCCTCTCTGCCACTTTGTCTGTTCTATGGCTTCTGTAATCTGCTCAATCTCAGCCTGTATCGTATCTTTCTGCCGTTGTACTGAAAGCGGAATCCTTTCAAATTGGCTCTGTCCAATAATAACCGCATCATATTCACCTGTTGCAATCCTTGCACAGAACTTTTTACGGTTTGCCTTTTCAAAATCCTTTTTGGTTGATACCAATATATTTGCTGTCGGATACAGTGTCAGAAATTCCTTTGCCCACTGGTCTATCAGGTGGTTTGGCACAACAAATAATGGCTTGTGGCACAATCCGAGCCGCCTGCTCTCCATTGCACCGGCAGCCATCTCAAAGGTTTTTCCTGCGCCAACTTCGTGCGCAAGCAGCGTATTTCCGCCGAATAAAATCCGTGCAACGGCATCCAGCTGGTGTTGCCGCAATGTTATTTCATCGTTCATACCCGGAAATGTAAGAAAGCTTCCGTCATATTTTCTTGCACGTGTGCTGTTAAAGATTCTGTTATATTTATCTGTCAGTGTATTCCGCCTTTCAGGGTCACTAAAAATCCAATCCTGAAATGCTTCCTTAATTGCTGCCTGCTTCTGCTGGGCAAGTGTTGTTTCCTTTGCGTTAAGCTCTCTTACATTTTTTCCGGAAACAATATCTGTATCATACACCTTTGTATCTTTAAGATTTAAGGTGTCCTCAAAAATTGCGTACGCATTTACACGCTGCGTGCCATATTCCGTATTTGCTTTTACATCTGCCGCATCAACCATGCTTTTATTGGTAATAAACCATTTAGAGGTTGCCGGTGAATATTCAATCTTTATTTTCTGCTGTTTCCGGTATGGCAGTTCAAAGACCTCATACATGAACTGCTCATAATACTGTTTATCAACCCATGTGGCACCCGGACGGATATAAATATCCGCACTTTCAATTTTTTCAGGCTGTACTGCTTCAAGTGCTTTTACGTTTACTTCGTATTCCGGCTTTAAAACAGAAGCCCTTCGTGCCGTTTTAAGTTTTTCAACAACATTTCCCGAAAGGTATTCATCTGCATTTATCCAGCCTTCATCATCGCCCATGCCCGGCTGGTGGAAAATCACACCGGTAAGTTCCTCTTTTATCCTGTCATATTCCCCCGGTGTACCAAGCAATTCTGCCATATATTCAAGATTTACGCCGCCCTTATTGCGTATGCTTTCAACCAGTGCCTCTGCCGGAGTATCTACTTTAGTGACCTCAATTTCCGGTTTGATTGTGCGCTGATTAAATATTGCTGCCTTTGATTTTAAATTTCCCTGTTTATCAAGATTTTCAAGTGTACACAACAGGTAATATGCCGAATCTCTTTCAAATGCCTTTTTATTTGCAATACTATTAATCAGCCCGAATTTCTTTGTAAATTTATCATATTCAATATTCAGCTGTATCTGTGCCTTTGTAATATCTTCTTCCGGATAGTCAGACAGCTGGTACTGGATTACCCTGTTAAGCACATCTTTTAACTCAACCATTCCCTTTGCACGTTCTTTCGCCGTATCATTCATATCCGGTTTTGACATTTTATCATTTTCACGGTAATAGAGTTCTTCACCTACAAGCGTGTAGGAATAGTTTTTTACATCAGGGTCTGCAGGTATCTCATCTTTCACTTCTTTTCTTTCATCATTTGTGACGAAGTTCGTCACGTTTGTTTCAAATTCAAATGCAATGTTTCTGTCCGCAGCTTCATTTATCTTCTGTTCAAGCTCGTTAATATCAGCATCCGGTTTGACAGTCAGTTCCATTGTTCCATACGGTGTACTTCTCTTATCCAATGTACCCATAATCATGTCCGGGTGTTCTACAAAATAACTGTTCATTATATATTCTTCACCGGACTGATTTAATACATCTGTATATACCCAGTCATCAACTTCTGTCTGTGGCTGGCTGCGTTTTTTTAAGAATATAATATCCGAAACAACCTGTGTATCTGCAGTCTGCTTAAATGCACTTTCCGGAAGTCTTACAGCGCCAAGCAGTTCGGCACGCTGCGAGATATATTTTCTTGCCGCAATCGACTTTGAATCCATTGTAAACCGGCTTGTGATAAACGCTACGACACCTCCCGGTTTGGTCTGGTCAAGTGCTTTTGCAAAAAAGTAGTTATGAATTGAAAAATTTAATTTATTAAACTTTCTATCATTTACCTTATAGTCCCCAAACGGCACATTTCCAACAACCACATCAAAGGCTTCCGGTCGGTCTGTGGTTTCAAAACCGCCGACTTTAATCAGTGCTTCAGGATATAATTTCTGTGCAATACGACCGGATATGCTATCAAGCTCCACACCATACAGGCTGCTGTTGTTTTTCATTTCTTCCGGCATACTGCCAAAGAATTTGCCGATACCCATGGAAGGCTCTAAAATATTTCCCTGTTTAAATCCTGCCTTTCCAAGTACATGGTATATCGAGCGGATAATACCATCGTCTGTATAATGTGCATTTAACACAGAAGCTCTTGCCGCTTCATATTCCTGCGGTGTAAGCAGCTCTTTAAGTGTTGTATATTCCACTCTCCAGCCTGCCCTGTTCTCATCGAACGGCTGTGACAATCCTCCCCAGCCGGAATATCCGTTAAGAACTTCTTTTTGTATGTCAGTTGCTTCCGCATTACTGCTCTCCAATGCTTTCAACACCTGTATTGCTTTTACATTGCCTAAGAAACGCTTTCTTGCATTGCTCATGCCCGGTGTGCCGGATTCCTGTTTCTCAGCCTGCAGCTGTTCAGTTGTTATGGTACGTTCCGGCTCAAACATATCGGCAAATGACATCTGTACCGGGTTTAATTTTTCTGCATCCTCCGATGGGTTTGTGACGAAGTTCGTCACATTTTTCTCTTTCTGTGTAACAGAATCCTTTACAGCAGAATCTTTTACATCATCTTCCGGCGGTGTGACGAAGTTCGTCACGTTTCCTTCAGGATTTTTAATATACTTTTCAAGTTCTTCTGCAAGTTTTTCATACGATTGGAATGACTGCAGGAAATCTATCAGACCACCATATCCGTCACCGACATCATAACGCTCTGTATGCTGCTCTCCGTCCGGCATGACGATGTTAAATTTAACCTTGTCATATCCAAAATACCGGTAATCCTCTTTTACATTTGTGTCATACCATGCCTGCTCAGAACCGTATTTTTCAATCATTGCGTGCTGTCCTGCAAGATGTTCGTCATCTGCCTGTTTTAACAGGCGGTCAAATTCTTCAATCGTGTATTTTTTTCCATCTTCAAAAGCAGCACTTTCACTCCACTCACACACAACATACGGCACTAAAAAAGCAGAGGTTAAAGACTTTACATCTTTTTCCTCTGCTTTCTGTTCTTCATTTTGATTATTTACAGGGTCAGAATCAGTTCCCTCATCACGATTGAATCGGCTTCCATCGCTATCCCCTGCATTATTCGCGCCCATTTCAGCGGTTCCAGTTCCTTGTCCGGGATTTCGTCTTTGTCCCTCGCTGTTATCTGCTCTATCAGTCTTTCCCTCATTGCTTCCGCTGTCTGGTCTATAGATGCCAGATACTTCTCTAACGTCCCGTTCTTCTCGAATTCCTCCAACACTTCCGGGTGCCATTCCTCCAGAAATTCTTTCTTTCTCCGTCCATAAAAGCCCATCTTTACTCCTTTCCTGTGCTTCCTCAAGCACTTTAACCTCATTTTTAATATCATTAAAAAGCTGTTTCATTGTTTCCTGTATTCCACTGCCAATATAAGAAACCATCTGATACCGGTCTATTAATTCAAAATACATATCATCAAGTGAAAAATCATAATCACCATCCGGTTCACAGCGGCTTAAAGCTGCATATTTCAATGATTCCGACACGAAATTACAATATGTATTCTCAAGTGTCATTTCAGAAACTGTCTGGTCAGCTGTTCTTGCATTATTGTTTATAATACTCTGCCCGTATTTTCCCCACATCAGATTTGCCTGTTTTGTGCTTATATCAAATATCACTTCACGGATTGTATCAGCACTGCCGTACAGCTTATATTTCTGTGCAAGCTTTTTTGCTATCTGTGTTGAAAATTCCGGTTTCATTTCCCACAGCTGCGGTGAAAAAGCTCCGGGAAGTTCTACAGTATCCGACACATCAAACAGATATTTTAATTTTCCTCTGCCATCCGGCACTGCAATTCCTTTTGTTCCGCGCTTCACCTGCCTGCGCATCCGTGTATGCCACAGGTTATAATCCGCACATGCCGTTGCTTTTGGTCTTTGTGCGTAAATTAATATCTGTTCTACAAAACTGTATGGACTAATCCGTGCCGCCGTCTTTAAAAAAGACGTCCAGTCTGCTGCATTTGCTGTTACTTCACTAAGTGTTTTCGCATACAGCTTTCTTATTTCTTCATAATCTGCCATAGATAATCTCCTTTATATAATAGTCTATCTATAGCTTAAATTATTGAAAATAACTTATCCAGTTCCATTTGGTGTCATTTTCAGCTTACTACATACACTGTGCCGATAACGACTCCTATTGCAATAAGAACCCCCATCATGCAGGTGTAACTTACAATACAGAATAACAGATACACTGCACAACATGCAACTATTGTTAATACATACGATAAAAGTCTTAAAAGTCCTTTAAATAATCTTTTCATATTCCAATACCTCTCTTTCTCCTGAAGCAATTGATGTTTCCCTTGTAATTATAATACACCTAATAGGTGTATTTGTAAAGAAGTATTTTAAAATTTTTAATATTTTATACTTTTGTGACGAACTTCGTCACAAAAAAAGACGGTACTGCCATCACAATACCGTCTTAAACCATTTTAAAATTACTGTTGTCTGCAATATCCAAACTCAGTCATGAATCCGTTTAATGCATCCTGTTCTTTATATTTTCCCAGACCATGCTCTCTTACATAATCCTTTATCTCATTTCTGTCTTCCCTCGTAAACTTCCACAGCTGGCTTACATGGTCACAGCTTATGCTGCCCGGAACTGTATAATCATACTGTATAAGACCACCGAATATGTTCATTGTTCCTGTTTGATAGGTCATGCTGCGTCTGTTTTCCATTGCACTTTCAAGCACTGCGGCATACTCCGGAAGCTTCCACACAGAGTTTTCAACCACTCCGCCGTCTTCAGGAGAGTTCTTATAATACTTCTCACTGATAAATCGCACATATCCATACTTTGCAGAACGCACACTGCTTTCGTATTTTATATCCGGTGTTGTATCTGCAATATAGACGGTTACGGTCTTTCTGCTTGTATTGCCAACGCTGTCAGTAACCTTATAGGTTATTGTTGCACTGCCTGCCGCGGTAAACTTTTTCCATTCCTCATCATTAGTATTAGGAATTGTAAGTTTATCTGTAATATCTCCGTCTTCCAAGTCATTTGCCGTTGCTGTAGTAAGCAGCTCCTCAACTGTTATTCTGCCCTCCTGCGCTTCCTTTAATGTAAAGTATCTGTCCTTTGCCGTAATTTCCGGGCAGTCATCCCAGATTGCATACAGGATAACTACATCACCGTCTGTAGAAGACAGATTACTTACAATATCCTGATTGGAAAATTCTATTGTTTTGGTATCGGCTGTCCGATTCCAACCCATAAATGTACTGTCGCCCCAATCAGTCGTCCGTGCAAAATCATTGTCCGGGAGTGTTACCTGTTCATCATACTTCACATTAATATCCTGCATTTCTCCGGCAGTTGAACCATTACCGTCAAAGTGAATCGTGTATGTAATCGGCTTTATCTCACCGTCCCAAAGCGCATACATTACTGTGTTCTGTGTAAGATTGTATTCACTGCCGGTTGCATACTGCTTTCCGTCTAACGAATTTTCTACCCACGCTGTCTGCACGTAAGAATCTATGTATCCCTCCTGCGCTTCTAACGTATGCTTTACCGCCTGTGCAAGTGTCACTTTTTCTCCGCATACGGCGGTAAGATTATAGGCATTGGTATATGCTGTTACCGTTACCGGTGCTGGCTGCTGGCTCTCATCAGCGCCGTTAAGGTCGTACTCAAGCATTACATTTGCGGAATAGACTGCATAATACGTTACGTTGCTACTTATTGTAATTGTATCTGTTGTTATTTCATTTACTTTTGCTTCTACTGCATTAATATCCGTATTACTGTTCCAACCGATAGTGTTTGTCGATGTCACATTGCTCCAATCATAGTCCCTTATATCAGGAACTGTAATAATAACATCTTTCGTATTATTATAACGTGTACCGGTTATCTCTCTTACTCCGAAACTGTCTACAAATTTTGCTGTTAAATCTCCACTGTACAGAGCATACAATGTAACGTCTTCCTGTGGCATTACAAGGCTCTTAATCGCTTCTGTTGCGGAACTGTCTGTATTCCATCCTAAAAAATCGTAATCGGCTTTCTGTGCTGTAAGCGTAAGGTCAACGTCCTGTCCCCAGTAGTAATCCCTTGTAACCGGCTTTGTACTGTTGTCAGACCAGTTACCGTTATTTTCAGCCACATCATAAGTTACTGTGTACTTGTTACGTTCATAATATATCTTTAACGTAATATTCTGTGTCACTGTTACCGGAAACTGTCCGTTTACAGTTTGTGTCTTTTCAGAATCACACTGGTATCCGTCATATTCATTCACAATATCAACCACATTCAACTGATACCCGGACTTATATTCATTCGATGTAGTTTCATGCGGTGTGTCCGGATACGTGCCGTCTGTATTCATTAAGTAATGCTCTATACTTACGACATAGTTATTCGGTGAGCTTGATTCCGTAAAGTTTGCATACAGCGTTGTATTTCCTGCCGGTGTATATGTATCGCCTGCACCGCCGACACGATTTGTAAGAGCGGCATCCAGATACCAGCCTTCAAATACATAGTATACGATACTGCCGTCTTTTTCTTCACTGTCTTTATCTGCATCCGGAAGTGTTACGCTGCCGTTTGTATAGTCCGCTTTTACGTTTACCGTTCCGCCGTCTGCGGTAAGGTTTTTAAACCTCACGGACGGCAGCCAGTAGGAAGCACCGGTAAACTGTCTGTTTTCCGATATGCCGAATGCCCTGTAGTGCATGATTGCACGGATGGTATCATAGACATTTCCCGCGGCATTTAAAATGTCGGGATTGCCGTTGTAATATGCCGCCCAGTTTAATGTCCCGATCGTCCAGTCATATGAACCCTGCACCTCACCGTGGCTTGTCTGTTCGGTAAGCTGTTCATTCCAGCCGTTAAATGTTCCCGGCGCATCGGTGTTTGAACTGTTAATTGCTGCCGTGCCGCCGTTGGTTTCATAGCTTACGGTGTAGGCTCTTTTGGCTTTCAGGAAATCATAGGTTCTGTCATATTCGTATGTTCTTACCGTATCTGTTGTGGCATTGCCGTTTTCATCAAGAAGCGTGCCGCCGTCTGCATTATAAGCCACCTTATAATTATTGTTTTCCCAGTCCACAGATAAGTTAATGGTGTTATCCCACAGGTACCACTGCTGGTTGTCGCCACCGTAGTAGTTACACAGCTGGAGGTTTGTGCCGTTGTCCGTGCTTCCGTAGAGAAGATCTAACACAAGGTTTGGGTCAAGCTTTGAGCGGATATAGAAGTATCCGTCCCCCGCCATCTGAAGCGTCCACTTTTGGTTGTCACCGCCGTGGTATGCCCACTGCTGGATGTTTGCACCGTTATTTCCGCCATCTATGCCTGTGCCAATGGCGGCATCCAGTACCTTTCCCGTTGCATTGTTCCGGATGACCCAGTACGGCAGTCCGTCTTCAAAGCCCGTAAACACAAAGGCATACATCTGTGCATTGCCGTTTACACAGTCCCATATCTGTGCATTTGCGCCGTCCGCATAGCTTGCCGCGCTGATGTCAACACACTGATACCTGCCGCCGCATTTTGTACGGATACTGGTAAGCGTACCGGAAGACGGAAGCGTACCGCCGCCGTCACAGCCGCCGGTAAGATTTAAGAACTGGTCTTTTATTTCCCATGTGCTTCCGGATACCGATGTGTAACCTGTTCTCTTAAATAAGAAGTTTTCCGCAGTGTTTCCGTCATATGCCGCATTATAGGAACGGTAAAAATCAGACATATTGTCAGCTCCGTTTCCCATGTAGCTTACAAAGCAGTCTGCCTGTACCCACTGGGCTTCAAAGGTGGCATCCGCAAACAGGGATGACCAGTATTTTCCATCAGTGAACATTTCTGCAAGCTGTCCGGCATCGTATACCTTTCCTGCCTGCTTGCCGCCTGCTGATGTAATCTTCCATCCGGTGAAGACATAACCGTTTCTTGTCGGTGTCTGCGGTACGGATACGCTCTCAATACCAAGGCGCTGCATGGTAATTGCATTGCCGGAACCATTGACCTGTCCGCCGTTTAAGTTAAAGGTGTAGGTAAATGGGTCTGTTATCATGGTAAAAATCGAAAACATACTTGCAATTTGCGATGGACGCAATGTTAAATCACTGCCGCTTCCTACTGTTTCATCGCCATTATTCCATCTAAAAATCGGTACGACATATCTAACCTTATTCTGTCGTGTGTTGATATCCTCACCATTCGGGTATCCATTCTTTCCATAACCTGTGTCCCCATTTTCCGTGTTTCCAACTGTCCATGTGCCGCTTGAGCCACGCCAGCCGCCGTCAAATACAATACTGCCATTTTCATCGTACTCACCCACTGACCAGTAAAACTGCAATCCGGCATCTTCAGTTGAGCCGCCTGTATCTGCGGTATCTTCTTTTGCAGCTACAATCGTAAGCCGCTGACCGGAATCAACCCTTACCTTTCTTCCATAGGTAACTCTTGATGAAGCGTCCATTTTTATATCGTCAAAAAAATGGCTTCTGTCAGAGTATATCTCCCCGACATCATTTGTATAATTATCTCCATAGGTACCGGCATCAGTCATTGAATGTTGTCCTTCTCCCAGCCCTGTTCTAAATTCCAGATACACAAGACTGTTCCACGTGTCATAAGCCGCCCATGTCTGACTGACATATGTTCCTAAGCTTACTGCAATAAGTAACACTGCCGTAAGCGCTGTAAAAAGTTTCTTATGCTTTTTTATAAATCGCATACTTTATTCCTCCTTTTTAAATAGAATCTGTTATAAATAAGTTACAAATAAACCTGATTAATAGTTACATTATCAATATACTAGACAAAAACTTTAGAACAGATAAAATAAAATACCGCCTGCATAAAATCACAAGCGGTATCTCATATATCTTATATTTAATTGTATTATTGTTATCCTACATATCTGAACCAGTTTAAATAAACATCAACCACTCCATTGTGAATATATGGTCGTAAATCCTGTGCGCAAAACTTATTGATATTTGGTTCGTCTTTCACACAGAAAAATTTTCCATCTTCAAGCACAATTGAATTCACTACATAATCCGGAAATTCTGTTGAATTCACTCCATAATCATCGGGATACCAATGATTTTCTGCATATACAGGTTCTATTATGTTTCCGTCCTTATCAATTTGAACTGTAACATATTCGATATATTCAACTGCACCTGTCCAGTCCGGCTGAACTGTAATATTCCCTGTTGTATTCGCCAGTTCCGGTGTTCTGCCATGATGCGCTATCTGAATCACAACCGTATCAATGACCTGACCGTTTCTGACTTCCTTACCGTCTACCGTGCCGGAGTATTCTGTTGCTACCCTGCCGTTTACGACGTACCATGTATTCTCGCCGTCTGCGGCAAATCCGT